>Ga0315899_10004994_pt1 | contig 14334 bp, 8 predicted proteins | sample LakEriMetagenome_2_FD_203518 | JGI IMG/M metagenome (GOLD analysis project Ga0315899, IMG submission 203518) | Freshwater fungal communities from buoy surface, Lake Erie, Ohio, United States - Buoy 4 MA112 | ecosystem: Environmental > Aquatic > Freshwater > Lake | place: USA: Lake Erie, Ohio... | reverse complement strand
AGCAGCGCCGACGCCCCCCGGTCCACCTCGGCGGCCGTCCCGGCGATATGTTCCTTGATGGCGCCGTGGTGATCCCAGTCACGGTGGTACAGCTGGATAAATCGCACCCCCCGCTCCGCCAGGCGCCGCGCCAGCAGGCAGTTGGCCCCGAAGGTGCCATCCCCGCCCTTGGTCCCGTACAGGTCCAGGGTTTCCTTGGTCTCGTCCCGCAGGTCCATCAGGCCCGGCACACTGGCCTGCATGCGGAAGGCCATCTCGTACTGGCTGATCCGCGTGGCGATTTCCGGATCATCCACCCGGGTTTGGTGCAGCCGGTTCAAGGCCTGGGCCGCGTCCACAACCCCCCGCTGACCGGCGTTATCCACCCCTGGAGGGTTGCGCACATACAAGACCGGGTCGCCGGTTCCCCGCAACTCCACACCCTGCACACGCCCGGGCAGGCACCCGGAATGCCACTGCCGCGCGGCGATGGGCTGTTTCTGCCCGTACCGACCGGTGGAAACCAGCACGATGAAGCCTGGCAGGTCCTGGGTCTCCGCCCCCAGCCCGTAGAGCACCCAGCTCCCCATGGCCGGCCGGCCGGCGATCATGGTGCCGGTGTTCATGAAGGTGTGGGCCGGGTCGTGGTTGATCGCGTCGGTGGACAGCGAACGGATCAGGCAGATCTGGTCCGCGCACTTCTCACCGAGCAGAGGAAAAACGGTCGATATCTTCTGTCCGGATTGACCGTACTCCTTGAAGGGATGCTGCGGGGCGAACACCTTCAGCGCCGAGCCCTGCAACTGCGCGATCTGCTTCCCCTTGGTCACCGACTCGGGCATCGGCTGGCCGTCCAGCTTCACCAGGGTCGGCTTGTGGTCGAAGGTGTCCAGGTGGCTCATGCCGCCCGCCATGTAGAGCCAGATCACCCGCTTCACCCGGGGAGTGTGGTGCAGGGCCCCCAGCGCGCCTGGCGTGCCGCCACCCCCGGCCGCCCGCAGGCCGACCCCGTCGCGGGCCAGCAGATTACCAAGCGCCATCGACCCGAGGCTCAGGCCGCCGCGCCGCAGAAAGCTCCTGCGTCCAACCTGGTTTGGCAACATCGTCCATCCTCCCATTCGACCCGGATGCCCCGGGGCCGCGGCTTCCGTCATTCCCGAGTGATGGTCTCGTGCAGATTCAGCAGCACGCGGGAGCATGCCACCCAGGCGGCCTGCTCGGGCTCGCTGATGCCACCAGCCTTGGGCGCCACCCCCACCGACAACACCTTCCCCGCCTCGGCGGGTTGGGCCGTGTAATACTTACGCTGGGAGGCCAGCAATTCCTCCAGGGGCTGAAGCTCGGCGGGTTCAGCCTTCCGTTGCAGCACCAGCCGGAAAAGGTGCTGGATACGCCCCGCGTCCGATTTTTCGGGGCTGCCCTCCAGCGTTCGGTTTGCCAAAGCCCTGGCCGCCTCCACCTGGATCGGGTCATTCAACAGCACCAACGACTGCAGCGGTGTGTTGGATCTGGCCCGGTCCGCCACGCACTCCTCGCGCGACGGCGCGTCGAACGCCTGCATGGCCGGATGCAGATACTGCCGCTGCCAGTGGGTGTAAAGCGACCTGCGGTGCAGGTCCTTCCCGCTGGATGCCTGCCATTCACGCGTGGGAAAATTCAGGTAAGCCCAAAATCCGGCGGGTTGGTACGGATAAACACTGGCCCCGCCGACCTTTTCCACCAGCAAGCCGGACACTTCCAAGGATGTGTCCCGGACCATTTCGGCGTCCACCCGCCAGCGTGACTGGCGGGCCAGCAAACGGTTGTCCGGATCAGCCTGCCGGCTTTCCGGGTGGGATGATTGCCGCTTGTAGGCGTCGGAGGTGACCATGTGCCTTATCAACGCCCGCATGTCCCAACCATTGCCGACGAAACGGGCGGCCAGCATGTCGAGCAATTCCGGATGGGTGGGCCATTCTCCCTGGCTCCCAAGGTCCTCAAGCTTGCGGCTGAGCCCGTAACCGAAAAACAGTTTCCACAAGCGGTTCACCGTGGTCCGGGGTGTGAGCGGGTTGGCCGGGCTCACCAGCCAGCGTGCCAGGTCCAATCGATCCGCCTTCGGCCCCCGCGCTGAAAGGGGAGGCAACAGTGCGGGGGTGCCCGGTGTGACCACCTCGCCCGATTCATCCATCCAGTTGCCCCGGCGCAGAACCCGCACCATTCGCGGGGAAACGGTTTCCGTCACCAGCGTGGTGGGTAAGGAGGCCTTCAGCTTGTCGCGCGCGGCACGCGCTTCTAACAGTTCCTTGAATGCCGGGTGGTCGCCCTGTGCGTTCTGCAGCAGGTATTGTTCCACCTTCTCATTCTCGGCCGCGTCACGCTTTTCCTTGCGCAGCAGGGCATCCAGCTCAACCGGCAAAGGCTTGGCGACTTTGGCGGTCTGTTCCTCTCCTTCTCCACCTGCCAAAAGCCGGTAGGAACCCAGCGTGTGACCGGGATTGGGGTGATCCTGCCGCAGGGTGATTTCCAACACAGCGCCGCGGGGCAGGGTCTCCGCCAGCGTGAATTCGGCGGCGTTGGCCTTTCCGGCCTCGGGCAAAATGGCCCAACCCCAATCCTTGCCTTTGGCATCCCCGTCGATGGCGCTGGCGATCGTCCATTTCCCGTAGGGATTTTTCTCGCCATGCGAGGCTTGCTCTTGGGTGGCCCTGGCCAAAACCAGTTTCACCGGCCGCTTGTCCCCCTTGGTGTCCACCACACGCACTTCCAACTCGGTCAGCACAAAATTGCCGTTGCCGGCCCTTCCCGGACCTTTTTGCGGAAGCCCGTTCGCTGGCAGCACCTCCAGGCGCAGGGTCCGCATGGGTGTATCCAGGGCTTTGATCAGCACCACATGGGTGTCGGTCGGCGGACTTTTACCCGAAGCCAGCAAAGTCCCCGGCCCCTTCAACTCCAGCTTGGCCCCGCCGGTGGAGGTGGCCCTTTCAATGGCCAGGGGTTTCACCTTCCCGACTGAGCGCTCCAGTTCATCGCGCAATGCGGGCAATTTTGCCCTGGCTCCGCTCTCCAATGTCCGGATCTTTTCCTCCAGCCGGGCGAGTTCGACACGCTGGCTTTCATCGGGCACCGCCATTTTCGGGCCCCAGTTATCGCCGGAATACAGCCCCACCTCGCGGATGTCGGCAAAAAACGCCTCCATCCGGTAAAAATCTCGCGTGGTGAACGGGTCGTACTTGTGGTCGTGGCATTCGGCGCAACCCAGCGTCACTCCCAGCCACACGCCACTCACATTGCGAACCCGTTCCGCGATGTACTTGGCCAGGTATTCCTTGGGTTGCACGCCGCCTTCGGCGCTCATCATGCCCAGACGGTTGTAGCCCGAGGCAACCTTTTGCCGCTCGGTGGGGTTGGGAAGCAAATCCCCGGCCATCTGTTCCACCGTGAATTGGTCGAAGGGCATGTTGGCGGCGAACGCCTCGATCACCCATTGCCGGAAGGGATGCACGCTGACCGGTTGGTCGCCGTGGTAGCCCACGCTGTCCGCGTAGCGCACCAGGTCCAACCACCACATGGCCATCCGCTCGGCATGCCGTGGCGATGCCAAAAGCCGGTCCACCTGCCGCTCGTAGGCCCCGGGGTTATTATCCGCCAGAAACGCGTCCATTTCTGCCGGTGTGGGTGGCAAACCGGTCAGATCGAAACTCAGCCTTCGGAGCAGCACCCGCTTGTCGGCGATCGGCGCGGGTGCCATCCCCGCCGCCAGCAGTTTCTGGCTGATCAGCCAGTCGATTTCATTGCCCGTGGCGCGCTCCGGCTTGCCCTCGGGAGGCCGGACAGGCTCGAACGACCAATGCCCCTCGAACTTCGCCCCCTGGGATATCCACTTCTCTATCAGCCGGATATCTCTTTCTGAAAGCGTCTTGCCGCTCTTGGGCGGCGGCATCTTGCGTGACGCGTCCGACTCCCGCAGGCGCATCGCCAGCTCGCTCATTTCCGCCTTGCCGGGAACCACCGTGCCCGCCTCTCCCGGCTTGCCCAGTAACCCTTCCCGGGTGTCCAGCCGCAGGTCGGCTTTGCGCTGTGCGGAATCCGGCCCGTGGCAGAAAAAGCAGTTGTCCGACAGCAGCGGACGGATGTCCCGGTTGAAGCGCACGGTCGCCGGCAGGTCGTCCGCAGGGGGCAGGGCGCACACTCCCAGTGTCATCGCCAAGGTCAGAAGCGTCATCATTCGTCACCTCCGCCGGGCGGCGCGGGTCGCACCACCTCCAGCAATTCAATCGCCGGCATCCCGTCGCAGTGCAACAGGGCCAGCCTGCCGTACATTCTTGTTCCATCGGGGTATTCAGGGCCAAGGCCGAATCGTTCCCGATCCACCGGCCTGATAGGGTGGCTCAAAAGCGCCGTCCGTTCCACCCGCCGCATCACACCCTGCTCTATGAGCAATCGCCCCAGCGGGGTTTTCTCCTCCAGGATCAACTCCCGCACCCGGGGCGTCAAAAGATCTAGATGGATGCGGACGATCCCGAAAAGCACGGTCTTGCCGCTCCGTTCCCCCTTGAGCAGCAGCTTTCGGCAATACAGTTCGCCCTCGCGTTTGCTGGCAAGGGCCACCAAGGCCACCCGCTCCCGGTGGTGGGCCTCCAGTGTCACCGTCATGTGGTGGTGGTGGGCAAGCAGCGTGAGCGCCGGCTCGGGCAATGCCTCTGGGCCAAGCCAGGTTTCCCCCAGCGGTGGTTCACCGGGGAATTCTGCCAGCAGGCTGGCAAGTTCCACACGGTCGCTTTTTTCCGGGCCCATCGGCGGCCTCAGGTCTGGAAGGCAACTGAAAAAGTTGCCTGTGGGAGGGTATCAGTGGTCAGCCAACCGGTTGTGGCATGGCCAAAACGGGCAGGGTGATCAGGGAACTTTCCGGGGCGGGCTCATCCGGGGCGGCCGCCGGTTGCAACACCGAATCGACCAAATAGTACATCAGTTCCCGCAGCGGCTGCGGATCGGCCTCGTCGGCGATGGCCTCTGCTTTGGCGCGGAACTTTTCCAGAAGCTTTTCCGCCCGCTCAAAGACCCGTGCCTGCGTGTACAGGGTTCGCACACGCTCCACCACCGAACCCGAGGCGTTACCCCTGCGGATCAGCTTCAGCAACTCCCGGCCCTTCTCGGCAGGCAGGCTTTCCAGGGCCAACGCCAGCAGCACGGTGGGACGGGCCGCCAGCACATCCTGCCCTGCCACCAGCTTGTTGTCCTCGTCCGGAGTGAAGTCATTCAGGTCGTTGATGATCTGGAACGCGATGCCCAGGTTCTTGCTGAACTCCGCGATCGACTTGTCCAGCTTCGCCACCTGTTCGGGATCGCCCCCCAGGCGCACCCCGGCGTACAGCGCCGCCTCGAAGGCGGGTGATGTTTTCAGCGCGTAAATGCGCAGGGCGTCCAGCGCGGAAAGCGACTGGTCCTCCGCCTGGCGCCACAGCAGCTCGGCGCCCTGCCCCTCGGCCAGCTTCACATGGGCATCAGAAAAACGGGCCAGCAGGTCGGCTGCGGCTTCCGGGCCGTGCGAGGCGGCGTCCCGGGCCAGCAACCGGTAGCCCCAGCCCACCAGGTAGTCACCGATGTTGATGGCCGGCCCGGTGCCAATACGCTTGTGCAGGGTTTCCTGCCCGTACCGGTAGGCGTCATCGTCCTCGATGTCATCGTGGATCAGCGACGCCTTGTGGAAGGCCTCGATGGCCAGCGCAGCCCGCTTCACCGGGTCTGGGAAAACAGGGGCTTCCGAGGCCCGGGTGGCCTCGCCACCCCGCATGGCGTCATAGGCGGCCAGCGTGATGAAGGGCCGCGACCGCTTGCCACCCCGCTCCATCCATTCGTAGGCCAAATCCTCGTTCCGGCCCAGAGTCCCTGCGCCCCTGCGGGTGCGCCCGGCCAGGCGGGTCAATTCCGGTTCCTCGCACAGCGCGTGGGCCGAACGCAACAGGTGCACATAGGTTCTTGGCTTCACCGCGGGGGCGGGCGTCTGGAGTTGGATCATCTCCATCACCCAATCGTCATCCACCGAGGTGCTCTTGCAGTTGCTCGACAACAGCGGCGTGGCGATGCACGGTATGCCGGCCAGCAGGATCTTGTCGATGGCCCGTTCCAGAACGTTCAGGCAGGCCACACCCACGATGGCGTCCACATGCCCCGAAACGATGATTTTCAGAACGATGGGCGTGCCTTCACTCACCAGAACCTTGTAGCCCAGGTCCTCGGCCTTGCCCTTGAAATCAGCCACCGAGCACGCGCCGCACTTGCGGCAATCCAGACCGAACTCGTCGTAATCCGCCGGACACCCCTCGGCGTGTTTCAGGCAATGGGGCAACAGCAGCAAACGGCGGTTGAATGGCACCGCTTGCACCTGTTCCCGCCAGAACTCGTTGGCGATCATCACCGCCGTGAAACCGGTGTGCTCCAGCCCCAGGTCCAAGCGCTTGAGGATGGCCTCGGCCATCACCTTCAACTCGTCCTTGGTGAAGGTCTGGGATCGGTCGAGGGTGGCGACAAATTCCTTGGCCACCTCGCGGATCCGCTCACGGTCCGCCCGGATTTGGGGCACCACCTTGATCTGGGCGGTTTTGGCTCGGGCGGATCCGGGGGATGCCGACGGGGCCAAACCGTTGGCGAGGTGCGGCTTGCTGGCAAAGCTGGACACTGGTTCACCTCGGGCGGGAGGGCTCGTAAAACTTCATGGTAATCACTCCACCCAGGTCTGTTCACCCGGGGGATGATAAACCGGCGCGCGCAAAGCTCGCCCCAATGCGGAGATGCTGAAGATTATCGGGTAAAGCTTCTCGAAATACCAGAGCCTGGCGAAATAAAACCCGATAGGTGCTGCGTCCCGGTGCCGGCCTTCCCGAATTGCCCGGCAGAGCCAACCCAACCCCTCCCGGATCCGCTCCACCTCACCGGTCCGGTGCGGGGCCACCAGATCCATCAGGGCCGTCAAAGCGAGGGCGGTTTCCTCCACCTGGCCCGCCACCCCGCGGTCACCCCCCCAGCTGCCATCCGGATTCTGCGATTCCAACAGATATCGCACCCCTTTGCGGGCCTCCTGCAGGTCGCTCAAGCCCAGGTCCCGGTAGGCCAAAAGAACCCGGGCTGTCCCGAAAACTGGGTTGGCGTCGCCAGGGGCGTCCTGGTGGCCAAACCACAATGGCAGCCAGGATCCGTCCTCCCGTTGCTGGCGGGCCAGGTACTCCAGGCCACCCTCCACCAGCAAACGGATTTCCAGCCGCACCATTGCCAATCCATGGGCCTCGGGATCGTTTCGGTAGGGTGCCACGGCGCGGATTGCATGGGCCGTCAAATCGGTCCCGCTGCGGTCAAAAGGCAATTTCCCCCAACCGCGACAAAAGGTGGGCACCCCGCCATCCCGGTTTTGCAGCCCACCCAGCCAGCCGATGCCCCGGGCCAGCCAATCCCACGCGCCCTTTTCCCGTGGTCGCGCGGCACCCAGCGCCCGAAGTGCGATCAGGGCACCGGGCGTGTCATCCGCGTCAGGCACACCACCCGGCAAGGGGCTCCAGGCCCAGCCACCCGGCTCGGCACCCGTGAAGGGATGGCGCACCCGGTGCTGCTGGTTCAACAGGTAAGCCGCCACCTTCTCCCTGTTTGCAAGCAAATCCAGCCGGTCGGCATCTTCCAAGGCCTTCACGGCCAGGTTGGTCACCCAGGTGGCCAGGTGGGTGTCGATGGGCCAACTGCCATCCTCACGGGCGCTGGCCCGCAAAAACCCCAGTGCCTTGCCCACCACCGGGTGCGACCTTTCCCCGGCACCCGCCAGGCTGAGGGCCACAAAGGCGGTCAGCGGAGTCGCCTCCAGAAATCCGCCGTTTTCTGGCTGAAGCCTGCCCAGCACCCGCAAAGCGGGCCCCGCCGCCAGCGAGCGCACACCGGACCAGGGGTTGATCGATGGCCGGTTCCGGTGGATACAAATCCCCATGCTGATCAGGGCGGGCAACGCGTAGCTCACCACCGGCAAACTGGCAAAGCGGTACCACGATTGCGGTAGCACCGCCAGTTCGTGGGGCAGCCTGGGCACCTCGTCCCAACCCACCAGTCCCGCCAGCGCGCAGGTGGTCAGGATGGGCACCGAGAAGGTCCGGTCTGTGCCGTAAAAATCACGAACCGCCCCGGCCCATTTCGCGGCGGTGTCACCCGCCCGTCGATTCACCCACTCCTCGCATCGCCGGTAGGGGGCCTGGTATTTTTCCGCGGTGCGGGTCAACCGCCACGCGCACAGGCACAGGATGCTGGTGGACAGGTTGGATTTGCTACGGATTGTGTCGCCGAAACCGCCATCTTCGTTCTGGTTGGCCGCAAGCCAATCCAGACCGGCCGCGACCAGGTTCCAGTCCGCGGCTCCGGATTCGCTCCCGGCCTGCCCGGCATGGGCCAGGGCGCTCACGGCCACCGCCGTCGAAAGCGCGCTGGAACAAAGCTCCCCCTCCCAGTGGCCACGAGGATCCCGAGCGGCCATCAGGTCGGCCAGCACCTGCTCCAGCGCCTCGGTCAGTTGCCGTTCCACGCGTCACCCCGAACAAGAAAAAGCCCCGGAAGCGAAGCTCCCGGGGCCTTGATTTTAGCGGTTTCCCGCCGGCTCGATCAGGGCAGGAACGGCTTGGCGAACACATTCACCATCTCGTTGATGGTGGCCGCCGGCAGAGAGATAGCGGCCGAGGCGTGACCCGCTTCCAGGCTGATGGAGGCGCCGAAGAAAACGCTCTTGGCGTTCTTCACGTTCCCCAGGCCTTCCGGAATCGGCAGGGCCCCGCCGGCCACATCCTTCAGCACATTCACGATGAGGGCACCGTATTTCACGGGGTCGACCAGGGCCACCAGCGTCGCGTCATTCGGCAGTGACGAGGCGATCACCTTGAAACCGTCGGTGGAACCGACGCTCCCGTTGCCCGCCGTCGCCTTGGCCAGCAAATCCGCGGCCTTGGCCTGGTCGGGGGCGGTGATCTGGTACAGCTTCCCGTTCCCACCACCAACCCAAATGGTGATCTTCTCACCCAGGAGTTGCTTCATGGCCTTCACCATGCCGGCCTTCATCTCGTCGGGCAGCCCTTCCTGATTGCCCAAGGCCTCGATGTCGATTTCCATCTCAATCTTCGAGAACTTCATGCCGCCAAGCGTGGCGCCGTCCGCGGTCACCTTGGGTTTGCCTTTGATCGGGGTCTTCCCAACCGGGCTGCTCAGGCTGCCTTGCACAGCTTCGATGGCCGCCTTGGCGGCGCCGGGCGCGTCCTCAACCTCGCGAACATCCACGCCCATCAGCGGAATGCCAACCGCGGAAGCGGCCGAACCGTTCCCACCAGCGGCGATTCCGGCCTCCAGGGCTTTGCCGCCATCCGGGGCCACCTTTTTCAGGAACGGAAGGGCAGCCTTCATCAACGCGCCGTTATTGGTGGAACCCATGTACATCATTTGGCCGGCTGGCAGGGTGGCCAGCACCTTGTTGGCGGTCGGCTTCAGGCTTTCAAGGGCCTTGGAGGTGGGCGATCCCCCCCTCAGGGCGTTATCCAGACCCAGGACAATACTCTCGGGCCTGAACTCGATGGTGCCCACCACGCCCTGGCTGTCTTCCAGCGCCTGGAAGGCGGGCCCCACCAATTCCTTGACGATGGCGAACTGCTCGCGTTGCTCCTTGGGAAGCTGCTCCTCGGCTTGCTTGAGGCCTTCCTCGACCTGCTTTTTGCCTTCCTTGATCCGGTCGGCGTAGTCCTTGGCCAGCCGATCAAGGCCCACATGGAAACCGATGTCTGAGCCGAGAAGCTTCGAGGATTGGGCCGTGTCCAGCTTCACGCCTTCCGTGGCCGAGACCGACTTCTTCAGGGTGTCGCGATCGTTGGAAACCACCGCGAATCCCTTGTGATTGGCCACATAAAGGGTCTTGCCATTATCCACCTCATAGGCGGTGATGTCCCCTTCCTTCTTGGCGCCCTTCCGTTCGTCTTCCTTGAACGCGCCCTCGATGAAGGCGTTGAAGTTTTCAGCCTTCAGGAAAGCCACCACCTTCGGGTCACCGTCCTGGCCCGGCTTGGGAAGCTCGGGAATGGTGATGAAGATCGGGCCATTCTTGGCCAGCCCGCTGAACGGCTTGCGGCCGTCGATACCATCCTCGAAAGCCTGCTCGATAAAGGTCTTGGCAATGGCGGCCTGGTCAGGCACAGCCTTTTCCAGATAGGCCAGCAACCGATCCTTGGTTCCGACCAGACCCTTCAGATGGACAACCACCGCGGTCCCGGCGGGCACCACGGCCAAGTCGTTCCCGGAGTCACCCGGAGCGACCGCCCAAACCGGAAGGGCAAAGGCTCCAGTGGCCAGCGAAAAGGCCAAAAACCCGCGCCGCAGGCCTTTGCTGGCCTTGTTCTTCGCGGCGCTAAGGGTGGTGGAAAGTCGCTTCACTGCTTGGACTCCATGAGGCTGAAAAGGCTCTGCGGCCGAAATGATGCTGGAATAGGGTCCATCCCTGTGCCTTAAGACTGGACCAAAAAGCGGCGTTCAACGCCAGCACAATCGGCACAATCGACCCATCCAGTTCTACCAGTATAGGGCCACCACGGATTCAAGGCCCCTGAAAACAAGTGAAAATACATCACTTGCAGCACGGATTGAAAATTAGTGAGCCCAAGCAAGCGGCCGCAATCCTGGCTCGATATGAAGCAGCACTTGGCCATCTTGAAATAGCCGAACCACCCCAGTGGACTGGCTCACGGTGATGGCCACCGCCTTCGTCGCCTTGCTGACCGCCGCCGCGGCCGCGTGACGGGTGCCCAGACCCATCGACAGCGTGAAATCCTCATCCGGCACCATCAGCCGCATGCATCCGGCCATGGCGATTCCTTCCTTGCTGATGAGGATCGCCCCCTCCAGTCGGGCCAAGTCCTTCACCTGCTCGCGAACCGCCGCCAATTTCACATCCCTTTCCCCCTCGGGGTACCCGCGGAAGGGGTTGAAATTCATGGGCCGGGCCATTTCCATCACATTCCGGGTGTCACCCACCACGAACAGGGTCCCGGTTGGGAAATATTCCCGGCCTTCCCGGCCGATTTCGGTGGCCAGTTCCACCACGGCGCGCAGCGTGGGCAGCGGAACCCGCGTCTCCAGACCCCGCAGTTCCCGTGCCGTCAATCGCTCCAGATGCTGTCCCAGCAACACCAGATGCAGGGTGTCCAGTTGCGGCATGTCACCGTCGGGATCCGGGAAATTGCGGCACAGCACCAAAACCCGGGCCCCCTGGCTGACCCATTCGTGTCGCACCGCCTCCAGAAGGGCAATGCTCAATCTCTCCCGGATGCTCACCCCGGCGGTGGCGCTCTCCAGCACCCGCACCTCGGGAAACTTGTCTCGCAGCACCAGGCGCTCGTTGTGGGATGCCACCGCCGCAAGGAGCGGCACACCCTTGAGCAACCCCCGCACCTCGGGCCAATCCAGCGGGGTGTCAGCCATTACCAGGACAGCATCGGCACCCAGGGAGCCAACCAGTTCCCTGGCCCCTGCCACCAGTGCAGCCGCTGTTGGCGTTAATTCCATCCAGAATATCCCCGTTGCCACACCAGGCTTGCTCGTCAAAATGTTGCCTCATCGTAGCTGACCCCTCCGGCCAATGCGAACGGCACTCCCTGCATTTTTTGGCGCTCCCCAAACGCCTGAAAACAGATCGGGCCCAGGCGGGTTTCCTTCCGGGATGAAACACGCCGCGCTGGTGCGCTAAAATGGCGGCATTGCTGAACGGTTGGCCGGGGGCTTGAGAACGAGATGGCAGAACGGGTGCTGGTGGCCATGAGCGGCGGGGTGGACAGTTCCGCCACGGCCCTGCTGTTGCGCCGCCAGGGTTACGATCTGGTGGGCCTTTTCATGCGGACGGGTGACCACGGCTCGGCCGTGGAGGCCGCCCCGTCCCGCAAGAAAGGCTGCTGCAGCGCGCTCGATGCCGGCGATGCCCGCCGCGTGGCCGACCTGCTGGACATGCCTTTCCACGCGCTGGACTTCGAGGAGGATTTCGGCCGGATCGTCGACCGGTTCGTCGACGAATACCGGGCGGGCCGCACACCCAATCCCTGCGTGGCCTGCAACAACTGGCTCAAGTTCGGGCGGCTCGCCGAGATGGCCGACCGGCTGGATTGCCGCTGGATCGCCACCGGCCACTACGCGCAGATCCTGCGGCCGGATGGCCAGGGCCCCGCCCAGTTGCACCGCGGCCTCGACCCGGCCAAGGACCAATCCTATGTCCTGCACGGCATCAAACCCGCCGTTTTGGAAAGGGTCCTTTTCCCGGTCGGGGGACTGCCCAAGTCCGAGGTCCGCGAGATCGCCCAGGAGGCGGGCCTGCCGGTGTTCGCCAAGCCAGATAGTGTCGAGATCTGCTTTGTCCCCGATCAGGACCATGTGGGCCTGGTCCGCCGGCTCCGGCCCGGCCAGTCGATTCCCGGCGATATCGTCGATACCCAAGGCAACCGCCTGGGCAGCCATGATGGACTGGAACGCTTCACCATCGGCCAGCGCAAGGGCCTGGGTCTGGGGGGCGGCACGCCACGCTTTGTGCTGCAACTGGTTCCGGAGCAGGGAACCGTGGTGGTGGGCGGCCGCGACGAGCGCCCGACGGTGTCCCTCCTCTCCGTCGATTTTTCCTGGCTGGCCCCCGCCCCGGATTCGTCCGAGTCGCTGCTGGCCCAATGCCGCTACCGTCAGGAACCCCTGCCGGCCCGAGCAGATCTGACAGACAATGGTTCCGTCCGTGTGACCTTCCGCGATCCCCAAGGCGGTATCAGCCCCGGCCAGTCGGTGGTCTTGTACCGGGGATCCCGTGTTTTGGGTGGTGGAACGATCGAAAAGACCGAACTAGGCGAATAATCCCTGATCCTGATCCTCAAACAGCTTTTTCCCGCAGCCGCTCCTTGATGATCCTCAACTCCACCGCCTCAGGCATCGCCTTGTAGAACGGGTCCAGGGGATAACAGCCCGAGACCAGGCCGTTCCTCGGGGCCGTGGTGCAGTCGCTCAGGGTCCGGCAGATCCTTTTGCGGTCGATCGGCCCGGCCTTTTCCAGGTCACGGATCAGGTTCGGGTAGCTCAGCACCATCCTCCCCAGGCCGACCATGTCCGCCAGCCCATCCCGCACCACAGCCTGCGCGACCGGGCCCAACCAGTCCTGCAGGTAAGAGTAGGCCGATCCCACCCAGACCATCCCCGGGACCTGATTTTTCAAAAACCCCGTCGCCTGAATCTGCCGTGCCACCCCGGCTAACGGCTCCTCCGGGGGGAGATAACCATCCGAGGGAGGCTGGGCAGCCGGCCGCTGCAGGTGCGGGTTGTAATAGGGGCTGGCGGCGGTGGTGCATACCAGCCGCACACCGGCGCGCTGGGCCAGCCTCAGAAACTCCGCCGGTTCAGCCAAATCAAATCCAGTCCCCGTGCCGTCTCCCCCAAAGGCGTGCGGATAAGGGCCGGGCCACGGCTCGGGCACACCCGCGCCCCCGGGCCCCTTGGTGTAGGGCAGCGAGTCGAAAATGCTCAACCGCAAGCCAAGGGCCAAACCGGGAGCCCTGGCCCGCAGCCCTTCTGCGATTTCGGTGAGGAACCGGGCCCGGTTTTCCAGCGGGCCGCCAAAACGCCCGGGCCGATCCACCGCGCCCAGCAGCTCATGGCCCAGATAACCGTGGCAGTGCTTGATATCCACAAAATCAAACCCGCACCGGGCCGCCAGAACCCCCGCCTCGATGAACTGGTCGATCAAACGCGCGAAATCATCGTCTGTCATCAGGTGGTGCGGCAGGCCACCCCCGCTGCGCCGGTCGAGGATGGGATGGTGGTAGGCGATCCACGGTTCCATCTTGCCGCCCGGATTGGGGCGCGACCATCTGCCTGAATGCGTCAATTGCAGGCCGACCACCGGCCGCGATCTTTCCCCCATCGCCTCCCGGTGCGCCGAAAGCAGTTCCTGCCTCAGCACCTCCAACTCCCGGGCGGTGCGTTCGTTCAATACCAACTGGTTCGGGTTGGCCCTGCCGTCGTGGCGGACAGCCACCGCCTCACCCCCCCAGATCAGCCCCGCACCGCTGGCACCGAAATGCCTCCAGCGCCGGCGGGTCAAATCGGTGGGCAAACCCTCCGGGGTGCCGTCCCAGCCCTCCATGGGCAATATCGCCCACCGGTTGGGGGACTCGCCGGCCGCGGTCGCCAAGGGAGCATCCATGGGGCCGCCCGGCAGATACGCGTCGTCCACCGGCAGATCAATGCCCCGCTGCCGGCAATGTTCCCTGAGGGTTCCGGCCTCCCGCACCGATGCCAGCTTCAGAAAATCCCGTCCGGGGGCCTGGTCAGTGTCCACCATGAGGGTTCAAC
>Ga0315899_10004993_pt1 | contig 14335 bp, 15 predicted proteins | sample LakEriMetagenome_2_FD_203518 | JGI IMG/M metagenome (GOLD analysis project Ga0315899, IMG submission 203518) | Freshwater fungal communities from buoy surface, Lake Erie, Ohio, United States - Buoy 4 MA112 | ecosystem: Environmental > Aquatic > Freshwater > Lake | place: USA: Lake Erie, Ohio... | reverse complement strand
ATGTGCGTTTTGTTGAAGCGTTAGAGCAAATGGGTGCAAAAATCACCATGGGTGAAAATTGGATAGAGGCCAGTTCTAGCGGTGTACTTAAAGCCATAGATGCGGACTTTAATCATATTCCCGATGCAGCGATGACGATTGCGGTGGCGGCTTTGTATGCTGATGGCACCAGTATGTTGCGCAATATTGCCAGCTGGCGAGTCAAAGAAACGGATCGCCTGACTGCGATGGCAACTGAGCTTCGTAAGTTGGGCGCGTTAATTGAAGAGGGCGAAGATTACCTGCGCGTGACGCCTCCTATTGTGCTCGATCCAGCCACTATTGATACCTATGATGACCATCGCATGGCGATGTGTTTTTCGCTGGCTTCATTAAGTGGTGCTGCGCGTGAAGGCACGCAAGTTCGCATTAATGATCCCAAGTGTGTGGCCAAGACATTTCCAGATTATTTCGATGCGCTTGCCAGCATCGTGCAGCGGGCGTAGGTCATGGAATCGGCGATTCCTGTTATTACCATTGATGGTCCCACCGCTTCGGGCAAAGGGACTGTCGCTGCTCGAGTAGCCAATCACTTGGGTTTTGGTTTGCTCGATTCTGGTGCACTCTACCGACTCACAGCGCTTTCCGCACTCGAGGCTGGCGTTGATTTAACCGACGAATCCGCATTAGGTCGGTTAGCAAGCAAACTTGATATACGTTTTGAGGGTGAGCACATACTGCTCTCAGGGCGTGAGGTATCTGATCAAATTCGTGTTGAGGCTGTGGGTGTGGCCGCTTCAAAAATTGCCACTTTAGCTAAAGTCCGTAGTGCTTTGGTCATGCTGCAGCACGACTTTCGTCGTATGCCCGGATTAGTGGCTGATGGACGCGATATGGGAACGGTTATTTTTCCGGATGCGACGCTCAAGGTATACCTCACGGCGAGTGTTGAGGCGCGCGCCGAAAGACGCTATAAGCAATTGATTGACAAAGGTTTTTCTGCTAGTATGGCCCCCCTTTTGCAGGATTTGCGAGAGCGTGACGAGCGAGATACTCAGCGCGCCATTGCTCCGCTAAAACCAGCTGAAGGTGCGAAGCTACTCGATACATCTCACATTAGTATTGATCAGGCAGTTGAGCAGGTGTTGGGTTGGTATAACGACCTGCACCACTGAAATTCGATAGAAGTTTGTAGTTCTGGCGCCCCGCTGAGCGCAATGCTAGGCGAGGTATCAATCAACCTAACCCATACGTGGCAATTCCGCCCTGCATGGTTAACTTTTCTAAACTATGTCTATAGCTACTCAAACCCCCGCATCCTCCGGCATGGAAAGTTTTGCCGCTCTATTTGAAGAATCATTGTCACGCCAGGATATGCGTTCGGGCGAGGTCATTTCGGCGGAAGTTGTTCGCCTTGACCACAACTTTGTGATCGTTAACGCCGGACTGAAGTCCGAAGCGTTTATACCGATCGAAGAATTTAAAAATGATAACGGCGAGCTCGAAGTCAATATTGGCGATTTCGTCAGCGTTGCTATCGAATCTCTCGAAAATGGTTTTGGTGACACCATTTTGTCGCGCGACAAAGCTAAGCGTCTCGCATCCTGGCTCTCGCTCGAAAAAGCCATGGAGTCTGGCGAACTGGTTACCGGAACTGTCAGCGGCAAAGTCAAAGGTGGACTCACTGTTCTTACCAACGGCATCCGCGCTTTCTTGCCAGGTTCATTAGTGGATACCCGTCCGGTCAAAGATACGACGCCTTTCGAAGGCAAGACCATGGAATTCCGCGTCATCAAGCTGGACCGCAAGCGTAACAACGTTGTGCTCTCACGCCGTGCAGTGATCGAAGCCTCTATGGGTGAAGAGCGCGCCAAGCTGATGGAAACGCTGAAAGAAGGCACCATCGTTACAGGTATCGTTAAAAATATTACTGACTACGGCGCATTCGTTGATTTGGGCGGTATCGATGGTTTGTTACACATCACCGATCTGGCATGGCGTCGCGTACGTCATCCATCTGAAGTATTGGCTGTGGGTCAAGAGATCACCGCTAAAGTACTCAAGTACGATCAGGAAAAAAATCGTGTTTCGCTAGGTGTGAAGCAATTGGGCGATGATCCATGGACAGGCTTGTCACGTCGTTATCCGCAGGGTACGCGCTTGTTTGGCAAGGTCACTAACCTTACCGACTACGGCGCGTTCGTTGAAGTCGAGCAGGGCATAGAAGGTTTGGTGCACGTTTCTGAGATGGACTGGACAAACAAAAACGTCGCTCCTTCGAAAGTTGTGCAGCTCGGCGATGAAGTTGAAGTTATGGTGCTTGAGATTGACGAAGAGCGTCGCCGTATTAGCTTGGGCATGAAACAGTGCAAAGCCAATCCTTGGGATGATTTTGCGATGTCGCACAAGAAGGGCGACAAAGTATCTGGCGCGATCAAATCCATCACCGACTTTGGTGTCTTCATTGGTCTGCCAGGTAACATCGATGGCTTGGTCCATCTGTCCGATTTGTCCTGGACTTAAACAGGTGAAGAAGCGGTTCGTCGTTTCAAGAAAGGTGACGATCTGGAAGCAGTAGTGTTGGCTATCGACGTCGAGCGTGAGCGTGTGTCGTTGGGCGTCAAACAGCTTGAAGGCGATCCATTCAATAACTATTGCGCAATGAATGACAAAGGTGCATTGGTTACGGGTGTTGTTAAATCAGTCGAGCCTAAGGGTGCAGTCATTCAGTTAGCCGATGAGGTCGAGGGCTATCTGCGCGCTTCCGAGATTTCACGTGACCGTGTTGAAGACGCAGGAACTCTCCTTAAAGTGGGTGATGAGGTAGAGGCGATTGTTTTGAGCGTAGATCGTAAAGCTCGCGGTATACAGCTGTCGATTAAAGCGAAAGACAATGTTGAAACTCAGGAAGCCATGCAGAAAATGTCGACAGATACTTCGGCTTCTTCAGGTACAACAAGTCTCGGCGCACTGTTGAAAGCCAAGCTCGATACCAAGTCCTGACAGGAAGCACTCTGATGACAAAATCGGAGCTGATTTCCCGTCTGGCCGAGCGGTATCCGCAACTGGTAGCCAAGGATGCGGATTTTGCGGTGAAGACCTTGCTCGATGCGATGACGGATGCGTTATCAGCAGGGCAGCGCATAGAAATCCGCGGCTTTGGCAGTTTTGCATTGAATAGTCGTCCACCTCGGATAGGTCGTAATCCCAAATCCGGTGATACGGTGATGGTTCCTGAAAAACGGGTTCCTCATTTTAAGCCGGGCAAGGAATTGCGGGAACGGGTCGATGCTATGGTGGGTCAGCCCATCAAAGATGACTGAGCTGGCTATCTTCGAGTTAAAACGGCACCTTCGGGTGCCGTTTTTTTATGTCTGCTTGTCGCGCCGGTGCAGACGCTGAATTCTTTTCGCGTACAATCTGGCAACATCACGAAAGCATGGTCTACAAGTGTTTTCCCCATGAAGCTACTCATACGATTATTAGCCTTAATTCTCTTTGTCGTATTTTTCGACTTTGCGTTGAAAAATACTGACGAGGTTGTACTCCATTTTTTCTGGGGTAGCCAGACCCGCTCACCTTTAATTATTCTCCTGCTGACCTTTTTCATCGTAGGTGTGGTGATGGGTGTGTTGGCGATGATTACTACCGTATTACGATACCGTCGCGAATTGGCGCGCTACAAAAAAGAAATAAACGATCAGAAAAAAGAGGCTTCCTCCGCGGCGCAGGTACGCGATCAACCTCCGCCGCCAGAACATATTATTGAACAGGTAGGCCTATGACCTGCCAAGCCGGATAAATTCTCTCTATGGAATTCGAAACTTGGTGGCTGCTTGGCATTCCTCTTTTTTTCGCGCTCGGGTGGATTGCAGCGCGTATCGACATTCGTCATGTGATCAATGAATCACGTAGCCTGCCTAGAAATTACTACAAAGGTCTTAACGCACTTCTTGATGAAGATCCCGATAAAGCGATAGAGATCTTTGTTGATATCGCGCGTTTAGATCCTGAAACAGCGGAACTGCATTTTGCACTGGGAAGTTTATTTCGTCAGCGGGGAGACATAGAGCGTGCTGTTCGGGTGCATCAAAATTTACTCGCTAGGCCAGATTTATCTAACGAGACCGTGGGTAAGGCTCGTTTTGAACTAGGGCAGGATTTTTTAAAAGCCGGCTTGCTCGATCGTGCAGAAGAAACCTTTCATCAACTCGCCGGCACACACTACGCAAATCAAGCCAGTCGAGCGTTACTTGAAATTTATCAGCGTGAAAAAGAATGGAAGCGTGCAATAGAAGCAGCATTAGCTTTACAAATGTCTGGCGCAGGCGCCTACCAAAAAGAGATAGCTCAGTTTCATTGTGAAATAGCCCAGGATGAACTCGTACACATTAATGCCGATGCTGCGTTGCTGACGTTGGAAAAAGCCTTGAACCATGATCGCAATAATGTCAGAGCTATGATGCTCATAGGCGATGCGCTGATGGCCAAGGGTGATGCAGAGGCAGCTCTTGAGGCTTGGCGCCGGGTCGAACAACAGAGCGTTCCTCATGTAGCCCTCGTGGCTCAGCGTCTGATGACGGGATACCGTTCTGTTGGTCGCACACGCGAGGGCGCCAATCTTTTAAAAACCTATTTGTCAGAGGCGCCGTCGATTGATTTACTAGAAGTTGTCTTTCAGGCTGTCCTTGAACTCGATGGCGCTATGAGCGCAACACAATTGGTCAGTGATGAGTTACGTCGTACCCCCACGCTACTTGGACTCGATAAATTAATTGAGGCCCGTTTAATGGATGCACCTCCGGAAGGTCGAGCAGAGCTCTCGCTGATGAAAAGTTTGGTGGGTGGCTATGCGCAAAAACTTGCACGCTATCGCTGTAATCACTGCGGTTTTAAGGCCAAGCAGTTTTACTGGCAATGTCCAGGCTGCAGTCAGTGGGAGAGCTACGCTCCGCGGCGTAGCGAAGAGCTATCCGTCATCAATCAAGCATAAAAATCTCTATTTAAGCGTTTAATTGTCTCGCTTATCGAACCATCCCTTGTTAATTCGCACCATGCGAATTAATCATAACTTCTTTAATCAATACCGCTACTTTATTGACGTTTAATTCGTTAGGCGCTGCTAATTTTTTGGTGGTGCCATTCAATAAACTTTAATGGAGAAGCTTCATGTTGAAAAAATTAGTGCTATTGGTGGTTACTTTATTGTCGATGTTCATGCTGCCAATGGCTTATGCAGCTGTTGAGATAAATACTGCAGATCAGGCGGCTCTGGATGGCATTGCAGGAATAGGGCCTGCAACTTCACGCGCCATACTTGAAGAGCGTAAAAAAAATGGTAATTTCAAGGATTGGCCTGATCTTGAGCAGCGCGTGCGCGGTATAGGCGAGCGTAATTCAGTCAAGCTCTCTGCAGCTGGGCTGGTTGTGAATGGCCAGCCACGCAATCCGTCAACGACTGTGGACAAGCCAGCCAAACCTGCCAAACTAACAGCTGAGTCCAGCAAGGGCAGTGGGCAAAAACCCTGATCTTTTCCGATAAGCGAAATTGGGTCGCTGCTGGGTCACCGTGCTGAGCAGTGACACAGGCAGATTAAGTGTCGTCTGCCTGAGAGCGTGACAAGGATTAAAATGGGGGTTTTAGTCCTTGTCATTACGGATAACTATCAACATGCCTTTTCCATCTATCGAGGATTTAGTCGGTAACACTCCGCTGGTGCAGTTAAAGCGGTTGCCTGGTCAAGAGTCTGCTCGCCGCAACAACATCGTTCTTGGAAAAATGGAGGGTAATAACCCTGCAGGTTCTGTAAAGGATAGGCCGGCACTGTCTATGATCAAACACGCAGAAGAGCGCGGTGAGATTAAACCTGGCGATACACTGATAGAAGCCACCAGCGGCAATACGGGTATTGCCTTGGCCATGGCTGCGGCTATGCGCGGCTACAAGATGGTTTTGCTCATGCCTGAAAATCTCAGTCTGGAGCGACGCCAGAGCATGGCAGCGTATGGGGCAGAGATCGTATTGACGCCCAAAACTGGTGGTATGGAATATGCGCGTGATCTCGCGGCGCAGATGCAAAAAGAGGGCAAGGGTCTGATACTGGATCAGTTTGCCAACCCGGATAACCCGCGCGCGCATTATGAGGGAACGGGTCCTGAAATTTGGCGCGATACAGAAGGCAAGGTGACCCATTTTGTAAGCGCCATGGGTACCACCGGCACGATTATGGGTGTGTCTAAATACTTAAAGGAACAGAATCCTGCTATCACTATAGTAGGGGCGCAGCCCGAAGAAGGCTCGCAGATTCCTGGTATACGAAAATGGCCTGAAGCCTATTTACCCAAAATTTTTGATCGAACCCGTGTAGATCAGGTAGAAAACGTCAGTCAGGCAGTCGCAGAGCAAATGGCGCGTCGCATGGCAGTAGAAGAAGGAATTTTTGCGGGAATTTCAGCCGCAGGCGCATGCGAAGTTGCGTTGCGAATATCGCAAACAGTTGAAGATGCGGTGATTGTTTTTATAGTGTGTGATCGTGGTGATCGCTATCTCTCTACAGGTGTTTTTCCTGCATGACATTGTCCTAAACACATCCTCAGGCAGTACGGCTCACACGACTAACCGTACTGCCTGAATCCGCGTTAGTTCGTTTAATGACTCGCTTGCTTGGGTTTAAATTGCTTGTCACTGATACGGAATTTTTCGCGTCTATCCCCCATCAGAGTGCGTAGTTCACGAATACTCAAATCACTGACTTCGTGCATGCGTATGAGCAGTGACGCTCCAACTGGAAGCCGTCGATGGCGAATTTTACTAATCACGGGCGGCGCCACTTCTAATGCTCTGGACAGAGCAGCATCATTTTTTAGATGCAGCTTCTCTATAAGCGTGTCGAGTAGGTTGTTGGGATCGTAAGCAAGTTGATCAGCAAGCCGGCTGCTGTCTTGGTTTTCGAAGTGAATTGTCATGTGAGTGCGGATTCCTTATAGCAGTTAGTGAATAAATTGCATTGGATGAGTGGCATCACAGACGTTCTGGGTACTGCGACGCGATCAGCCTATGCCCCTGATGCATTAAAAACTTTGAATAAGTAATTTAATAATAAAATAGCAACAAAAGTAAAAATTTCACTAACTTGATGTTTACTCTCAACGTTTTTAATTGGTCGGAACATCTAATCGGTGGAAAAGTTAATAAATCTAAATTTTTTGAGAGATCCGGCATCTGAAAATACTTACCAAGTCGGAAAGTTTCCATGCCTTAACTTGATTTTAATTAATATATTGTTAATTCCGTTTGACCTCGCGCAAAGTCACAAAGAATTAGTGAATCTGGCAACATTCGTAGGTAAAAAAATAAGCTTTTGGCAAAAAATTTGGTTTGGGGAGGCGAATAGCGTTTAAACGCGAAACTGCATTTGAATCGCATGAAGCGTCGAATGCAGTGGAACAAATTAGAAAGCAGATTTAGGAAAGCTGACCAAGGCACTGGTCAGATAGTAGAAATGGCAGGAGTGTTTAGCGTAGAGATTTATTCAGTTCTAACTGCAAATCTATCCAGCCATCATGGCCTAGGGTAATCATGGTTTGTAAATTACGTTCGACGATAAGATTTGCATCGGTCAGCGTTGCAGTGGCTTTATCCAGGCTTGTTTCTCTTAAAAGATGCAGCATAGGGAAAGGGGAACGGTTAGTGCAGTTCGTAACATCCTCTGGGGTAGTTCCCACGAATTGATACATAGGATGAAAACTAGCGATCTGTAGTACGCCAGTCAGGTCAGATTCTTCAATGATCACGTCAGCCACATCTAGAAAATCATTGTAATCAATAAAGTCGGTCAGTACCCAAGGATGAATCAGCAAACAAGTATCTATGCTTTCTGGTGCGGTCTCTGTTAACGACATCAGTGCACGGCGGAGATCGGCAATTAAGGCCTCTGGATCGCGCGCTTGACTTAACGTATAGCTGATTTGATTTTTTACATGAACCGGTTTTGCGAACGGACAAAGATTTAAACCGATAACAACGCGCTCAACCCATCCGCGCGTTAGAGCAATAAGTTGCTCATCAGTGTACTCATCTGCGTTAGCAAAAAAATTCACGGCAGACGGCGAGACTTGATAGCATTAGCTAGCTCAATCACTGCCATCGCATAATAAAAACTACGGTTATATTTTGTAATAGAAAAAAAGTTCTCACTACCTACCCAGTACTGCGTTGGATGATTACCGTCTTCTAAATCAATCAGGCCAACCATCAAGTCGGGTGGGATATCCAAAGGTGCGGTTATCCCTGCACGACGCAGTTCGTCGATGGAGTGAGTTGCTGCTAAGACGACTCCTATTAACGGCTTCCATTGTTCTTGAGTCGTTTTGTCGACAGCCACGGGATAGGTAAGCGGCAAATCGTGAGTCCAACCATGGTGAGTAAGAAAGCTGGCAACACTGCCTATGGCATCTGCCGGAGAATTTCTTAGGTCGATACGACCATCACCATCAAAATCTACCGCAAACCGGCGTATGCTACCCGGCATAAATTGGGGTAATCCTATCGCCCCGGCAAACGATCCTGACAGACTCAAGGGGTCCAGATTATTTTCTCGCGCATACAGAAGAACTTGTTCAAGCTCTTCACGAAAGTAGCGCATTCTGGTTTCGCGGTTAGCAGTATCTGGATAAGCAAATCCCAACGTAGTCAATGCATCCACAACACGAATAGTTCCTTGGCTGCGGCCAAAGATAGTTTCTACACCGAGTATGCCTACAATAATTTCAGGAGGAATGCCAAATTCAGTCTGGGCCCGACGCAGTTCTGTTTCATATTTTTCCCAAAAAAGCAGACCGGAGCGCACTCGTACGGGCTCAAGAAAGCGCTGTCTGTATGCAGTCCAATTTTTACTTTTTCCAGCAGCGGGCGGATTGATAAGCTTAACAACTTTTTCTAAATAAGTTGTGTTGGAAAAAAGGGTTATTAATTCTTGCTGCTCAAAGCCATGCTGCTCATGCATGTGATCAATAAATTCCGTAACTGACTTCCATTGAACGAAATTGGTAAATTCAGATTCATTGCCTTCAGTGTCTTTTTTAGTGAATTTTTTGTGGTGATGAGCAGTGGTAAGTTCAGACTTTACTTTTGATGCGTGTCGCGAGTTCTTTGCATAGGTAAATGCTGGTAGCAAGGAAATGGTGAGAGCCAGAATAAAAATTAGAAAGCGCATTAAAATGAATGATTCGTCGATTAAAAGTTAGGCAGAGATTTTCAAAGACATCAATTCCTGGCACCAAGTATAGTCTATGGGACTCTAGCTTTACAGTTGATACCTATTTATGCCATGAGTACTGCATTTTATTCACACCCAGAATGCCTGCTGCATGAAATGGGACTTTGGCATCCAGAATCACCAGACCGTCTTGTATCCATTAATGATCAGTTGATTGCAACACGATTAGTGGACTACCTGGTATGTCGCGAGGCACCCGAAGCGTCGATGGCAGCTATACGCCGGGTTCATACGCAGGAGTTGATTCAATCCATACAAGATCATATACCCCGGATGGATGATGCGGTAGTTGGCCAAGGTGGACCCTACTATGCGTTAGATGCCGATACATCGATCAATCCGCATTCTTTAAAGGCTGCCTTACGTGCTGCCGGCGCAGCGATTGCAGCAACCGATGCAGTAATTACCGGTGAGGTTCAGAATGCGTTTTGTGCAGTACGTCCGCCAGGTCATCATGCGACACCATCACAGTCCATGGGATTTTGCTTGTTTAATAACGTAGCCATCGCTGCGCGACATGCTTTAGATGTGCATGGCATGCAGCGAGTTGCCGTGGTCGATTTCGATGTTCATCACGGTAACGGAACAGAAGCCGCTTTTAAGCATGATGAACGAGTATTAATGGTGAGTTTTTTCCAGCATCCTCTTTATCCTCATAGCGGTGTACCTGCAAAAAATGATGTGGCTAGTCATATGATTAATATTCCGGTGCCAGCCTACACTCGAGGCGAAGCAGTGCGTGACTTAGTCCAAGCACATTGGTTGCCTGCTTTGCATGCGCACCGCCCAGAATTAATCTTTATATCCGCTGGCTTTGATGCTCACCGCGAAGATGATCTGGCCTCTATGAATTTAGTCGAGGATGACTATGCCTGGATGACACATCAACTGGTGGAGGTCGCAAAATTACACGCCCAGGGCCGTATCGTCAGCTGCCTGGAAGGCGGATATCATTTATCCGCACTAGCGCGCAGTGTCATAGCTCACCTAAGAGTACTTGCCGATCTCGGTTGAACTCACGCGGGCGGGTAGAATACCGTCTCACGTTACGCTTTTTTCTCTATTCAACGAAACCTATCATGTCCATTCAGTGGTTCCCCGGTCATATGAACTCTGCGCGTAGAAAAGCCGCGGAGTCCATGGAAAAAACCGATCTCGTAATCGAGGTACTGGATGCCCGTCTGCCCGAGGCGAGCAGTAATCCTATGATTACTGAGTTACGCAAAGCGCGTCAGCGGCCATGTTTGAAAATACTCAACAAGAGCGATTTGGCTGATCCTGCGGCAACCCAAGCCTGGCTTAGGTACTACGAAGCCCAGTCTCAAGTTCATGCGGTTGCGCTATCGTGCAAAAAAGCCTCAGAGGTCGCGAAGATTCCTACATTGTGTCTGAAGCTCATACCGCATCGCGGTACGACATTAAAACCTTTGCGCGTAATGATTATGGGTATACCCAACGTGGGCAAATCAACGTTGATGAATGCCTTGCTTAAAAAACGAGTAGCCAAAGTGGGTGATGAACCCGCAGTCACCAAAACTCAGCAGCGACTTTTCTTAGGTAATAACATCGTACTCATTGATACACCGGGAATGATGTGGCCAAAAATTGGCCATGCCTCGGACGGCTTGATGTTGGCTGCGAGCCACGCCATCGGGGTTAATGCCATCATTGAAGAAGAAGTGGCTGAATTTTTGGCAGCGCAATTGCTTGAGCATTATCCGTCTATGCTGGCAACGCGTTATGGCACGCAGCTGGCTACGAATGATGGCGTCGCCGTTTTAGAATCGATAGCTCAGAAGCGTGGCTTACGCTTACGAGGAGGCGATTTCGATATAGAAAAAGCCGCCCATACGCTACTTCAAGATTATCGTAGCGGCGTGTTGGGTAGAATTAGTCTGGAAACGCCCGAGCGCCGAACAAATCTGCTGGCTAGCTATGAGGCACCTCCTTCACTGGCAATCGAACAGGTACGTGAAGAGTACGAGCCAGAGTCAGACTAGGCATTATTGATTTATGGTGAGTCAGCGCAGCTGAACGATGCGGGGTGAAGTAAATCACCGGATTAGCTTAGCTATTACCTCGAGAAACGCTTCGTCTTTTTATTTAATGGGTGCTTCGATAGATCACTGTATTTAAAAATCATAGAGAGACAAAATGACACAGCCGCTACCTACTTCAGATACACCCTATGTGATTCGTCAGCGTGAGAATGGTGTTGTTACGCTCACGTTGAATCGTGGTGAAAAATTTAATCCGCTGTCTGAAGAGATGCTGGCTGCGTTACAGACTGAAATTGACGCAATCGCTATCGACCCCAATATTAGATTGGTAGTACTGGCAGCCCAAGGTAAAGCATTTTGTGCTGGTCACGATTTAAAGCAGATGCGTTCTGAGCCTTCAATGAATTATTACAAATCACTTTTCCATAGTTGCAGCAAGCTGATGCTGGCGATACAGACCATGCCACAGCCAGTCATTGCGCGCGTTCATGGTATTGCTACTGCCGCTGGCTGCCAGTTAGTATCGATGTGTGATTTAGCCGTAGCTTCTACCGATGCAAGTTTTGCAGTATCCGGTGTTAATTACGGTTTGTTTTGTTCTACACCTTCTGTGGGTTTATCGCGTAATGTGCCGCGCAAGCAGGCGATGGAAATGCTGCTGACCGGGGATTTCATTGATGCGCGCACTGCCAAAGAAAGAGGCTTGGTCAATCGTGTTGTATCGCCTGATGCGTTAGATCAGGAAATTTCTATTCTTGCCAATAGCATTCTTGCCAAGCCAGCAGTTGCCATTGCTATGGGCAAGCAACTGTTTTATCGTCAGCTGGAAATGGGTATCGCAGCAGCCTATCAGTTAGCCGGTGAGAACATGGCCTGCAATATGATGGATAATGCAGCGCTTGAAGGCGTGCAAGCATTCATAGAAAAACGGCCCCCTTCATGGAAGCCTTGAAAGCCAGTGGTCTACGCCAACGTTGCTCGTCGTTCATCTTACGCATAGTTAAATAAGCGAAAAATTTATAAATATTCCCTCGTCATAGTGCAATACAGCGTATGCCGCGACTGAGCTAATGCGCGCACGCTGTGGTCGATGCTATCTGGCGATAAAAACATGATTGGTTTTCTAGGAATCATGATTTCTCCCTGATGTATAGAACTGACGTCATTGAATAGATGTACTTTCACGGCCTTAGTATTCAATATTGTTATCTGGGTATCGCGAATAGTCATTGACATAGCGTGTGAGCTGTAGCAGCTAGCGTCGCTTGCATAGTTAGACTCAGGTCGACTGGTTGCAGAAACCCAATGGGGACTCATGTATTTCATGCCAGGCTGCATACGAGCCAATCGGTACGGTCCTGCTCCATTAGCCAGCACTACGCCCTTGAAGGCTGGCCCTTCATATCTAAAATTTTCGTGTAGGGAAAGTATTTCTAACGCTTCATTCAGCGGACGTGTAAGGCAATCACTTATTTTTGCTAATGTGTCAGAGCCACTGATTTGCCATACCCTCATTCCATCATTGGCTGAATTGAAACTACCACTTTGAGAATTGCAGTAATCAACTAATGCAAGAACATGATCCGCTGTTAATTGGGTAACATTTTTTTTTGCAGATTGTAAAGATGCCTGAATTTCCTCTGGCGACACCCGTAAATTTAGCCAATCAAAAACTTTCGGATGAATTACTTCAGCAAGCATGGAGCGCTCTTCATTACTTATTGCGTTGAGCGTAGTTTGAAATGATTGAATAAGATAATTTTTATGAAAAGGATGGATCGCAGCTTCTATGCTCATTCCCGGTATGATTACGGAGTAGTTTTTTAGAAATTCTTGAGTAGAAAAAAGGCCGCATGCAATTTGGTGGCCTCTGGCTAACTCTCTGGACTCCAGCGTGTCATCTGGATAAAAGACTTTATGTGCGTGTAGTGCATCGTACTGACATTTCACTTCGTCATGAATAGATAGACGATACTTATGATTGATTTCCTCTAATGCGAGTTTCGTCGATTGATTGATATCAATTTTATTAATTTTTGAAATACATTCAGAATTTAATCGCGCTAAATATGAGTCATACCGTAAATTTTTTTGCGTTAAAGAATGATGTTTTGTGTGATGTAGCGCGTGTAGCATGTCACCCTCCATGTTGAGTTAACACTCATCTCTTCATCGATCAAATTGATCGTTAAACTTATTCTGGAGGGTACGTACCTATTTCGTTGATAGGGTTTAGTCTGCATAAGTTAATTATCTGAGGTGGCTCAATTTTTTCTAAAAAAATGTTGTGTGAGTTTTATAAAAATTTTCTTAAAATAAAAAAAGCCCGCGAAATTCGCGGGCTTTTTAGTGCCATGCAATGGATGTTGAATTACATCATTCCATCCATACCGCCCATACCACCCATGCCGCCCATACCACCCATGCCGCCGCCCGATCCTGGTTTGTCTTCAACCAAATCTGACACCATGCAATCGGTAGTGAGCATTAACGAAGCGATAGACGCTGCATTTTGCAAAGCAGAACGCGTTACTTTGGCTGGATCGAGCACACCCATTTCAACCATATCGCCGTAAGTACCGTTAGCTGCGTTGTAACCGAAGTTACCTTTGCCTTCGAGTACTTTATTGACTACGACAGATGCTTCTTCGCCAGCATTGCTAACGATCATGCGCAGTGGCTCTTCCATGGCGCGCAAAACAATCTTGATGCCAGCTTCTTGATCCGGATTGTCGCCTTTGACCTTGATGTTAGCGCGAGCACGTAGCAGGGCAACACCGCCGCCTGGAACAATACCTTCTTCAACAGCAGCACGAGTTGCATGCAGTGCATCTTCGACACGTGCTTTTTTCTCTTTCATTTCGACTTCAGTAGCAGCGCCTACTTTGATTACCGCAACGCCGCCAGCCAGCTTGGCTACGCGCTCTTGCAGTTTTTCACGATCGTAGTCCGATGTTGCTTCGTCGATTTGTACGCGCAATTGTTTTACACGTGCTTCGATAGTCTTGCTAACACCAGCGCCATCGATCACAGTCGTATTTTCTTTGCCGATCTCTATACGCTTAGCTTGGCCAAGAT
>Ga0315899_10004992_pt1 | contig 14338 bp, 11 predicted proteins | sample LakEriMetagenome_2_FD_203518 | JGI IMG/M metagenome (GOLD analysis project Ga0315899, IMG submission 203518) | Freshwater fungal communities from buoy surface, Lake Erie, Ohio, United States - Buoy 4 MA112 | ecosystem: Environmental > Aquatic > Freshwater > Lake | place: USA: Lake Erie, Ohio... | reverse complement strand
ACTGGTTGTGAAAGGACGCTCGCTGTGTCGATCGACAGGATGCCTTTGCGTGCCACGTCGCTGCTCACTCCTCCGGACCGCGCCCCCGCGGACCACGCGACCGACACGCTCCGCGAATCGCACACGACGCTGCCCGATTCCCGGGCCGCCGTTCCCGGGCGCTCGATGCAGGGCCGCATCGAGCGCAGCGAGGGAGGTCTTTCGCGAAGCGAAACAGTCCAACTTCGCAGCGAAACCGGCCGCCGCGACGACTCCCCCACTCGCGCCGATGCCGCGCCCTTTGCGCGAGCGACTCCGCTCCCCGCTCCCACCGCCGACGCCAGCGACATGCAGCACGTGCTGCGCCGCCTGAGCGACGAAGTGGGTGAAGAGCAGTTCGAGCGATACTTCCTGGGCCAGACGCGCCTGGCGATGCGCGACAACGCCGCCCTGCACGTCACCGTGACCAGCAGCTACCTCGCGCAGATGCTTGAGCGCCGCTTTGGTGAAGCCCTCCGCCGCGCCACCGGCGCGCAGTCGCTGAAGTTCGATATTGATCGAAGCGTCTTCACGCCGCGCGTGCCCGGCGCAGCGACACCAAACGCCCAGCCCGCACAGCCCGCCAAGCTCGCTCGCTCGCACAGCTTCCGCGCATCGCTCGATGACTTTCTCGTGGGCTCCAGCAACCGCGTGGCCTACACCGCCGTACGCCGCATGGCTGAAGATGCCGAGCCCGTCTCACACGTCTTCCTCCACGGCGCGTGCGGCTTGGGCAAGACGCACCTCTTGCAAGGCGCGTGCGCCCTCTTCCAGCAGCGCAACCCTCGCGGCGTGATTCGCTACGTCACAGGCGAGCAGTTCACCAACGAATTCATCGCCGCCGTCCGCGCCAACAAGGTCGACGGCTTCCGCAAGACTTACCGCGGCGTGGACCTGCTCTGCATCGATGACGTGCACTTCCTCAGCAACAAGGACGCGACGCAAACCGAACTGCTGCACACCTTCGATGCCATCGGCCTCGCGGGTGCCCGCGTGATTCTCGCCAGCGACGAACACCCTCGCGAAATCGTCAAGATCTCCGACAAGCTCACCAGCCGCTTCCTCAGCGGCGCGGTCGTCAAGATCGATTCGCCCGATCCCGTCCTGCGTCGCCAGCTCATCGGGCACCTCGCTCGCAAGAAGGGCATCACGCTCGACACCGACGCGCTCGAACTGCTCGCCACGCGCAGCTCGCGCGCCGTTGGCAGCCTGGGCGGCTTTGGCGGCAGCGTCCGCGAGATCGAAGGCCTGCTCAATCAGGTCGAAGCTATCGCCCGCCTGCTTCCCGACGACTCGGCAGGCACGGCTGGTCGCGTCGGTGCAGGCACTGTCCGCCGCGCGCTGGGCATCGACGAACAGTCCGCCGCAGCCGTGAACCCCGCCGGCATGCCGCGCCGACCGATTCCCGTTTCACACATCGTGGACCACGTCTGCCAGGCACTCGCGGTGGATCCCACCGAGTTCGCCGGCAAGGGCCGCCACAAGCGCGTCGTCTTCGCTCGCTCCGTCGCTGCCGTGCTCGCACGTCAACTCACGACGCAGAGCTTCCCCGAGATCGCCCGCGCCATGGGTCGCGGCAATCACTCCACCATCATCACCGCCCAGCGCCGCCTGCAACGCGAGCTGGAAAGCAAACCGCACCAACTTCTTGAGTCCGACGTCGCCCCGATGCATCCGGGGCTTACTCTGAGCGAACTCTTAACCACGATCGCGAAAGCGATTCGCCAGTCCGCTCGCTAGGTATCTGTTTGCACATTAAGTGTTTGATGCGGACAACTTGTGCCCAACCGACGTTCCTACACATCGCTTTGATCACTGATTATCGGTAATTGCCAACCTTTTGCCGCTTTGCCCTTGCAATCCGGCGGCCCTTCCGTCATACTACTGCCGCTGATTTTCCTCAGCCTCCCTCCTCGGGTGGCATGCCGGACCCCCTTCACAGGCATGTCACCCACTTTCGGAATGTGTGCTGGCTACAGCCAGCGAGAGCCCTACCGCGCTCGCGTGTAAAAAATCACAGCGAGCGTTCTGCGTTTTTGGGGCACTCGTCTTCTCGCCTTCTTAACCAGCCGAACCGAGTGACGCAAGCAACGCCACAAGCGCACGCACGCGCTTGGCCAGATCTGCCAGCTCATGCGGCGAGCAATGCCCTCGTGTGTAAAGCGTGATGCCCCGGTCGCTGAGCAGGCAGCCCGACTTGAGCGGCATGTGCGTGAACCACGCGCGCACGGCGGGTGTCAGCAACGCTCGGGCTTTGGCATGGTCTACCGCGCGAAGCACGCAGCGCTCGTCGAGCTGCGCATCCCCACTCGTGAAGATGTCCGGATCGCCCCGCGATCCAAACGCCATCATGCTGCGATCGCGCACGTGCAGTTGCGGCAAGCCGCGCACGCTTGTTGTACACGCCAAGGTGTGGACGTACGTGTTGTCGCCGCCGTCGGGCTCGCTGTGCGTCCATGCGTGCTCCACAAGCGTCACCATGACCGGCTGCCCGCCTTGCTCATCATCAATCGCCATCCAGCGAATGCCATCGGCACCTGTCTCGAAGTAATCAATCGTGACCAGCCCGCCCCACCGCTCGCGGCGTTCGCTGCGCGATTCGATCTCGCGCATGTGGCTACTTGTCACAAACGCCTGCCGTGCCACGCGCCGCTGCTCGCGCCGCTTGGATGACCGCACCGCCAGAACCACAACGACGACGCCAAAGAGAATGAGAAGAGGAATGGCGATCATGGCTGACGCAACCGGGCATCAAGACTCACTTGCTGATCGCTGCACGAATCTTCGCCAACTGCTCCATCAACTTGGGCACGCTTTCCAACTCCAGCATCGTGCTCGCATCGCTCAGCGCCGTCTTGGGCGTGGGGTGGCACTCGATAAACACCGCATCCACGCCCGCCGCCACCGCCGCTTTTGCCAAGAGCGGCGCACGCTCGGGCCGGCCGCCCGTTTGTTCGCCCGCGCCGGGCAGTTGCGTGCTGTGCGTTGCATCAAAGCACACCGCAGGCGGCGTGAGCGCGATCGACTTGAGTTCCATCATGTCGCCCAGGCCCAGAAAGTCATTCACCAGCCGCCCATAGCCAAACGTGGTGCCGCGCTCGGTGAGCATGATGTTCGTACACCCCGCCTGCACAAGTTTCTTCACCGGCTGCGCCATTTCGTGGGGCGCGAGGAACTGGCCCTTCTTCACGTTCACGGCCCGGTTGTGCTGCTTGGCGGCAGACCCCGCCGCGACCAGCAGGTCCGTCTGCCGGCAGAGAAACGCCGGGATCTGCAGCAGGTCCACCGCCTTCGTCGCGGGAGCCGCGTGCGCAGGCTCGTGAATGTCGGTGGTCGCCGGGACTCCGAGCGTCTCGCGAATCTGCGCGATCCACGCCAGCCCCTGCTCGAGCCCAGGCCCGCGCGGACTGGTGATCGACGAGCGATTCGCCTTGTCGTAACTGGCCTTGAAGACGTACTGCAACCCGTACTGCTTGCACGCATCACGCAGCACCCGCCCGATCGACAGACCAAGATCAAGCGACTCCAGCACGCAAGGCCCCGCGATGATCGTGAGCGGAGCGGCGGACGAAACAGTGAGCGAACCAACGGTGCAGGATCGGGGCATGGGTGACAGTAGTGAGCAAGTGACGAAATGACGAAGTACCGAAGCAAAGGCACTCCAGATCTGGTCGACGCAGATCCTCGTCTTTCCTTCGGTACTTCGTCTCTTCGGTACTTCGGTACTTCAGGCCCGTTCAGTTCGTCGCGCTCACACCATTACGAACGCGCAGCGTGCCATGCACCGTGATGTCCTGCGTCAGTCGCGCATCGCACAGCGGTTTGTTCAGGCTATTGGGCTGATCAATCAGGTGCTTGAGCGTCACGCCGTCAAACATCTTGATGACCGCCGCCGCGGCGTTGTCCATGGTGCGGTGGAGCGGGCACAGGTTGGGGCCGTGATTGGGCAGGCCCAAGGGGCACGTGGTGATGCGGTTCAGGGTGCCCACGGTATTGACGATTTCGAGCAGCGTGATGTTGTCGGCGGGACGAGCCAGGCGGTAGCCGCCACCCACGCCGCGACGACCGGTGATCATGTTCGCGGCAGCCAGTTGCTGCAGCACCTTCGCGAGGTAGTTCGTGGGCACCTTGGTCATGGCCGCCAGCGTTGTCGTGGGCACAAGCTGGTCGGGAGCCAAAGCAAGGCAGGACATGGCGCGAAGGGCATACTCGGTGGTTTGCGAGAACATGAAAGACTCCGGCGGGGCCTTCCCCAGTGAAACCCGCATTGATGCACAGAACAAATCAATGCATCTGCATTGGCAGAATTCGCGGGGCTTTCTCCGTGGATTTCACCTATCCGGATTTTGTTGTCAACAGGCGGTATTTGCCCACACTTGTGCGGGCCCCTGGAAAGCCGTCATCCGTTCGGGTGTTTTTCGGACGGCTCGGTCAGCTTTCGGAAAGCGAGCAGCCGCAACGAGTTAAGCACCACGAGCACCGTCCCGCCCTCGTGGGCCAGCACACCGATCGAGAGCGGCACCGGATGCGCGGTCCGGCTGGCGATGAGCGTCGTGATACCCATGATGACGATGATCGACATCGCCAGAATGAGGTTGACGAGGATGGTCTGGCGGGCTCGGCGAGCCAGTTTGATGGACCAGGGCACCGTCTGCAGGCTGTCACTCAGCAGCACGACATCCGCGCTCTCGAGTGCCGCCGCCGTGCCAATCGTGCCGATTGCCATGCCCACATCCGCTCGCGCCAGCGCCGGTGCGTCATTCACACCATCGCCGATCATCACCAGACCGCGCTTGCGAGCGTGCGCCTCATCAGCCATCTCGCCCACGATGCGCAGCTTGTCCGCCGGCAGCAGATCGCCATCAAACGCATCGAGCTTCAGGCTCTCCGCGACGCGCTGCGCCGTTGCCTTGTTGTCGCCCGTCAGCATGCGCAGCGGCTTCACACCCAACGCATGCAGCGCGGGCACCAGTTGCATCGCGCCAGGCCGCACCGCGTCCGCCATGATCAGCACCGCCGCCTCACCTGTCTGCGGATCATCCATCCGGTGCCGCGCGATGACCACCGCGATGTGCCCGCGCCCCTGAATCTTGGCCAGCACCTCGCGCACGCGATTGCGGAAACAGACAGGAATGAACTCTTCGACAAACGTGTAGCGACCCAGCCGCACCTTCATGCCGTTGTGCGTGCCTTCGAGCCCTTTCGCGATCACGTGATCGATCGCGTCCAGCTTGATTGGTGCGACGCCGCGCTGCTTCGCGGCTTCCATAATCGCTCGTGCAATAGGATGCGTCGAATCCTGTTCCAGTCCGGCAGCCAGCGCCAGCAGCTCTTCGCCGTCACTCCACGCAACGGGGTGCACCTCATACAACCGAGGCCGCCCGAACGTCAGCGTGCCGGTCTTGTCAAAGCAAATCGCGCCGACATTCGCAAGCCGCGACAACGACTGCCCGCCCTTGAACAGCACGCCGCCGCGTGCCCCGCGTGCAATCGCCGCGAGCGTCGCTGTGGGTGTCGCGATGATGAGCGCACAGGGCGAAGCCACGATCAGCAGCGTGATGGCGGTATACAGCGCGCCGGGCTGCGATTCATTTCCCAGCAGCGGCACGTTAAAGACCAGCCACCAGACCAGTGCGACAGCAAGGCTGATGACCATCACGCCGATGCTGTACGGCTGACTGATCTTGTCAATCAGTTGCTGCGTGTTCTCACGCTGCTCCTGGGCCTGCGTCACGAGCCGCAGAATCTTCTGCACGCCGCTCTCACTCGCTGGCCGCAGCACCCGCGCTTCCAGCACGTTGTCCGCGTTGATCGTGCCTGCGAAAAGTTCGTCGTCCACCGTCACATCACGCGGCATGCTCTCGCCCGTGATGGCCGACTGATCGATCGTGGACGAGCCAACCGTCACCACGCAGTCTACCGGCACCGCTTCGCCCGGACGGATGCGCACCATCTCATCCACGACAAGGCTCTCCGCCGTGGTTTCAATCCACTCGCCGTTCCGCAGCACCATCGCCCCTTTGGGCATGAGCTTGTGCAGTGCGTTCACCTCGCGCAGCGTGCGCTGCATCGCAAGCTCTTCGAGCGCGCCGGCCAGCGTGAAGAGAAACAGCAGCAGCGCACCTTCTTCAGGATGGCCAATCAGTGCAGCAAGCCCCGCGCCCACCACCATGAGTACGTCAATGTCGAACTTACCCTCTCGCAGCGCGCCCCACGCGGCCCGCACGCCATACACCATGCCCAGCGCCAGACTCGCCCACACAAAGCCTTCGGCCCATGGCAGTTTCATCACCGAGTGCAGGATGAATCCGATGAGCAGCAGCACGCCAGCCGTGATCGCGCCGGACAACTCGCCCTTGGGAGAGAAAAAGCCTGACGCCGGTGGGGCTTCGCCAGTGTGTGTGATGGGCGTGGAGGTGACGGCGGCTTGCGTCATGTGCAACTTGATTGTAGAGCCGCCTGGTCGTCGCTACTGCTCTGTCGCTTTGAGTCCAAGGAGATCGCGAAGCTCTTGAACGAACCACTCTCGTCCGGATGTGCCCAGCAGCAAACCGGTCGTCACGTCCGAACCCACCAGTTCGACCACCTTCAGAGGCGGACGACCACTGACACGGATCGGGCTGTTTCGCAGCACAACCGAGCGCACCACGTTGCGTTGCACGCGAACACGTCGTCCGACGCCGGCGACACCAGTGAAGATCTCGATTTGATCGTGTGTCACCCGCGCGACGACCCGTCCAAACCGCAGATATGACGCGGCCAGCACTCCTGCAAGCGCCATCAACCCAGTCACGATGACAAGTGGAAGTACGTCAGTGAATGAAGCTTCCTTCGGGACACCGTTGACCGTCATCGGAATCTTCTGTCCGCCAGCCCTTGGGTAAACCACGAATGCAATGACAAGGAATGCGCTGCAGCTCCAGAGCAGGACGAAAACAGTGGCCATGATCGCGATCGGTCCAGCCACGACACGCGCACTAACAATGGAAAACGCTCCCTCGTCGCGAGTAAAGCAACCTGGCGGCGGCAGCAACTTATCACTCATGACGTAACTCCCCCAGTAGTCTCTCTCAGCGCTCGCTCTTGCGCCGATGCTCAAAGATAGCCGTGCTGGCACCTTTGAGCTGACCCAGTACGCGATACGGCCCCATCTTGATCCGCTCGCACGCGCTCTTGGCGTTCTCCGGGCTGAACTCTGTCCCGATGAAGTTCCGCCTCAGTGCTAGCGCGACCACGCCTGTGGTGCCGCTGCCAAGGAACGGGTCCATCACGAGGTCGCCCTCGTTGCTGCACGCGCGAATCACACGCTCCAGATACACCTCGGGCAACTGGTTGTCGTGGTAGCCGCGCCGTTCCTTGTTGTTGCCTTGCACTCTGCCCCAGAACTGCCCGTACCACACATCCATCGGCACGCGCAGGCCGGGCGGCATGCCGTCCTTCTTGCTCTGCGTGCGTGGATCATCGTAAATCGCGGCGCGATCGCTTTGCTCCAGCACTTCATCCGGGTTCCACGTCGGCGCGGCGCCCTCTTTCACAAAGTGCAGCGCGTGCACCTTGCTGTTGATGAACCGCTTGGTCGTGTTCTGCCCGAAGCGGTAATGCCAGATGCACCAATTCTCCATGTGCATCCGTGCGTTCAGCTTGGGCACACCGGGCGCGCCGTCAAACCGGCCCTTGAGAAACGCCGTGATCTCCGCGGCCCAGTCATCAGGAATGTTGATCCAAAGACTGCCACCCGGCCGCAGCGCCTGCACGCAGTGATTGATCCACGCGTACGTGAAATCGATGTACTCGCGCTCGGGCATCTTGTCGTCCCAGCGGTCGTACGCGCGATTCCAGTTGAACGGCGGATCTGCAAATACCAGACTCACCTGACTCGTGCGCACCGCTTCAAGGCTCGGCAGAACTTCCCGGCAATCACCGATGTGCGCCTTCGCCGTGTAGCCGCCTCGTGCGACCACGATCGTGTTCTTGTCCGCCTTCAGAAGCGTCGCCTCGCCCGTGTTCATCTCAGACGGAAGTGCGTGACTCGTCGCGGACTTCTTGCTCGACCCGCTCGGCATCTTCTGCGCAGCCGCAGGCGTGCCCTTCGCCTCGACAACCGCCTTCGCAGGTTTGGGCGCGCGCGGCTTCTTCACAGAGCTCTTGTCGGTCGCGGTGGGCATGTGTTGGAGATAGTCAGGCAGGTGAGAGCACTTGTCCACACCGCGTCCATGCGGCGGGAATCGCCAATATAGCGCATCTCGCCCACTTGCGCAAGCGCAAACAGCACGGGCGCTTGCAAAAGCACTGGGACATCATCATTCCAGCGCCACGCCTACCATTCGCCGACAGTTTCTCAACCGGACTTGCCCGCCGCGAGTTTCATCGCGCGCGAGCACTTGGCCCGAAAGATAGAGAAGCGGCATTCGGCGTCAGGCACTGTGCACATCACCGCCTCAAAGGGTGTGCCCGCTGCCCCATGCCGAGTGCCGGGAACGTTCCGCTGTAAGTGTTTGTCCCACAACTGATTGGACGTGCCGCCCGTGCCCACGCAATCCCTCTCTCGCTCTGCGAGCGGTCCGCAAGACCCCCACGCAGCCGAGTGCAGCCAGCCCATCCTTCTACCCCAGCCCCTCGCCATGGATCACCTCGACATTCTCTTCCACGACAATCCCGAACCCACCGCCGACGAAACCCCCCGGAACGACTCGCAGCTCGCCGCTCCCAGCGACGAGAGCGATCTGCCGCCCGCCGTGCACATTGGCGAAGCCGCCGATGACAACGCCCCGCGCAAAACCGCGGGCGACGGCGATCAGTCCGACACCTTTGATACCACCCAGACCTTCGCCGACCTCGGCCTGCGCAACAGCGTCATGAAGGGCATCGAAGCCTGCGGCTTCAAGTACCCGACCAAGACGCAGGCGGGCCTCCTGCCGGCGATCATGTCGGGTGGCGACATCATCGGCCAGGCCCGCACCGGCACGGGCAAGACCGCCGCCTTCGGCATCCCCCTGCTCTGCCAGCTTGAGCGCGACGTGCCCTTCCAGGCCCTCGTCCTCGCTCCCACGCGCGAACTCGCGATTCAGATCACGGGCGAAATCGAAGACATCGGCCGCTTCACGCCTATCCGCGCTGTGACCGTCTACGGCGGCCAAGGCATTCAAGCCCAGGCCAGCAAGCTCGAAAAGGGCTGCCAGATCATCGTCGGCACGCCCGGCCGCATCATGGACATGCTCGAGCGCGGGCACATCCACTTCAAGAACGTCAAGCACGTCGTCCTCGACGAAGTCGATCGCATGCTCGACATCGGCTTCCGTGACGACATCAAGAAGATCCTCAACGGCATCAAGCAGGATCACCAGACCGTGCTCGTGAGCGCGACCATCAGCCCCGACATCGAGCGGCTGGCTCGCACCCACATGAAGCCCGATGCCAAGAAGATCATCGTGCACTCAGGCAGCCTGACCGTGAACATGGTCAAGCAGTTCTATCTGCCTGTGAATCACTGGGACAAGAAGCGCCTGCTCCTGCACCTGCTGCGCCACGAAGAACCCGCCCTCACCATCGTCTTCTGCCGCCTCAAGCGCCACGTCGACGAAATCGCCGAAGGCCTCTCCGCTCGCGGCATCGAAGCCCGCGCCATCCACGGCGACATGAGCCAAAGCAAGCGCAACAGCACCATGCAGCAGCTTCGGGGCGGCAAAATGACCGTCCTCGTCGCCAGCGACCTCGCCTCGCGCGGCATCGACGTCGAAGGCATCACGCACGTCATCAACTTTGACTTGCCCGAAGACCCCGAGGTCTACGTCCACCGCATTGGCCGCACCGCCCGCGCCGGCCGCGATGGCGTGGCGTGGAGCTTCGTCACGCCCGAGCAAGGCGAACTGCTCACCAACATCGAGCTGCTCATCAACGCCGAAGTGCCCAAGCTCGAATACCCCGACTTCCAACCGCGCGAAACGCCGCCTGACGGCTTCCGCGTGCCCTCCAACGGTCGCCCCCAAGGCGGCCTGACAGTGGTGCAGGCTCCCGGCAGCGCACCCGCGCCGCAGCCGCCCGCGCAGCAGAAGGTCAACCGCATGGAAACGGGCAAGCCCGTGCTGCCGGCAGCCGCAAGCCTCGCGGCTGCGGACCCGACCAAGTTCCCGGGCGGCATCGTGCCGACCAAGCTGCCGCCCAAGATGATGATCAAGGGCGTGAAGCGGCGGTAAGCAATCGCGAGAGTGAGAGCTTCGCCGCGCAAAGCCGAGCGGCTTGTCCGTTGCGTGAGTCGTCATTTCGTTAGAATGCCCTTGCGTCGAGTAAGAGCGTGTGATAGTTTCTCTGTCGCGTCCGCACTTGCTCACAGGGAGGCTTGCCCATGCTGGCTCGCTCGATCGCCGTTTTTACTGTCGCCGCAGTGGTTTCGTCCGCCATCGCCCAAACTGGCTCCTTCGCGCGTTGGGAGGTATCTCTCGACAACGGCACGACGTGGCAAACTGGTTCGGTGTCCGCTCTTCAGTCGCAAACATCTGTTGTCGTGCGAATGCGTTGGCAGAATCTGCTTAATGGCAGCGTCACCCCTGCCGAGCAGTGGACAAGTTATCTCGATGCAGCAACGTTCGAAGCGTACTCGACTACGAGTGTTGCCAACGGCGACACGGCTACCGATTTCCGTCGTATGGGGCTGGTTCCGCCGGGTAATCCTCAACTTGCTTTGACGTCAGTCGTTACCTCACGTCGCGTTGGAAATGTACTGGCAATTGATCGTGCCGCTGACTTCGCCCCACTTGGTGGCAACTTTGGTGTGTTCGTTCAGAATTACGCCGGTGGTGTTGTGGTGAGCTCGTTGGATCAGGACATCGCCCTGCTGCAATACACACTTAATCTCGATGGCACTGCTGGCGACCGTTTCTTGAGCGGCTTGTTTATTCCCTTCAACACCACTCGCGGTTTCGACCTCGGGCTGAATCAGGTGAGTCTGGGTTCCGACGCAGGCTTTTTCGCCGCGGACATCACGCACCTTCCAACCATCCTCACCATCATCCCAACCCCCGCGACATTGCCTTTGCTCGCAGCAGGGTCACTGCTGGTCATTCGTCGGCGCCGATAATGTCTGCTGTGTAGCGACCGCCATGAATCAGCATGCCATACAGCGTGTAACACCTGACACGTCGCCAAGCTCTCTGGTAGTCCCGTCACGTTCACGCGCCGCAGCCGCCCGCGCAGCAGAAGGTCAACCGCATGGAAACGGGCAAGCCCGTGCTGCCGGCAGCCGCAAGCCTCGCGGCTGCGGACCCGACCAAGTTCCCCGGCGGCATCGTCCCCACCAAGCTGCCGCCCAAGATGATGATCAAGGGTGTGAAGCGGCGGTAAACGCTTATTGCACGGGGGCATCATGACGACTCGATCGCGCGTGGTACGTATCGCGGCAGCGACCCTTCTCGCGGGCGGAGCTATCGGCGCGATGGCGCAGTCAACCGCGTTCGCGATGGCGTGGCCTTACGCTAACGGGATCGTCCTCACGACAGATGCACCACACAGCGTGTGGAAGCCGATTCCGCCAGACCGACTCAACGCGGCCCGCGACGCCTTTGAACAGTTTGGTGGCTGGGATCGCGTGGTGCCATGGGACTACCTGACCGATTGGTTCTGGTTCCTGCTCATCGCGCCAGGTCTCAGCGTTGTATTCGCCCTGCTCGTGCCGAGCATCGTCGGCGTACGTCGCTTCGCCATGATCTTCGCCGCGTGCGCCGTGGCATGCGTCATCTGGTACGTGTACCGCTGGGCCGCAGTCACACATGAGACAACGCCGATCGCCATCGCGCAGCAGCGCGTGGGTGATGTCTTCGCACTGCTCACGGTTGCCGTCGGCGGAGTTACGACTCTGCTGTTCGCCGGCATTGCACGTTCCCCGCTTCGAAAGTTTGTCATGACCTACGGCAACGAACGCGCGTTGCAGGCCTATGCCAGCCTGTGGTTGGCCGATGGAAAACCAAGACCCCAGGTCGCACGTGGTTGATCGTCGCATCAAACTCTACTGGCCAGGCATCCCCCCGTGTGGCACCCCAGCACAACATGCGTCATAGAAGATGGTCAGCGCGTGCGCCTGCAGATCATCACCGGGTGGATGTCACGCGGGGCCGACCTCTCCAGTGAGTTCTTCCGCCGCTGCGGCTGAACGCTGCCACACACTTCGCACGCACGCCCGAGAATGCAGCCTGCCGCGCCGCAGCTTTGCGGGTTCGTCTCCATGAAGGTGCCGTCAAACTAGGGGATTCTGCTCGCTTCGAGATTGCACCGTGCAACAACGCCTACACAGTTCTCGTACCAACTTGCTCAACTAGAGGAGTGTTTGCATGCGTTCATCCGTTCTCTCGACGTTCCTGCTCGCTGGCTGCGTCGTCAGCGTCGCCCATGGTCAGATTCAGCCCGTGCTCGCCAGCCGCGATCACGCCCCGACCGGTCCCCTGTCGCTCATTCCGGGCACAGCCGATGCTCGCATCAGCAACATCAGCACCGTCTACCGCAGCGCCGTGACCGACAAGTGGAACACGGTTGCATCCATCGTCGATCCTGCTGACACCGCCGCAACGCGCGATCAAGTCATCGTCTTCGGTCAAGGCAGCAGCTGGGGCATCGCCGCCCGCGAAGGCGTGACCGAGTTTGCGCCGGGCGAGTTCATCGATCTCAGCTCCGGCCTTCCCCAGCCACGCTTCAATGACGACGGCAAGTGGGCCCTCGCCTTTACGCTGCAACCTTCCAGCGCAGGCCAGGCGCGCGTGGTGCGTTGGAACGGCTCATCGTTCGACGTCATCGCTCGCACGGGCGACACGCCCGCCGCCTTCCCCTTCATCGCTGCGTGGGGCAACGCACTGACCGATGCCTCCATTGACAACGCAGGCAACATCGGCTTCGTTGCCACCAACTTCATCAACGCCGACTTTGGCGGCACCGAAGCCATCATCGGTCCGCAGAACAACGTGCTCATGCGCACATTCGAAACCGTGCCCAGCGGTCAATCAGCCGGCGCCGTCAACACCGCGCTCGACGTTGACACGGGCACATACCAGTCCGACGCCAGCGGCACCAACTGGCTCTGGCTGGGAGAAGTCAACACGATTTCGACTGAAGACAAGGTCCTCGTTGTCAACAACGCCGTGGTCATTCAAGAAGGCTCGATCATCGCCGGCTCCTCCTTCACCTCGCCCGTCTCCAGCATCTCCGCAGCGAGCATGGAGCCCTCAGGCCAGTGGCTCGCTCGCGGCAGCAACGCCGACGGCCAGACCTGGGTGGTCTACAACGGCGCAGTCGTGGCTCGCAGCGGCACGCCCATCTTCACTGGTTCCACCGAAAACTGGACCAGCTTCGTCGACATGAAGGCTGACGGCCGCGGCAACTACATCGTCGTCGGCAATGGCAACAACCCCGATGGACTCATCAACTCCGTCGTCGTCGTCAACAACGAGCGCGTGATCGTCCGCGAGAGCGATGGCGTGGACTTCACGGGTGACAGCAACCCCGACTTCTTCATCGGCACCTTCCGCGATCGCTGCATCTTCTCGCCCGACGGCTTCTTCTACTTCGCCTTCAGCCTCAAGAGCAGCGCCGCCGCCACCGCCAACACCACCGGTAACCGCGCCAGTCTCATGCGCGTCCGCGCTGTCGCCGCCTGCGACAACATTGACTTCAACAACAACGGCGTCTTCCCCGAAGACCAGGACGTCATCGACTTCTTCAACGTCCTCAGCGGCGCGACCTGCAACGAGTGCAACGACATCGACTTCAACAACAACCAGGTCTTCCCCGAGGATCAGGACGTCATCGACTTCTTCAACGTCCTCGCGGGCGCCGAGTGCGCGAGCTGACCGTCCCCTCTTCATCACACGTTCACACAAAGACAACGGCGAGCGTTCCTCGCCGTTGTTGTTTTTGCACGCCCTTCAGCAATCACAAATCGCATGTCTTTGTCGCACAACGCACTCTTCACCATCATCTCACGCTGCGCTGATACATCCGCGCTCTGAGCACGCTTCTGTTGCACCGCGATGCCGCATCTGTCGCGGTACTCGCCGTCACATCGCACTTTAGGAGTTCGCAATGCACATCAAATCGAGCATGTTGGCCGCAGCACTCATCGCACTGGCCGGCCTCGCGCCCGGCGCGTCCGCGTCCGTGGGCGACTTCCGCGTTCTTCCGTATCAGCAGAATCCCACCACGCAAGGCATGCAACTCACGTGGTTCACGACAAGTGAAACACCCGGCACCATCAGCATCACCGGTCCCAACCTCGCCAATCCCATCGTGCTGAGCAGCACCCCCACACTCACCCCGGTGCTCGACTATCAGTCCACCGCCG
>Ga0315899_10004991_pt1 | contig 14338 bp, 16 predicted proteins | sample LakEriMetagenome_2_FD_203518 | JGI IMG/M metagenome (GOLD analysis project Ga0315899, IMG submission 203518) | Freshwater fungal communities from buoy surface, Lake Erie, Ohio, United States - Buoy 4 MA112 | ecosystem: Environmental > Aquatic > Freshwater > Lake | place: USA: Lake Erie, Ohio... | reverse complement strand
GCCAATCCCTAATCGCCCATCACCGCTGTTCATGTAAAGAGTAGAGGTGCCAACTCTGTTTCTGATATTGAAGATCGTATTGTCGTTTCCGGTTGAACTCAGTCTTCCAATCGTCACCGTGGCGGTGGTGCTGCCTGTAGTAACAGTCAGATCTCCGGCAGTAACCGCACCGGAAACTGCACCAACTTCAAGAGTCCCACTAGGGCTACTAGTCCCCAGACCTACCCGCCCACTGGAGTCGACAAACAACCGCCCAGTGCCGCCAGTAGTGATGGCAACCTGATCGGTGCCAGGGCTGTAAATGCCGGTATCGGTGCCGCTGTCCTTGAAGTAGATCGACGGGGCGGCTGCAGTGCCGTTTTCAAATGCGATATTGCTCCACTCGCCGTCGAGCTGGAACAGTGTGATCCATGCCGAGTTCGCTGCATTTCGCAGCTTCATGACCGTTGGGCTGCTGCCCGTATCCGCCCACCACTGGTAGGCATAGGTTGTCGTTGGTTCAGTGGCGGAGGAATTATTGGTTGCGATGGCAGCCAGCGCGTTGTTCAGGTCAGCACGCACTGCAGCGCCGGAGGCATTGCTAATGATGTAATCGTGGGTTGCCATCGTTAAGCCTGTTGGGTGCCGTAACCGTTGGCCACGTACTGGAATTGCCTGCTGACCGCTGTTCCGGCGCTGTTCCGGAAGGTCACGGTGAAACCAGTGCGACTAGCGGATGTGATCACATAGTAATCGCCAGTGTTCAAATTAAAAGCGGTCAATCCCAAAGCCGGTGTCTGGTAAAACGCCTTGGCGTAGGTCACGGCGTAGGATCCGGCGCCGCTGGTGATCGTGCCGCTGTTCTCCGTGCGGGACTGCATCACCATTTCATAGCCCAGCTCGTCGATCAGTGGTGTCTGGTCTGTGCGGGCGCTGATCAGCTCAACTTTGAACTGGAACTGACGACCGGCGTAGCTGCCGTTGTACATCGGGAACCACTCGCCAAAATCAATGTCGGATTCCAGCTCAAAGCGGTCTGGGCTGCTCTCCAGCAGCAGCTTGTCGCCGTCCTCCAGCAGCATGAAGGTATCGACGGTGGCCACGTCGCTGGAACGGAAGTAGACATCGGCGCTGGTGTCATCAGCCAAGCCACCGTCAAAATCGCTCCAGCGGTCGATCAGTTCTGAACGACTGTCGATTGTGTCGGCTGGGTACAGGCCGCGAGTGGTGAGCGTGCGGCGGAAATCAACGGTGAACTTTGCGCCAAGGTCAACGATGTTGGTGAAGTAATAACGACCTGCGAGCAACTGCTGGCCGGTAAAGTCCATCGCGCCGATGGCGTCAAAGTCAATAATTTCATCCACCGTCTCACTGCCATCCAGCACGATGGCGTCGTAATCGGCGTCGTAACGGGCATCATCAAATTGCCCCTGGTATGGCGGTACGGTCTGGTCTTCGCGGACGGTAGTAATGCTCAGCGGTGGGATGGCATCGGGCTGATCGAAGATGACGCTGGTGGCGTTCTGACTCCGCAGGCCAGCCGGATCTTGGAACTTGAGCAGATATTCGCCGTCGATCTTGGGCAGCAGGGCGTAGGTGGTCTCAGCGCCAACACGATCCGTCAACAGGGTCGAGTCCTGCCATTCGCCGGTGCCATCGGTCTTGGTGCTATGGCGGATGATTGCGGTGAAAAACCTAGAGCCAACGCCTACTGGGTTTGCCCAGCGCAGCATTACCTGATTGTTGGCGATCTGCTCGATGGTGACGTTTTGCGGATCCTCAGGTAGTTGCTGAACAGAACCCGTCGGGTTGGCCGTTGATGCAAACGATGGAACGGTAAAAGTTGCCGAGACTGCTGGTGCGCTTTTGTTAAATCCCAGCCCGTATGCCGTGACGGAAACCAGCAGTTGGAAACTTTCAGGCAGGCCAATAATTTCGATGTTCGGGTTGTTGGTGCGAACTGTGCGGCTGTTGCCCTGCGCGGTGTTGTAAGTAACGTCGTAGCCGAAGGTGGCACCACCAGCGCCTTTCGCCCAGGAGACGTTGACCTGCGTGGTCAGCACCGTCCCATCTTGGATTTGACCTGCGCTGAACGCGACGTTTCTTACTGCCGGCGGCGTGGCATCAAACGTCGTGATGTCCGGGAACTGCAGGTTCTGGCCGTTATCGACCGAGGCGTAGATGCTGTCGTTATGCACCAAGCCGGTGATTGCGTAGGTGCCGTCGCCGTTGTCTGATGCGCTGATGCAACGGAACTTTTGATTGGCAACGCCGCTGGTGGTAATTGACCAGATGGACTGCGCGTTGGGTGCAGCGGTGAAGGAACTGCTGACGTTGATCGTGCTGCCTGAAACGCTGCTGATGTTGCGGGTTTCGACCGTGCCATTGGGCAGCAGGCAGGTCAGTTGTGGGTTGGAGCCAGACGGGAGCGTGATCGACTGGTCAGCAACGATGGCGCTGGTAGTGGAGGAGGAGACGCGACCGGAGATGCGGGTGCCTTGGCGGAGTGAATCGGCAACAGCAAAGATCTGACCCGGCAGCACCACGGCACCCTGCAGGCCAGTGCTGAACGAGATCACTTCATCGTCGAGCGCCTCGGTCTTGAGTGTCCACAGGCCAACCCGCTGCGCCTGCCATTTCGACGTGCAGCCGAAACCGATCAGTTCTTTGACGATGTAGCCGTATTTGGCGATGAGCGCGGCGTCTTCAACAACAACAACGTTCGGGCGGTAGAAGTTTTCCGGGTCGTTGTAGCGAACGTGAACGCTGGTGCTACGGGTTTTGAGCGAGCTGCCGGAATACTCAAAAACACCACCGACGACGTTGGCATTGGTGTAGATGTGCGAGGCCGCAAGCGCTGTGCCGTCGAGGTTGCCATGGTCGGCTGCGACTTGGATGACGTTGTTGGACCAGAACAGGATGCCTCGAAATACCGAAGCCATGTCCATCAGGACGTTGTACGCCTCGGCGCGATCACCGATGACCACGTTGCAGGAGAAGCGCGGCTCGGTGGTGCCGTCTGGATTGGTGACCCGCTGGTTTGCGTACTTGGCGATTGGGTACAGGTCGATCCAGCTCAGGTTGGCCGAGGTGATGAACTGACCAGCGCCATAGCGGCGATTGGTGAGCAGGTCGTAGAAACAGCAGACCGGGCAGGTCGTCCATTTCTCGGCGGTCTGAACCGCACCGTTGAAGCTGGAATCGTTGAACGCAAGGCTGCCATCACCCAGAACGGTCGCGCCAGTTGGGATCTGAACCAGACGGCCACGGATCAGATAGGCACGCGATGGCAGGCTGTTGAACGCCTTGGTTGAGATCGCCAGCTCGTTTAGCGCCGAATAGTTGTAATTGACGTTTTGTGAGATCGTTTCGGTATAAGACGACCAGATAATTTGGTTGCCTCGGTTGCTGGCAATCGGTGTGTTCTGCGGTGTGTCTTGGAAGCTGGTGTATTTGATTTCAAAGTGACCTTCGCCCAGATCAACTTTTTCAACCTTGATGTTCCAAGGACCGGCGCCAAATGTTCTGAGGTTGATGATGCCGGTGCTGTACTGGTAGTTGTTGGTGGAAACGCCGGTGATAGTTTTGTTGGAGGCAAGCTGGAAGCCGGTGCCGCTGCCCTTGGCCTGCACGTAAATCAGGATCTGAAGCGTGCCACCGAATAGCTGACCTTTGGCGAGGCTTTCCTGCGCGACGGAATAGAGCTTGGGAATCGTGAACAGCAGCTCTACGTTGTTGACCGTTGGATCAGTGATTTGGCGCGTGACACTGCCGCTGCCGTACTTGCGATTAACAACTTCGTTATTGCTGTTCAGGTCTTCGCTGTAGTTTTCGCCAATCTCTTGGTTGACTTCAACAATTTGTGAGGTGCCGTCGTTGAACCAGTACGTTGCACCCTGACGTGCCGCACCAACGTAGGAAGCCGACGAAATATCTTCGGGTTTGAAGTTATAGGTGCCGTCGCTGTTTTGGATTGGTGTTTCGTTGAGGTATGTACCCTGCAGGCCGTTAATGACGCCACCAATCGGACCTTCACAGAGAAGATCCAGCACCTTGATTGTTGTGACGGAATTAAGTGCCATGTCAGTAGAGCTGGTAGCCGACGCTATTTAGGCGAAGGTAGATCGGGTTAGAGCCGGTGGAACCATTGGCCACAGTTTCAGCCGAGATCACTTCGACCTGAACGCTGACGATGCTTTCGGTTTCAATGTCACCCAACTCCAAGCGATGCATCCAGCCGAAGAATTGGCCTTCAAAGATCAGACCTTGGATGGTGGCGGAGTCAGCCGCGACGAGGAAGCCGTCATCTAAAACATCGCCTCGATAAACCTTGATCTCGTAGCTGATGTAGCCATCAACGTAGGTCGTACCAGTGCCACCGGCTTGATCGTAGAGACCGTTTTCCAGTGAAAGTGCAACATTGAAATCGGAGTATTGCTCCACGCTGGCCATGTAGCCGCCGTAGACCTGCAGCGATGCATAACGGCGCTCGTTTTGAACGTCGGTGCGGATTAGTTGCGTGCTGTTGGTGACGCCGTATGCGCTAACAGGGTCGAAGTATGCCTGCGTATTAAATGCTGTCTGATAAACACGGCGGGCAATCACACCCGACTTATCGGAAAACTCGTTGGTCAGTATTTCGTTGCCCAGCCGGATTGTGTCAATGCTTGGTGCGCGAAGGCTGGTCAGCACCGGATCAGATTCGTCGGCAATTTGGAATTTGGATTTAAGTAGGTGGCTGCCGATCAGCACTTTGCCGTAAGCCAGTGGCACCGTGGCACCAACACCGACTGAGTTTGCGGCGCCCGTGTAGGCGTAGGACTGCTGACCATCAATGCCCGAGGTGACATTCTCAGGTCCGTTGGTGCGGTTGCGGCTGCCCATGCGGGAACCACCGCCGTAAGTTGTCGTGCCAAATCCGCCAAGTGTTGGAACTTGTGGCTGCGGTGATAGAGCTTGCGCGACACCACCAAGCACCAAGCTGGCGCCAATGCCAACAATGGCCGTGCCAACGGTGCCGATGCCGAACAAACCACCCAAGGCCACGCCAGCCGATGCAATGCCTCCGGTAATAATTGTCAAAGCAATCAAACCAATGCCAGCCAAAATTTGACTGCCAGCATCTCCACTACCGCTCACAACCGGAACAATTACAAGTTCACGTTCACCAAACGGCAGTAAAAGATCCTCGTAATTGAAATCAACACCGCCTTGCAATACCTGATAACCAATACCGTTTTCTTCTGATTCCAGTAAATAATCCTTGAACTCCGGCATGTTGATGCACAGGAGCTTGATCGCATCAGCGGCGTTACGCAGGTTGTAATAGGTATGCTCGGCGCCAAAACGTTCGCCAAGTTCACCCATTAGGCAGACCCGCTGCATATCGGTAAACCGCCGCGATGCTCCTCACATAGTAACTGCTGAGCCACTCCACAGCACTAAGGCGGCCTCTCATGTGATGCAGGATCCGCCACGGTTCCACGAAGATCGCAGCGTGCATCGGCTCCAGCGTGCCGAGCTTCATGATCGCCACATCACCAGGGCGGCGCTGCTCAAATTCCACGCGCTCAAAGCCCAGTGCCACCGCCTCGCGTAAGTAGATGCTGGGTGTGGTCTGCAGATTCTCAGGACGGTCGAAGTCCTTTAGCTCGATGCCCTGCAGCCGAAAGTAGTCACGCACCATCGTGTAGCAGTCGCGCCCGTCGTCGTCCCACTCCAAGCCGATCAGGGTTCGATGGTCGACCATTCGTCCGCTGGTAGGGAGTAGATCAGCCACGGCACACCGCTTTGTCTGCAAGCCCGTTGATCCAGTTCGCTGGCGGGTCCGCCTTTTGGGTGGCTATGGACAATGGCAAGGATCTCGCCGTTGACGGACGCCCGATAGTAATCACGCGGGTGCATGACGAAGTGTTTTTCCGGTTCCTCGCAAACATTGCGGCAAGGCCAGTACATTTGACCAGTGGCGGCTTGGATCACCACACCGCAGGCTTCGTAGGGCGCGGCGGATCTGGCGTGGCGCTCGGCCTCAGATCTGGATGCGGGAGCCAGGGTAACCACCATGCGGATAGTCAGAAATGCCTTGGGATTGGAAACGGATCTTGCAACTATTGAACCGCTTGCCGCAAACATCAGAAGTGCTGACGCCTACAGCATTGTCGTTTACGTCAAAATAGCTGCTGCCGGTATAACCGCACTCAGGACCGCGATAGACCCACGGGCAGTAGTCCTGCACTTGCCGGCCAGGGAGTTGCAGGTTGGTGAGGTCTAGTTTGCTGACCAGTTCAAATTCGACAAGCTGGATGTTTTCCTTTGATACACGGTCGATGTACCAGACCTGATCCTCGAACTTGGCGGTCGGATCAGCAGTCGGGTTGACACCACCAGGAAAGTTGACGGCATCGAGGAATTTTTTACAGGTGCGAATGCGGGTGACCTTGGCCTGCAGCGGGTTGTAGGTCAGCAGCAAGGATGAGATCGCGCCGGTGACGTTGGCAATCCGCATGGACGGACGCGGCAACGTACCCTTTGAAGTCAGCTCGAAACCATCTACTTCGATTGGTGCGGCGCTGTAGGTGATGCCTTGAAACACCACGTCGGTGGTCAGGGAGTTGGTCCCAGCGTGGTAGTAGAAGGTTGTGTCAATACCGTTGACCGCCAACGTGAGCCGCAGTTGGAACAGTTCGATGATGGCTGATGGATCCAGCTTTTGGATCTCGGTTTGGATTGACGTTGGTGTCGTCATGCTTCAAATACCTGTCGGAAGGTGGCTGTGATTGTGGCGCGATTTAGATAGGGGATTGTTTTACTCCACTCGGCACACACCCATTTGTATGAGGTGGCTTCGGCCAGTGGGGTCCAGTCGAAACTGGCGCCGTCGATAGCGCGGGCATCTAAGAATGTTTCGATTGTGTCTGCATTAGTTTCTGAGATGTTTTCCCAGGTCAGGGACCACTCTTTGGGGTTTTGGTTGATGCCGAAGCTGACGCGCTGTTCGTAACCGTCGCCGAAGCTGACGACTTGGAGTTTGGGGCGGCTGGTTTTTTGGGCGCCGTATGACGGCGTTATTGCGGGAAAAGTAGCCATTAGGCCAGCAGACCTCCAGGACGACGTTGTTTAATCAATTCTGCCTGCACAGCGGCGCCAATCACTTTGCCGAGTTGGTTGGCCTGACCGCCGTTACCTTGGGCGCTGGTTCCGCTGGCGTCAACGTTGACGATGACGTTTGCGCCCCCCATGCCCATTGCATCGTTGGGGTAGATGCTGCCGCTGGTGCGTGGCATAAAAAGTTCGGGGCCGCGCTCGCCGACCAGATAGGGCGAACCAGCGGAAACCGGACCGCCCATGGCACGGACGCCGAAAGTACCGCCGGTAAAAGGACCAAGGGGGATGCCTGACAAGGAAGGACCGCCGAAACCGCCGCTACTAACGCCGAAGGCGCCGGTAGCTACCGCGCCTTGGCTATAGCTAGGGACACCGCCTCCAGAAAAAGGAGTTAAAAATGTTCGAAGTGTGGATATAGCCTGCTCAATAACGTAAATGCGTAATAGTTGATTCGCTATCTCAATTAAAACGCCGGAAGCAATATTTTGAAGGCTGGCATTAAAATTTTCAGCCCCAAAAATAAGATCTTGGAAAGCGGAAGTCATAGTTTGGCCTACAGTTCCAGCAATGCTCTCTGCCAGTGTCTTTTGTTGTAATTGTTGCTGGTTTAACTCGCTAAGTGCAGCTATATTTGCAGTATAGCCTTGCGATAGTTTTGCGATACTTTCTAAAGTTTTAGTGGCCGCATTATCTTGTTCTTGATTAAGTGCTTTCGCTGCATTAAGTTCCGCAACCATAATTTGCATACGTTGAGTTTCAATTAAAAATGCGCGTTCTTGGTCTGTAAGAGATTTATTAAATAAATCTCTAAAAGTTTGCATACGCTGCACACGCGCCTGGTTGTACTCAGCGCCAATACGCTCTTCTTCTGTGCTTGCGGCAGTAAGCTCCAGTAAAGCGTTGGCCTGAACGTAATTGTCTTGCGCGGCCGAAAGTTGTTCGGTACGTAGTTTTGCAATACGCTCCAGTTCCTTGCGCTGCTTTTCTACATTTTGAGCCGTTTCACGGTCTCTTCTTTCTTGCTCTGTAGCTACAATCAGTGTTTTTGCACGCGAATTTTGTATTTCTGCTGCTTCTATTGCTTGTCTACGTAATGTTTCATTTTGGCGAAGTTGTTCCCCAACAAGGTCTTTGTTGGTCTCTGTTAATTTTTTATTAATTTCAAAACGTTCGTTATCGTACTTAGCGTTTATGCGAGTTTTTTCCGCTTGCAAGTCTAGGTCGGCATTGCGTAATTTATCTGCTTCTGTTCGCCCCAAGGTGCGTTGCTTTTCGATGTTTAGCAAATCCTTATTAAGGAGAATCTCAGCGTTGTTAGAAGCAAGAATGTCAGCATAAATTGCACGGGCTTTTTCCAACTCCTGGTTATTGGCTTTTAATCCTTCATTTATTTTTTGTACAGCGTCGTCTCCCGCAATAAATTTAACAACTACTTCTCCGACCGCTTTTAGTACTGCGCCAACAGAAGAGAATACCACGTTTATACCTTTAATTAGTAAATTAACTGCGTTAATTATTGCGCCTAAAGCAGCTACAAAAGGTGCTCCGATAATGCCGAGTAGCGTATTAACAGCTGCAGTGAAGTCAGCCCATGCACTGGATAGTATGTTTACTGCATCCGTAATGCCACTAACTGTGCCTGGTATAGCGCCTGTAGTGGCCAAAATATCCTGCTCTAAGGCTTCTTGGGCGCCTTTAGCATCGCCAATCTGTTTTAGTAGTTGTATTTGAGTAGCAAGAACTGCGTTGACGCGGTAGCCACTTTGTTCCAGTGTGCTTAAATCTAATGTCTGAAGAGCCGAGCCTAGTTTGCTGACTTTCTGTACCGCTTGGTCGAGTGCTTGACCAAGCGCACCACCGAGAATCTGACCGCCAAAGCCTGTGCCAAAAAATGAACCGAGAATACTGCCACCTACTGCCCCGGGGCCGCCACCGAAAAGAAGCGGAAAACCAGCTCCAAGGGCAAGATTTTCACTGAACTTTGAAATATCTTTCCGCATTTGTTGTGCGGAACGGGTAGTTAAAGGTCCTTCAATGGGAAAGCCACCAACTGGCGTCTCTGCTTGTACGGCTCGAAGTTCTTTAGCTGCTCGCAACTGGCGATAGTATTCAGCTGTTTGAGCGTGAGCTGCGCGAGTAGCGGCTTCAGTGCGTTCCGTAAATTCACGTTGACGCTCGTTTAATTTTGCAGTTTGTGCAGCAGATTCAGCAGCTGCAGCTGCTTGAGCGTCTAATGCGGATTGTATTTGCTGCGCTTTACGGTCTAGCGTTGAGTTCTGTAGCTGGCGCTCTTTTTCATATTGATCTTCGAGCACTTTATTAAGCTCTGCTCTTCCTTGCCGTTCTTGCAAAATACTTTCTATGCGTCCTTCAACCCGGCTACTCAGCGTGACTGGAGACGCCGCACCGGGGCCTATCGGTTCTTGGTACTGTGTAGTTTCTCGTATACCTGCACGCGATAAACGTCCTTGACGTTCTTGGTCTCTGACTTGTTTGAGGAGAGCGGCGCGATCTGTAAGAACATCGTTAAGTTCTTTTTCCGCTCTGACAAGTTGGTAGGCAGCGGCTGTTGCTTCGTCCGTACCAATTACTGCGCTGTTGAGAGCACGGCGAGCATCATTAACAGCGTCACTTACATTTTTATAGCTGCGAGCAATACCGTTACCGAAGGTTTCAAGATAGGTATTTAGACCTTCAACAAGGTTGCTTACACTTCGAATATCCCGCGTCAGATCACGGAGTTGTTGAGCGCCTTTTACCGCAAGTTCAATATCGACCGAGTAATTGGCCACGGATCGGCGCCAGGTAGTCTTCTACAAGTTTACCCGCTTCGCATTGTGGCGGACTTACCACGTTGCTTGGCCCGCTCCATGGCTTTATCCTCGTGCTCTTGTTTCAGCTGATAGTAGGCGCTCCAGCTGACCAGCTCTTCGTTTGTTAGCTGCCCGCTGAGCTGGGCAACGGTCATGCCCAACTCGCTGGCGAGGAAAAAGATGAAGTACCAGTCGGCGTTAGCTTTTTAGGGCGGCTTTCGCTTCCTCCACCTTGGTTTCGGAGCCGGAGGTCAGCATTGCCAGTTGGATTTCTTGGAGGATGCTGGCTTCGACTTCGCGGCGGAGGGCGGCGCGGTCGCCATCTTGGAACAGGCGCTTGCCGTCCTTGTCGAGGGCTTTCTCGATCATCAGACTCAGCGCGAAGTCACCAGCATCATCGGTGCCGGATTTCTTCTGGATGGACTCGCGCTCGGCGATGGTCAGAGGGTGCCAGTAGATCTCCAGCAGGGTCTCGTCGCCGGACTTGACTTCGTGCTTGTAAAGCTGGCTGACTCCGAATTTGTTACGGAGCAGTTCGACGGCTCGCATGGAGCGGGTGCAAGTTGTTCAATAATACACTAGGCGTTTGCTGTGAATTGGCAAGAGATGATGCCCACAAAGTGCGAGCGGTCTTCGATGTCCAGTGGCGTTGGACCGACGATGTCGCGGACTTTGGGCTTGCAGGTGAAGGTGTCTGTGTAGCCGGAGGCGTTGACGGAGGTGAGGCCGTCTATCACGGCTTCGCACAGGGAGGAGAGGGTGGACGTTCCAGCGTTCTTGGGGACGTAGATGTTGCACTGGACGACGCCGCTGTAGAAGTCGGAGGCGGTACCCATGTTTTGCATGGTGGCCTGGGTGAAGTTCACCGTCATGGCCACGTACTTGGTGGTTTTGCTCGGTGTGGTGTAGGGGACGTTGTCGTACACCATGGTCACTGTCGGATCGACGGCGGCGACGGCGTCGGTGACGGCTTTTTCAAATGCGGCGCGGGTGTTTACGAGTGCCATGGCTTAGATCCTCTCGTAGGAAACATAATCGCGGCCGCCGAGGAAGCCCAAACCGCCTGTGCCTTTGGTCGTTCCAACGAATACTTGTGGGGCGCGTTTTTCGTTGAAGCTGGCTTGCAGAAGCGGGCGGAGTTGGCTTTGGACGAAAGTGGCAACTTTGGGATTTTCAAGGGCGTAAGCGGCGTACTTTGTGCTGTTACCAATGAATACTTTGTCGGTATAACGGAAAGCTGGAGTAGCAAAACGTGGTGTAATTTTGTAAGCGGTTGTGTCGCCTTTGTCGCGGCGTTTTTTAAGTCCTGCCCAAGGCTCGAAGTCTTCGACGCGGTCTGTTGGCTTGGTGCGTTGAGTCGAGGCTTTCCAGCTAGAGGCGAAAAAGCCGGTGTAGACAGGGCTATGGTCTTTGCTGGCAAGACCTTCAAGCGCCAGCTGGATGAAGGTGTTGTAGTCGGCGCTGAGTTTTTTGTTGAGGTCGGGAAGAATGTCCCGTAGGCCGCGTCGTGCCATTAGAAGCGCACCAGCAGGATGAAGAGGTAGGTTTGGCCGCCGCGGTAGGTGCGAATGTCGGTGATTTGGGCGGTGCGGCTGGAGCCGGCGTAGGTAAAGCTGACTTCGTCGCCGAGGGTGGGCTGGTTGTTGCCGATTAGGTCGGGAGTTATGTAGAGCTTGGCTTGGCGTTGTTCGCGGCCTTCCTCTTCCTCGGAGACCACAAATTCGATGGGAACTTTGATGTTGGAGTAGGTGGTGTTGGTTGTGGTTAGTGCGCCAGTGCTGGTGTTGTAGGTGGGGGTGGCTTTGCGGGTGTAGGTGACGGTGGTATCGAGGGACGTGCCAAGTTCGGCTACGACGTCTTTGGCGACGGACTTGAACAGGGAGTCGAGTGCGCCAGCCATGTCAGCCTCGGAATAAGCGAACGGCGTAGTTGGCGGCGCCGCCCATGCAGTAGGGACCTAGGTAGGTCTGGAGCCAGGGGTAGACATCGAAGATGTTGTTGATGACACCGCTGGTTTGAGAGGTTTTGTTGTATTTGACTTGGAGGTCGCCCAGTTTGACTTCGTCGTAGATGCCGGTTGTGCCGCTGGTGCCGGTGATGGCGGTGGTGTCGTTGGCGAAGGCGCGTGCCAGCTCGTAGGTGGCTGTTTTGATGCCGTCGGGGATCAGGGTGCAGGCGAGGTCAACGCCATCGACGGTGTAGTCCTCGCGGGGCCACTTCAGGGCTTGGGTGTCGGTGCAGCGGTCGCCGTAGAAGCTGAGGGCGTCGATCCAGCGGGTGGCGGAGATTAGGGCGCGGTTTTTCTGGTCGGTGGTTTTGTCGGTCCAGGTACCAGAGTCGGGTGTGGTTTCGAAATAGGAGTCAGCGGCCGCCAGCGTCACGTAACTGTTGGAGGAAGCCCCGCTCAAAGTGGCATCAATGACGGCGGGCACGGCTCAATACAGTCTTTTCTTGAGTTTAGCTCCAGAAGTAGATCTTCTTGTTTTTGCCGGTGAATTCAAAATCACGGCGTGGTAAACCTTGCCGCCGGTCATTTCGATGTCGGCTTGGGCTTCGGTGTGTTCGCCGTAAGGGACGTCAATCATCCGGCGGCAGTTATCCTGTAGTACGAAAAGACGGACTTGTTTCATGACTCCGCGTAGATCAGCCGCCGTGGACTCCAGCGTAGAGACGCCGGAAGTGCAGAAGGTGGATGCCAACCAGCCTCGGGTGTGGGCTGACGTGGCCAAGCAAATTCAGGTGATGCGGGGTGAAGGGGCCTCGGTGCCTGAGATCTGTAAAAAGCTAGAGGTTTCTTATGTGCTGGTGAACCAGCTGATTTTGCAGTCCTACAAGATGGCGATTGCAACGGATCAGGTTTTTGAGAGGCAGGAGAAAATGCGGTTGGGGATTGAAGGATAAGAAAAAAGGGGCTCCGAAGAGCCCCTTTCCTTTTGGTCCGCTGTCTATCAGTAGACGGTGGAGTCGAAGGGGGTGTTGACCAGCAGACGGGCCACGGGCACCATTTTGGTGGTGCTGTAGACCAGGTTCCAGCTGGCAGTGGCGGCCAGGTTGCCAGAGCTGGAGGCGTTGGTGGGGTTGTCGCCGTTGGCGGCCCACTTGGTGCCGGTCACGTGGTAACCGTAGTGGTAATCCACAGCGATCACGTCCTGCATGGACAGGATGTTGCGATCGGCAGCCAGGCGCAGGTCCTGTTGGATGCCCTCGGAGATCACACCGCTCTTGAACAGGTACACCGGGTACTTCACCAGGTGGGTGGCGGTGCCGCCGGTCAGGTAGGTCAGCTGGTCGTCGATCACAACCTTCAGGCCAGCAAAAGTGGCCACTTCGGGTTGGGTCACGCCCACGCCGCCACCGCCCCAGGTCACGGCACCAGCAGCGGCCAGAGCGGAGGTGCTGAAGGTCAGCATCCCGACTTGCTGCAGGTAGTAGGCCACGGCGGAGTGCATGGCGATGGAGTCAAGCTCCTCGCCGCGCTCACCCAGCTTGTTCTTGGTCTTGATGACGTTGGCGACCGAGACGTAGTTCGCCTCGGTGGCGGTGGTGGTGCCGGTGGCGTCCACCTGGTTGGGGCCGAGCACGCCAGCGCCGGAGATACCACCGAACAGACCCAGCAGTTGGGCCTTCAGGGTGGAGGTCTTCAGCTTGTTGATGGCGGCGGTCAGCTGGTTGCGGACGTGGGCCAGTGGATCTGCACCGGAGCCGAGTTTCGAGAGGTCGTCGGCGGCATAGGCGAAACCACGATGCAGGATCGTCATGATCTGCTCGTCGGCGGTCGACTTCTGAGGGGTCAGATAGCCAGCGCCAGAGGTGCCCCAGGCAGCCGAGGAGAGGATTTGCTCTTCGGTCGGGTTGATGGGATCGAAGAAAGGCACGCGCACGCGGGTGCCGCCGCTGCGAGCGTCAAGGGCAGCGTTGCGCTGCACAATGCCGCTCTGGATCCACTTCGATTGCTCGAAGATGCCCTCGCTGGTGTAAGCGAGGAACTCGGGACGTGCGACGAGATCCGACAGGAATGTACCGCCGGAATAGTTTTCGAGAGAAGCAGCCATTGTGGGCTCCTAGTTGGGTTTGCGGAGGGTGCCCCACAGGGGCTAGTTGATGCCTGCCTCGGCTTTCAACAACCTGGCTTTGTCGGGATCCTTCGAGAGGAGGATCATTTGCTGGGTTACGTTCCAGCTGTCCTTGAGCCAGGGGTTGGATTGGCCGGGGAGGGCGGTGGCGCGGGCACTACCCGTGACACCCATACCGGCGCGGTTCGTAGCCGCAAAGTGGTGCTCGTAACCGCTGCCGGGGTTTTTTAAGTTGGCGATATACTCGCCAATCGGAACTTCCACGCCGCCGACATAAGCCACAGGCTGTCCTTCTTTGGCGCGTAAGTTCTCCTGCACCAAACGATACAGCTGATCGGGTGCAAGCGCACCAGCAGAAGAGAGTTGGGC
>Ga0315899_10004990_pt1 | contig 14340 bp, 13 predicted proteins | sample LakEriMetagenome_2_FD_203518 | JGI IMG/M metagenome (GOLD analysis project Ga0315899, IMG submission 203518) | Freshwater fungal communities from buoy surface, Lake Erie, Ohio, United States - Buoy 4 MA112 | ecosystem: Environmental > Aquatic > Freshwater > Lake | place: USA: Lake Erie, Ohio... | reverse complement strand
CATTGGAGAATTTGCCACAAGAAATGCTTTAGCCTTAGGGGCCAGTGTGAAAGTATTTGATAATAATGTTTCAAGATTACAAAGGCTTCAAAATAATTTAGGACAAAGAGTTTGGACAAGTGTATTAGAGCCTAAAATTTTAGCCAAGCAACTTAAAACTTGTGAAGTAGCAGTAGGGGCTTTAAGAAATGATTTTGGAAGAGCACCCATTGTAGTAACAGAAGAAATGGTCGCTGCGATGCGCCCTGGTAGTATTATTATTGATGTAGCCATTGACAGAGGCGGATGTTTTGAAACCAGTGAGTTGACCAATCACGAAAATCCTATTATTATTAAACATAATGTACTTCATTATGGTGTACCGAATATTCCTAGCGGGTTTGCGCGTACCGCCAGTCAAGCCATTAGCAATGTGCTTATGCCTTTATTAGTACAAGTGGGTGACCAAGGAGGACTTGCTGAAATTATTTGGCAACAAGCACATTTAAGAGAAGGCATTTATTTATACAAAGGGGCTCTGACCGACTTATATATTAGTGCAAAATTTGATTTGAAATTTACCGATCTGAATTTGATCATTGCTAGCAGAAGCTAGTCTAGCTTGTAGTCCATTAAGTTTACTTGTTCTTTACAGAAATGATATTCTGCTGGATCATTACTACCCACAATAATTAATTTATGCATCGCATACTCTTTAATTAAAGTATCGTACAATTCGTAACCTTCTTTATCTAAATTACTACAAGGCTCGTCTAATAATAAAATAGGGCAGTCGGAAAAAATAGCCAAGGCTAATTTTAATCGCTGTTTCATTCCACTACTATAATAACGAATTTGTTTATGCGCTGCATTTTTTAAACCTATGAGCTCCAGTATTTTTTCGGTGCTCAAGTCTTTTTGAATAGATTTAAATTGAGCTTGAAATTCAAATTGCTCGGTGGCGGTAAATTCTTCTACTAATTCTAAATAAGGTGCTGCAAAACTTATTTGCTCGTATATATTAATGGCATCAAAAGGACTCCATGATATACTGCCCTTGGTAAGACCGCTATAACCCGCAATAATTTGTAGTAAAGTGCTTTTTCCAGAACCATTGTTGCCCACCAGTGCATAATGCTTGCCTGCTTCAAATTGAAAATTAAGATTTTTAAAAATCCATTCTTTATTAAAACGTTTGCAGGCTTGTTCTAGGCTTATTTGCATAAATGATTAGTCTTCTTCCACCACTCCTTTGCCAAATCTTTTAATAACGCCTCTGCCGCTATCGCGAATAAAGGTTACAATTTCATCACGCTCATCGGTCGCTGGAATTTCTTCTTCAATAAATTCAAGTGCTTGCGTGGTATTCATTCCTTTATTAAATATATAACGGTATATATCAAGTATGTGGTTAATTTTTTCTAAATCAAAACCTCTTCTTTTCAATCCCACACTATTCACGCCACCATAACTTAAAGGATTTCTTACTGCTTTAATATAAGGAGGTACGTCTTTACTTACCAAGCTACCTCCAGCGATATAAGCATGTTGACCAATGTTTACAAACTGATGAACGGCACTCACACCTGCTATCCAAGCATAGTCACCTAGGGTAACATGTCCTGCAATTTGTACACTATTACTTAAGATACAGTGATTGCCAATAATACAATCGTGTGCAATATGACTATAGGCCATGATTAAACAGTTGTTACCCACTTTAGTAATCCATCTATCGGAAGTACCTCTGTTAATGGTTACAAATTCACGAATGGTGGTATTGTCTCCAATTTCAACAGTTGTTTTTTCTCCATTAAATTTTAAATCTTGTGGATCGGCGCCAATAACAGCGCCTGGAAAAATGCGACAATTTTTTCCAATCTTAGTGCCATTCATAATGGTCACAGAACTTCCAATCCAAGTACCTTCTCCAATAATTACCTCACCGTGAATAACGGTAAAAGGATCAATCTTCACATTGGATGCAATTTGTGCATTCGGGTCAATATAGGTAAAGGGATGTGTCATAATTATTTTAGGGGGTTCAATTATTTATCAGTTCTTTTTACAACTTGTGCAACCAAGTCTGCTTCTGTAGTTACTTTTCCGCCAACATAGACTGTACCTCGCATTTCACAAATACCTCTTCTTATAGGACTGGTTAATTCCATTTTTAATAGCATGGTATCACCTGGTCTTACCATTTGCTTAAATTTGCAATTATCAATTTTTAAAAAATAAGTATCGTATTCACCTTTTGGCATGGCGTTAATACAAAGTATACCACCTGTTTGTGCAAGCGCTTCAATTTGTAATACACCTGGCATAACTGGATTGCCTGGAAAATGTCCAGGGAAAAACCATTCGTTGAAGGTTACATTTTTAACACCTACAATAACAGTGTCTGTCAATTCAATAATCTTATCTACAAATAAAAACGGATGACGATGCGGTAAAGTTTTTTCAATTTGTTCTAAAGCAAATACAGGTGGAGCCGTTGGATCATAAACAGGCACATCTTTAACATGCTTATTTTTTTTGATGTACTGCTTAATTTTTTTAGCAAATTCAACATTGCTGCTATGGCCTGGTCTATTAGCTATAATACGCGCTTTAATAGGGTAACCAATTAAAGCTAAATCACCAATGACATCCAGTAATTTATGTCTTGCAGGTTCATTGGGAAATCTTAATTCTAAATTATTTAAATAGCCTTCGCTTTTAACTTCAATCTTATCTCTTTTAAACACTTTGGCTAAACGATTCATTTCTTGTTCAGACACAGGCTGGTCCACCACCACAATGGCGTTATTAATATCACCACCTTTAATCAAATCATTTTTCAATAAAGCTTCTAGCTCATGTAAAAAACAAAAAGTTCTACAAGGGGCAATTTCAGATTTAAAATCTTTAATGGTTTTTAAAGCTGCGTGTTGTGTTCCTAAAACGGGACTATTAAAATCTATTAAAGTAGTTATTTGATAATCTAGTGCAGGAAGTGCTACCATCTCCACACGCTTTGCATCATCGTAGTGAAAAATATTTTCATCAATACTATACCAAGCTTTTGCAGCATCTTGTTCTACCACACCTGCTTTTTCGATGATCTCAATAAAAGGAGTAGAGCTACCATCAATAATGGGAATTTCAGGGCCGTTCACTTGTATTAAACAGTTATCAATACCTAAACCTACTAAGGCAGCTAGAATATGTTCAACGGTACTTACTTTAGCTTCGCCTACTTGTAAGGTGGTACCTCTACTTGTATCGCTCACTAAATCACAGTCCGCTTTAATAATAGGTTGGTTAGGTAAATCTGTTCTTTGAAATTGATAACCAAAACCTGGGTTGGCCGGATTCAAAGTCATTTTTACTAAAACCCCAGTATGTAATCCAGTTCCACTAATACTAATGTTCTTTTCAATAGTATGTTGCTTGTCGGGATTAAAATTTTGATCCATGCTTTTATTGTTTAATGTATAACACCTACTTAAAGTGGTGATATTCAGCAAAATTAGCTGATTTAACCTTTTTGAGACAGATGTTGGACCATTATTTCCAATTCTTTCACTCTTTTTTCAAGGGCAGGTAGGTTTTTTTGATATACCTGAGCCCTTAAGGCGGCCGATTGCTCGCCGGCAGGATAGCCTGAAAGGGTAATACCAGCCTGTTTGAAGTCCTTGGTAATGCCTGCTCTAGCGGCTACTTTTATACCGTCAGCAATGACTATATGTCCAATGGTGCCAGACTGGCCACCCATCATTACCCCTTTTCCAATCTTGGTGCTTCCGCTAATGCCCACTTGCGCAGCAATAACCGTATTTTCTCCTATTTCAACGTTGTGTGCAATTTGAATTAAGTTGTCAATCTTCACGCCTTTTTTAATAATGGTTGAACCAATGGTAGCTCTATCAATAGTGGTATTGGATCCAATTTCAACATCGTCTTCAATAATCACATTGCCTAACTGTGGAATTTTTTGATAAGTTCCATCTGCTTTTGGCGCAAACCCAAAACCATCGCTACCAATTATAGAACCTGAATGAATAGTAATATTATTACCTAATATACAATCTGAATAAATAATAACACCCGCATGTATGGTTACATTATTTCCTATAATTACATTTTCACCAATGACTGCATTTGGAAATATTTTTACTTGCTTCCCTGTTTGAACATTTTCACCAATGTAGGCAAAGGCGGCAACAAAATTATGCTCACCAAGCTTTGCAGTGCTTGCAATAAAAGAAGGAGATTGAATGCCTACTAAATTTTCATTTTTCATTTCTTGGTACTTCGTTAATAAAGTAGCAAAAGCTGCATAGGCATCGGGTACTCTGAGAAGTGTTGCAGCTACTTGTTTTTTCAAGACCAAAGATTCATTGACGATAATAACAGAAGCTTTCGTGCTGTATATAAAGTCTTCGTATTTAGGATTGGCTAAAAAAGATATTTCCCCAGGCATGGCCGATTCAATTTTACCAAAATTTCTTACCACGGCAGTCGCGTCTCCTTCAATTTTTCCTTGAATTAGTAAAGCAATCTGTTGGGCGGTAAATGAAAGCATAGGGTATAATTTAAATGAGGGGGGGTTATGCCTTTAATAAGCAAATGTAAAATTTTTTAACGGGTGCTGAAAGACTTTCATTAATGATAGTATCTTGAATTTTTGAAATACTACTTACCTCGCCTGTTTTTAGTAATATTTTAATGGTTTCTACATCATCTTTATACAATGTATTCGAGGCGGTTCCTTTAAAACATAAATAAGATAAGTCTTCATCACTTAAAGGGAAGGCTGCCTTCGTTTGGGCAAAAGCGGTTTCCCATTGGTCCTTTGAAATGGCATTAGATTGCATAGTGCATTTAAAGCCTTTTCTAATCATTAGCCTTTTACATAGTAAAGATAAAACAGGGTCGCTATGGTGCTGCCACTTTTTGATAGCAAATAAAATATCGGTATCATCTAGTTGGCAATAAAAGTCTAGATTAATTTCACTCAACTTTCCGCTAAATTCTCCTAAGAAATAATCCAACACTTCAGAAATTTTAACGCCTTGGTCGTTTTGTTGGTATAAATATTGAGCGCGTTCTACAATTTTAACCAACATATTTTCAGAAGCTACTACGGTTTTATGTTGGTATACCTGCCAGTACATTAAGCGTCTTGATAAAAGAAACTTTTCTACACTATTAATACCTTTTTCTTCTACTACTAATTCATTGTTATGAACAGTTAGCATTTTTAAAATTCTTTCATACCCAACCACGCCTTCACTCACGCCTGTGAAAAAACTATCACGAGAAAGATAGTCTAGACGGTCCACGTCTAATTGCCCACTTATTAATTGATGTAAAAACTTTTTAGGATATTGATTGGTAAATATTTGAATGGCTAAATCTAATTTACCTTTTAAATTTTCCCCTTCATTTAATTTTTGCATGATTAATAAAGAGAGGTCCTCATGACTTACGCCTTTTAATAAAACATTTTCAAGTGCATGTGAGAAAGGGCCGTGTCCAATATCATGTAATAAAATAGCTGCTTTGGCTGCTTGCGCTTCTTCGTTGGTAATCTCAATGCCTTTGTCTCTTAGTTCAGCAATGGCAATACACATTAAATGATAAGCGCCTAAAGAATGATGCAAGCGGGTATGCACTGCACCTGGATACACTAACTGGGCCAATGCCATTTGTTGAATCCTTCTTAGTCTTTGATAATAAGGATGCGCAATTAGATCAAATATAACTGGGTCGTTGATGGTAATGAAACCATGAACGGGGTCGTTTATAATTTTTCGGTGTGTAAAAGCCATAGTTAAATTGTGTTCACAAAGGTACGAAATGTGAATAACTCCTAGCGCTTATTTAAAACAGTAATTCTACAAAAAACTACCTTTGTAAGGCTACGTATTATCCTATAAATCAATACTTACTATGAAATTGACCCAAACAACTTTAGACAAATTAGAGGACATTTTAGGCGAATCGGAATTTGTGGTCCGTTATGAGCGTGGTAACTTTCAAAGTGGTTGGTGTTTATTAGAAGCTAAAAGAATTGTGGTGCTGAATAAGTTCTTGAATTTAGAAGCAAGAATTAATACATTATTAGAGTTAATACCTGTTTTAGATATTCAATTTGATAAGTTAACCCATGACTCTCAAAAGCTTTATACGGAAGTACAAAAGCTTTCATTAACAGAAGCGAATAAGGAAGAAACGGCGGCGTAAATTAACGACTGCATAAATTATTTAGTTTGCTCGATATTACTATTTTAGGATCAGGAACAAGTACAGGCGTCCCTTTAATAGGATGTGGTTGTGAAGTATGCACATCCAGTGACCCTAAAAATAAAAGATTAAGAACAAGTATTAAAATAAGTTCAGCCACTACCACTGTTGTAATTGATACCACCCCGGATTTCAGATATCAAATGCTTAGGACCAACACTACTAAAATTGATGCAGTAGTTTTTACCCATCCGCATCGAGATCATTATGCAGGATTAGATGATATCAGGCCCTTCAATCATTTTTCTCAAAAGTCCATGGCTATTTATGCGAATGAATTAACGCAAGTGGCCATCAAGAGAGATTTTTATTATGCTTTTGAAAAAGATAAAGATGCGGGCCTTCCTGAAATGATTTTACATACCATTGATAAGGATGATTTTACAATTGGAGATATTTCATTTAAGCCCATTCATGTTATGCATAGAGAATTACCGGTACTAGGTTTTAGAATAGGCGATTTTACCTATATCACCGATGCTAATTTTATTGCAGAGTCGGAAATGGAGAAAATTAAAGGCTCCAAGGTTTTAATTTTAAATGCCTTAAGAAAACAAACACATCCTACACATTATAATTTAGAACAGGCCTTAGAAGTGGTGGCTACATTAAATATACCTAAAGTGTATTTCACTCATTTTAGTCATCAAATAGGATTGCATGACGAGGTGGAAGCCAGTCTGCCAGCGGGTATTAGGCTTGCCTATGATGGGTTAGAGCTGTCTTTGTAAAATTTACTGCAGATAATAGTAATCAACTATAATTTTAGTTTTATTCATAACGCAAGTGGTTGAATTCGCAGACTATATATTTTAAAACTAGCAGTCCATATATCAATACTACTTTTTTTAAATCCTCGTTTAAGTATTTATACGCTAATTCTATTTTGAATAAATGAGTAACTAGTGTAAAAATGAGGTATGGACAATAGCTGGAAAGCCTATTTTATATTTTCTAAAAAAGAACAAAGGGGTGTTATGGTACTCGGCTGTTTGCTGCTGGGTAGTTTGGCCATTGGTTATTTTTTCCCTGCTAAAAAAAAGGTAGATAAAAATACAATACCCCTAAATGCAAAGCTGTTTTATTTCGACCCTAATATTATTGATAGTATGGAAGCCCTGCGTTTAGGCATTCCCCCAAAACAAGTAACCACTTTACTGCGCTATAGAAATAAAGGAGGTAGGTTTTATAATAAGGAAGATATTGCGAAGCTTTATGGGCTCAAAAAAGAATTAGTGGAGAAGCTAATGCCTTATGTAGTTATTCATAATAAAGAAAGAAATACGCAGTATCATAACAAATTATCTTCTAACTATAACAAATTGTCATCTACCAATAAAAATATAGATGATTGGAGCATTGATATAAATACCTCAGATGAAAAGCTATGGGCGGCGCAAACAGCATTAAATGCGGCGGTGATTAAAAATATCATCCAGTATAGAAATTATCTTGGGGGCTTTACAAAACTGAATCAAATAAAAAAAGTATATGGATTCAATGAAGCCGATTATTATTTATTAAAACCTCATTTAAAATTGGGTAAAATAAATAATTATAAACCTAATGCTAGTACAATGTCTTTCGAACAGTGGAAACAAGTTGGCATATTTGCAGATAGAGAAATTGTGAAAATTTTACGTATTAGAAAAGAGAATGGGGGGCATATTGGCTGGAAAGAGCTGGTCATTTTATTTGATTTAACCGCTGCTCAAGCTGAAATGCTTCAAGTCACTATTCAAATAAGTGAATGAAAATCAGATAGTTACTTCGCTGCTTTGAAAATTTGATTTACCGCACCACCTAACATAGGAAATTTCTCTTTCACAAAAGCTGCAATGGTTTCAATAGATTGCTTTGCTTGTTCTGGTGTTACGTTGGCTTCTTTTACTAGACGATCAATTAGTTCTTGCATGATAATTATATTTATGGGTGGTTTATAAAATTTAAAATCTTGTAATTATGCTATTTTTAAAGTTAAGCTACTTTTAAAGTACTTAACTTACTCTTATTAAACATTTTTTTAGCATAGTCAATAGTTACATTGAATTCAGTAGCAGCTGTGCCTGGCATTTCAAACATGGCTTGGGTAAATAAGCTTTCGCAAATACTTCTTAATCCTCTAGCACCTAGTTTATACTCCATGGCCTTCTCCACAATAAAATCATACACTTCATTCTCAATGCTTAATTTTATTTTTTCAATGGCAAAAAGCTGAGTGTATTGTTTGATAAGGGCGTTTTTTGGTTCTGTTAAAATACTTCTTAAAGTAGCAGCATCTAAAGGTTCTAAATGCGTAATAATAGGAAGTCTTCCTAATAACTCTGGAATTAAACCAAAGGATTTAATATCCTGCGCGTTCACAAATCGAAGTAAATTCTTTCTTTGTAATTCTTGCTCATCTTTATTCACGCTAAATCCAATAGCGTTTGTGTTAATTCTTCTGGCAATAATTTTATCAATACCATCAAAAGCGCCACCGCAAATAAATAATATATTCTTAGTGTCCACCTTGATCATTTTTTGTTCTGGGTGTTTGCGTCCTCCTTGAGGGGGTACTAATACATCGGTACCTTCCAACATTTTTAATAAACCTTGTTGAACCCCTTCTCCACTTACATCTCTAGTAATAGAAGCGTTATCTCCCTTGCGGGCTATTTTATCTATTTCATCTATATATACAATACCTCTCTCTGCAGCTTCTACATCGTAATCGCAATTTTGTAATAAGCGCGTTAACATACTTTCAACATCTTCCCCCACATAACCTGCTTCTGTAAATACGGTAGCATCCACAATAGCAAATGGTACATTTAATAATTTTGCAATGGTTTTAGCTAATAAGGTTTTACCCGTACCTGTTTCGCCAATCATGATCACATTACTTTTTTCAATCTCTACTTCATTTTTATTCGTACTAGGTAAATTGATTCTCTTGAAGTGATTGTATACCGCTACACATAATATTTTCTTAGCCTCATCTTGGCCAATAATGTACTGATCCATAAAAGCTTTAATGGCCATTGGCTTTTGTACTTTTAAAGTACCTGCCTTGCCTTCTGCTTTTTTCTGGTGGAACTCTTTGACAATAATTTCATGCGCATGTTCTATACAGTTTTCACAAATATGTCCGTCTTGACCAGCGATTAAAATTTTTACTTCGTCGCGGTTGCGGCCACAAAATGAACAATGTATAGCTTGAGATTTTGCCATTTTCATAATTTAGAGTTGTTTGGCGATTTTATCTACGATACCATAGGCCATCGCTTCTTTAGCGTCCATCCAATAATCTCTATCAAAATCTTTCATAATTTGAGCCACTGTTTTACCGCAATTCTCCGCTAATATTTTAGCACCTAATTCTTTAGTCTTGCGAATTTGTTCTGCGTGAATTTCAATATCGGTACTATTGGCTTGAAAATAACCTCCAATACTTGGTTGATGTATCATGACTTCTCCATGTGGGAAAATGCTACGCTTTCCTTTTTCACCAGCACTTAATAAGATAGAACCCATACTAGCAGCAAGGCCCATACAAATGGTATGCACAGGGCTTTTGATTAGTTTAATGGTATCGTACATAACCATACCACTTGTAACCACACCGCCTGGGCTATTAATGTAAAATTTTATGTCTGCACCTGGCTTATCTGCTTCTAATAAAATAAGTTTATTCACGATATCCTTAGCCGACTTGTCGTCCACAGGGCCCCATAAATAAATAGCTCTTTTCTCGAAAAAAAGATGCTCCATTTTTTTATTTAAAAAACTAGGCGCCGCCTCTTCTTTTTTTTCTTCTTTAGGTTCTTCTTCCTCCTCCATTAAATATCTCTTGTTGACTATCATAAAATGTATTTGAACAGTTTTATTATTTTTTTAATTTTCTTGGGTTGGTTAATAAGACTTCATCTACCAATCCATATTCTTTACCTTCTGCCGCAGTCATCCAAAAATCACGTTCGCAATCCTTGGCCACTGTTTCTATATCTTTATGTGTATGATGTGCAATCACTTCATACAATTCATGTTTTAACTTCTTAATTTCTCTTGCAGTAATTTCTATATCAGAGGCTTGTCCTCCTATGGCACCGCTAGGTTGATGCAACATAATTCTACTATGTTTTAAAGCAGTTCTTTTACCTTCTACACCAGCGCATAATAAAATAGCACCCATGCTTGCCGCCATTCCTGTGCAAATAGTGGCTACATCGGGACTAATAAATTGCATAGTATCATAAATGCCTAAGCCTGCATAAACGCTTCCACCTGGGCTATTGATATACATTTGAATATCCTTGGTACGATCGGTACTTTCTAAAAAAAGTAATTGAGCGGTTACAATATTGGCTACATAGTCATTGATGCCCTCGCCTAAAAATATAATACGGTCCATCATTAACCTGCTAAATACATCCATACTAGCCACATTCATGGGGCGCTCCTCAATAATATAAGGTGTAAGGTTGGTTACACTTTTTTTGTATTGGTGTAAAGTATTGCTACTGATACCCTTATGCTTGATGGCATACTGCTCAAATTCTTGTCCTAAATTCATAATTGCTTTATTTCTGTAAGTAAAGGTAAATCCTTGTAATCAAAGGAAGTACAAAAAGGGTGCCAAACTTTGGTCATGGATGCCTCCATTTGAGCCAAATTATATTGACAATCAATAAGATAGGGTTTTCTGAAAAGACTAATGCTTATGATTATTCAGCATATCGGCGAATTTCTCCGCTTCTATGGCTTCATCCTTAGCTTCCACTTCAGACTCGATGGCAGTAAATAATTTGTCGGTGCTTATTCTTTGATAGCTATCTTCTACAAATTTTCTGTCTTGCATCATTCTAACCGCATAGTCTTCTAACCACTTATCATTGTCTCCTAAGGCGCCCATTTGAGGTCCCATATAGCTCATCAATTGTTGTTTCGCGAAGTTCTTTAAATCTTCTGCTACTACTTCAATTTTATGATCTAAGGTTAATTGACTGTTAATTAAAGTCCATTTTAATTGGTCTTGAAAAACCGGATATTCTTTTTCTGTTTCTTCTTCTGTTCTTTGTTTCTCTCCGCCTTTTTGTAACCAACGTTTTAAGAAAGCTACTGGGAATTCCATCTTCGTTTGATCAATTAAGCCATGATAAATTTGATCGTGAATTTGATTTTTGGCTTGTTGCTCATAATAACCTTCAATATCTTTTTTAATAGCTGCTCTAAATTCTTCTTCTGTTTTAATAGCATCATTTGGGTAAGTGGCTAAAAATAATGTTTCATCTAAGGCAGCCTTTTCTACTAAACCAACCTTGGTAATAAGTATTTTAAAATATTTATCGGCGTCTGTTTTTGAAATACCTAAATCACCTACAATAATGTCCAATTCCTTGTCCTCAAAGGCTTTCTTCAATTGGATCACCACGGTGTCATCCTTCTTTTTGCCCATGAATTGCTTTCTTGCTTTCTCAGCAAAATATTTTACTAGTAAAGAATTGTCTTTTGATATACCGCCTTCAACTTCGTTTCCGTCTTTATCTGTTTCAGTAAAACTGATATTAATTACATTCTCGTCTGACTCCACTAATTCTGGATCGGTCATCTTACCATTACGCGTTTGAATTCTTTCCACTTCATTTTGAATCATTTCATCGGTTACTTTTACTTTGTAACGTTTTACTTTAATCCCTTTTACATTTAATGAAAAGGCAGGCTTTAATCCTACTTCAAAAGTAAAATCATAATTAGTAGGTGCATTCACATCTAAAGGAAGCAATTGCGTATCCATTGGAAGTGGTTGCGCAAAAATTTCTAATTTTTCATTGCTGATATATTGATTCAATTCTGCTTCTACTTTTTTAAGTACTTCATCAGAAAAAACAGACTGTCCGTACATTTTTTTAATTAAGCCAGCGGGCACCATGCCCTTTCTAAATCCAGGGATGTTTGCTGTTTTAGCATGCTTTTTTAAACTTGTTTCAAAACTAGGGTAGTAGTCCTCTTTGGTAAGGCTCACCGTAAGTTTGTCATTTAATAGACCAATGTTCTCTCTTTTTATGCTTGCCATATTCTTATTTTTTCTAGTAAATTCTAAGGTTTAAGGGGGGCAAAGGTAAGTTTTTGCACCTAAAAAACAGCCATTTATATAAAAAAAAGCCCCCCGATGACTCGAGGGGCTTTTTTTGTTTTGTGCGGATGGAGGGGGTCGAACCCACATGCCTCGCGGCGCTAGATCCTAAGTCTAGTGCGTCTGCCAATTTCGCCACATCCGCTTAGGGGCTGCAAACTTAATTTATTTTTTATTATGAATCTTCAATTTTTGGAAAGCCTATGGAATCATGGCCAAAATCTTCTCTAAATAAACCTGATCCACTGCATCAAATTGAGCCAGTTCGCTGCTATCTACATCCAAAACACCCAGTATTTTACCTTCTTTAAAAACAGGTAGCACTATCTCCGATTTTGAACTACTACTGCAAGCAATATGCCCTGGAAATTTTTCAACATCATCTACTATAATGGTAGCCTCTTTTTCCCAACTTGTTCCGCAAACCCCTCTGCCTTTTTTTATTCTGGTACAAGCAACAGGTCCTTGAAAAGGGCCAAGCACCAATTCGTCTTCCTGTATCCAATAAAAACCTACCCACAACCAATTAAATTGTTCTTTTAAGGCGGCTGCAATATTGCCTAGGTTGGCAATTAAATTTGTTTCACCACTTAGCAAACCTTGTATTTGTGGTAGCAATGATTCGTACTGCGTTTTTTTATCTCCTTTGGTAATGGTTAAATCTTCGGCCATAAAAGCAAATGTTTTATTTAGTTAATTATTTAGTTTGTAGCTGGTTTGATCCTTAGTTATAAAACTTTTTGCTCTTATCTTAAACTATTGCTTCTGTCTTTTTTTGTAATAATAATTTTAATTCTTTCTTTTCTATTCTTGCTACAAAAAGTATAAAGGCAATTAGCTCGAAACTTGCTATACTAAGTCTTGCAGCACTATTTTTAGTGAGCAATTCTAACAGTAAATAAATACCATAGAGTAATAAAGTAATTACAAAATAAGCAATGAGTTTTTTAGTCGCATAAGGAATTGGATAAACTTTTTGACCCCATTTATAACTTACATACATCATGGTGCCATAACAAGCCAAGGTAGCCCAGGCACTAGCTATATAACTAAAATAAGGAATGGCGATAAAGTTAATGGCAATGGTAATAACCGCGCCTAGTAGGGTAATCCAAGCCCCTGCCATGGTTTTATTACTAAGCTTATACCAGATACTTAAATTATAATAAACGCCTAAAAATATATTCGCTATTAATAAAATAGGCACTACGCGTAGTCCCACGTACATGGCGGGATTACGAATGAATTCTTTCCAAATATCTAAGTATAAAACCACCATTAAAAACATTATACATAGTGTGATGACAAAAAATTTCATCACCCTTGCGTAGGTCTTTGGGGCATTTTCTTCTGTAGATTGTTTAAAGAAAAAAGGTTCAGCACCCATACGAAAAGCTTGTACTGAAATAGTAATTAAAATAGATAATTTATAACAAGCACTGTAAATACCTACAATGGCTTTATTGGCATCGGGGGATCCGCCTGGAGCCCACCAACCTAACATAATTCTATCAAATGTTTCATTCACCATGCCGCCAAACCCAACAATAATTAATGGAAGTGCATAGAGCATCATTTGTTTCCATAAATCAAAATCAAAACTAAAACGTAAGGCCCCAATTTCTTTTTTCAGTAATAATAAAACAAAAACATTTTGAACAATACCTGCTAATAAAACATAGCCCACTGCCCAATCGGGTTTATACCAAGAACTAATCATACTGCCAGGATGCGTAGCCATGTATTCAGGAAGTATACTTATAAAATAATAGGTAGCTAAAATATTTAAAACAATGCCTCCAATTTTTATAAACGCAAATTTTTTAGGTTTGCCTTGCATTCTTAATCTTGAAAAAGGAATAGTGGCAAGTGCATCCAAGCCCACCACCCAAGCCATTAAGGTAATATATTCTGGGTGTGCTGTAATTTGTAAAAGTTCCGAAATGGGAGTA
>Ga0315899_10004987_pt1 | contig 14344 bp, 15 predicted proteins | sample LakEriMetagenome_2_FD_203518 | JGI IMG/M metagenome (GOLD analysis project Ga0315899, IMG submission 203518) | Freshwater fungal communities from buoy surface, Lake Erie, Ohio, United States - Buoy 4 MA112 | ecosystem: Environmental > Aquatic > Freshwater > Lake | place: USA: Lake Erie, Ohio... | reverse complement strand
TTTCGCGTCAGATGGCGGCATCTGGCTCGCACTGATGAGTCCTGCCGCTATCGCGCGCGCCGAAAAGATAAAAGCGAGCGGTCGCTGGGTGCCAGCTTTCTTTGATCTCGGAATTGCAATTGAAAACTCTCGCCTCGATCAGACTTACAACACACCAGCACTTGTAACTCTAATGTTGCTCGCCGATCAAATTGAATGGATGAATTCAAATGGTGGACTTAAATTTGCCGCCGGACGCAGCGCTGAATCTTCAGCGAAGTTGTACTCGTGGGCAGAAAAAACTTCTTATACAACTCCTTTTGTAACTGACCCAGCGATGCGCTCAAAAGTAGTTGGCACAATTAACTTTGATGAAGCGATTGATGCAACCGCTGTTGCCGCTGCACTGCGCGCAAATGGCATCGTAGATACCGAGCCATATCGTAAATTAGGCAAGAATCAGCTGCGTATCGGAATGTTCCCTGCGGTTGATCCAAGCGATATCGATGCGTTAACTGCATCGATTGAATATGTAGTAGCAGCCCTTTAAAACGATAGATGCCAAAAACTTTTCAGCGTAACGGGCAGTTCTGGCTGCTCGCTCTACAAGTAGCCACGGTTAACTTCTTTACAGGCGGATTTGGACCTTCACAGGCGCTGTTACGCGAAGATCAGGGCACATCACTAGGTATCGCTGGGCTTCACGGAACCGCTCTGGGAGTAGCCGCAATTATCGCCGGTGGCTTTAACTCGAAGTTAGTTCATCGTTTTGGTCGATCAAATACAACTTGGATTGGGCTAACCGTTTTTTCAATTGGTATCGCCTTCTTTGTCTTCGCTCCCCCGGTGCAATTAACTTTAGTGGCAACGCTAATTGCGGGACTTGGCACATCAGTTGTAATCAATAATGTGAATACTGCAGGGTCTCACGCTTTTGCCGAGCGCTCACATACCGCCGTTGCACAGCTAAATGCCATTGCCATCGCAGGATTTGTTACTGGCAACTTTATTGTGGGATCAACTGCAAATGTGGTTCGCGATCAATGGCGATTGGGTTTGCTGATAACAATTCCATTCGCGCTTGCCCTCTTTATTAAGGGACGAAAGTTCGAACCTGATTCGCATGTTCCAGATGAATCTGGTCCGCAACGTGGAAAGTTATCTAAAGGCTTCTGGTTCTCTTGGACTGGTTTCTTCATCTCGATTAGCGCAGAGTTCGCTACAACCTTCTGGTCTGCTTCTTTGATCAGTGATCGCACCGATGCCAGCGCCGCTATTTCCACACTCGCTGTTATCTCTTTCGGAACTGGAGTTGGTACAGGTCGTTGGTATGCGGGTCGGTTGTTAAAGAGATTCCACGCCGATGAACAGTTAAAGCTGGGGCTTACTCTTCAATTCATCGCCTTCGGACTCTTTTGGTCTTCACATATCTTGGTCTTATCGCTGATTACCTTGTTTTTCGTTGGCCTTGGTATCTCAGTTCAATTCCCATTGTTTACCTTGCGAATGGTCGCCTTTAGCGAAGGGCGTCCTGACTTGGCAATCGGAAAGAGCTCGATCGCAGCTGGAATCGCGATCGCTAGTTCACCGCTTTTACTCGGAATCCTGGGCGATAACTTTGGTATTTCGCGCGCCTACATAATGGTGCCAGTATTAATCGCTCTCGGTTTTGCAATGGTTTTATTCTCACCATCTAAACATCTCGGAGCGAATAATATTTAAATGAGCTACCGCAACCGACGTTTTGTAACGCTCTTGACGCTGATTACTTTATTAGCGTTGATCATCATAGGAAGCTGGTAATACACCTTCCACAGTTATATCGTGTGGCAGATTAACTTTATTGCGAAACACCGCCCAAATTGTTAAACAGGCACCTAATGAGATAAGTCCACAAAGCGCAATCGTTTGGCGAACGCCGATAACTTCAACTAACCAACCAATTAACGGTGAACCAAATGGAGTGCCGCCCATAAAGATTAGTAAGTAAATACCTGAAACCCGCCCTCGGATCGCTGGATCAGAATTTACTTGAATCAAAGAATTTGCCGTGATTAACATAATCAATGCGCTTAATCCACAAAGCGGTAACCAGAGTGAGTACCAAGTGTAGGTAGGAGCAATGGAGAGCAAGGTAATCGCAAGCGAAAAGATAACGCCGCCTTTGATTACAAAGATGGTTCGGCGATAACGTTCTAGCCGTGCAGATATCAGCGCACCTGTTAAGGAACCGATAGCAACATAGGTTCCCAACAGCCCGTATGAAGCTGGTCCTTTACCAAATTCTTTAGTTGCCATTAGCGCATTAAAAATCTGCATATTTAAACCAAAGGTAGCGACAAAGAAGACCACCATCATCACAACGTATAAATCAGGGCGGGCAAGTGCATAATCCAAGCCTTCACGCACTGTGCCTTGTGTAATTTTCTTCTCTTGTATAAAGAAATCAGATTCGCGCATACGCAGAAGCGCCAATATGACGAAAAGGTAGGTAAATGAGTTAACTAAAAATGAAGGTCCGGTATCAAAGCGTGCGATAAGAAAGCCCGATAGCGCTGGGCCAACCAAGCGCCCCGCGTTGAAATTAGCGGAATTAAGGCTGACTGCATTTGCGATATCGGAATGCCCCACAATTTCTGACGTAAATGATTGGCGAATCGGTGCATCGATCGCCGATGAAATTCCCAGCGTTAGGGCAAAGAAAAATACGTGCCAGACCTGAACGCTGCCGGCCACAACTAAGAGTCCCAGCCCGAGTGATGAGAGGGCCCCAATTAAGTTAGTGAATATCAGCAGCTTTCTTTTATTTACACGGTCAGCGAGTGCTCCACCTTGCAGTGAAAAAAGAAGTACAGGCGCAAATTGAATTGCGGTAACTAAACCAAGATAGATGCCGCTGTTATCTGTGAGCTGGAGGATCAACCAATCTTGAGCAACGCGTTGCGCCCAAGTTCCGATATTTGATGCCGCGTTTGCAGGAAATAAGATTCGATAATTGCGGTGGCGAAAGGAGCGCCAGTTGCCATCTGCCTTTACCGCCATAACGAGTATGCTTCTTCCATGAGTTCAGAGATTAAATCTGTCGTAACTCTAATCACTTTTGGCACTGTTGCATGGATAATTGCTGGATTAGTTTTAGCAATCTCTGGCGCTGAAGCAAAAGTTATTTGGACCTGCGTTGTTGGGGCAACGTTAGGTGTGTGGGGTATTCGTTACTCAAAACGCCGCGCATCACGCAGCGGTATCTAAGTAATTTACTTAAGATTCGAGTTGGCCTGCAATACCGCGAAGCACGCGTCCGAGACGCTCTGCTTCGGGTCCTGATGGATGGCGTCCATGGCGAAGGCCATTTCCGACTTTATCTAAAATCTTAATTGTGTCTTCGATCATTGCAGCTAAATCATCGCTATTTACACGCGCGTTATCAGAGAGTGACACAGGTGTATCAACAATGCGCACAGACATTGCTTGTGGACCTTTACGGCTATCAATCACGCTGAATTCAATTTTGGTTCCAGGCTTAACTGTTGGTACGCCTTCAGGAAGTGAAGTGGCTGCAAGATAAACATCTTCGCCTTCATCATTTGAGATAAACCCAAATCCTTTTTCCAGGCTAAACCATTTGACGCGACCTGTAGGCATGGGGACTCCTTATGAGAATTTCGGTACTCGTGTAGCCGCGGGGATACGGTCAGGGGGCTAGTTTATCGCAAGCAAAGGGGGGCGTGAACCCGAATTAAAGCTAGTTGTTGAGCGTAGCTTCTGAGTGAGCGCCGCAGCCGTGATCGACTGAAACCACTCGTGCATCATCAGGTGCGATCGCATTGGCGCATACGCCGAAAGATGCACGAAGTGATCCAGCGATTGGAATAAAGAATCCGCAAGATGAACACGGCTTTGGTGCGTTCTGTGCCAGCGGAGTGTTTGGCCCGCGATCACTGGTGTACCAGCGCTTACTTGCTTGATCGCGACCTTCGACAGAAAGCACGCGCGGACGCATCAAACCAAGATCAAATACTTCTGTTGCATCTAAGCCTTCATCTTGAATTAAAGAGTTAAGGCCCGGAACTAAACGTGTGTCATCTAAAACACTTGGAACAATCACACCAGGTTGAATATCTTCTGGCTGGATACGATCTTTATATTCAATCCAATCTGGAGCCAGTAACGAATCTGGTCCAGGTAGAACTACAACATCACAAACAGTTGGATCCGCTGATGCATCAACCTTTGCAACAGTGACGCACCAGCGCCAACCTTTATAACCTTGAATATCTGCGTCAAATAAATAACTAGCGACGCGATTTTCATCTTCGAATTCGACAGAGATGAAGGCGCCGACCTGCGAAGGCTTTTCAGCCCCCGCAAGTGCAGCGTTTCTTGCAATCTCTTGCGCGTCGAATTCTTTTGTCATGGAATTAGAAATCCATTCCGCCGCCGCCATCGCCCATTGGGGCTGCTGGCTTCTTCTCTGGCTTATCGGTAATTACAGCCTCTGTTGTAATGAAGAGCGCTGCAATTGACGCGGCGTTCTGCAATGCAGAGCGAGTTACCTTCGCTGGATCGATAATTCCTGATTTGATCATGTCGACGTATTCGCCAGTTGCAGCGTTGAGTCCGAAACCTACTTCGAGGTGACGTACCTTTTCTACAACGACTCCGCCTTCAAGACCTGCATTGATTGCGATCTGCTTAAGTGGTGCTTCAATCGAAAGTTCTACGATCTTTGCGCCAACTGCTTCCTCGCCTTCAAGCTTTAACTTCTTAAATGCTTGTGTTGCAGCTTGCAAGAGCGCAACGCCACCACCGGCGACGATGCCTTCTTCAACTGCAGCCTTTGCGTTACGCACTGCATCTTCAATGCGGTGCTTGCGCTCTTTTAGTTCAACTTCAGTTGCAGCGCCTGCCTTGATTACAGCAACACCGCCAGCGAGCTTGGCAAGACGCTCTTGCAACTTCTCGCGGTCGTAATCTGAATCTGACTTCTCAATTTCGGAGCGAATTTGTGCGACGCGACCCTTGATCTGTGCGTCATCTCCGCCGCCTTCAACGATCGTTGTCTCTTCCTTGCTAATCACAACTTTGCGAGCGCGACCAAGAAGTTCTAGGCCAGCGCTTTCCAGTTTTAGGCCTACTTCTTCAGAGATAACAGTTGCACCAGTAAGGATTGCAATATCTTGCAACATCGCCTTACGACGATCTCCGAAACCAGGGGCTTTAACAGCTGCAGCACGGAAGATTCCGCGGATCTTGTTAACTACTAAAGTAGCGAGCGCTTCGCCTTCTACATCTTCAGCGATAATCGCAAGCGGCTTACCTGATTGCATAACTTTTTCAAGAACAGGTACTAGATCTTTAATATTTGCAATCTTTGAGTTAACGATCAAGATGTAAGCATCTTCTAGGACTGCTTCCATACGATCTTGGTCGGTTACGAAGTAAGGCGAGATATATCCCTTATCAAAACGCATACCTTCGGTGAGCTCGAGCTCAAGTCCAAAAGTATTTGACTCTTCAACGGTGATAACGCCTTCTTTGCCGACCTTATCCATTGCTTCAGCGATCATGTCACCGATTGTGGAATCTGCAGCAGAGATAGATGCAGTTGCTGCGATCTGTTCTTTCGAATCAACGCTCTTCGCCATTGCTGCGAGTTCAGAAACGATCGCTGCTACTGCCTTTTCAATTCCGCGCTTTAACGCCATTGGATTTGAACCGGCGGCAACGTTACGCAGACCTTCGCGTACCAAAGCCTGAGCAAGAACTGTTGCAGTCGTTGTTCCATCGCCAGCGACATCATCTGTCTTCTTAGCTACTTCCTTAACTAACTCTGCGCCGATCTTCTCCCATGGGTCATCCAGTTCAATATCTTTAGCGATGGATACACCATCGTTGGTGATTGTTGGGGCGCCCCACTTCTTTTCCAGTACGACATTACGTCCGCGAGGTCCAAGGGTTACCTTGACCGCATCAGCGAGAACGTTCATTCCGCGTTCTAGGCCACGACGGGCTTCTTCGTTAAAGGCAATCATCTTTGCCATGTAATTACTCCTTTAGAGGTTCTAGCTTTAGAGGGCGTTTTATCACTCACACCCCGAGAGTGCTAACGCCAAATCTACGGCCTTATATTCCGAGGCGCAAAACGAGGGTGGGTCAGGGCTTGTTAACGCGCGGAGCGGGCTTTTTAACGCGCGGAGCGCGCCTGCATGCGGGCCTCACGGAGGCGGCGCAAGCGCTTTACCAGCATAGGAGAGGCGGCCAGGGCGTCCTCCCGATCAATCAGATCGTTAAGTAGTTGGTAATAACGAGGTGCGCTGAGATCAAATAACTCTTTAATCGCGGACTCTTTTGCACCGGCGAAGCGCCACCAATTTGATTCAAAATCTAAGATGCGGATTTCTAGGTCGCTCAGCGAATTATTCACTTGCTGGTTATTTTCGAGCGCGGACATATTTCAAATCTTAAAGCAGCGAGCACGCAAATTGTGGGATTTAGAGGGTATCTAAAATCATTGAGATATCAGAGACTTTGGTCCAGGGATTTACTATGGCAAAACGCAAGATCGCTTCGCCGTTATCTGATGATGGCGGGATAAATCCGATTTGATCCGCCAATAATTTATCACTCCACTTTTGATAATCCGCAGCCGCCCAGCCTTTCCGTTTAAATGCAACGATTGAAAGTTCTGGATCCATAACGAGTTCTAGATTGGGATGTGCACGCACTAAATCAGCTGCAGCCAGCGCCACACTTAAAGTCTCTTCCATTGCTTCGGTATATGCATCAGTGCCATGTGCGGCGAGCGAGAACCAGAATGGTAAGCCCCGCACTCGGCGAGTTAAGTGAATTGCATAATCTGAAGGCGACCATGAATCATCGTGCAACGTTTCTAAATACGAAGCATGTTGGGTGTGGGTCTCTCTTCCGATCTCCGGGTTTCGATAGATCAGCGCACAGGCATCAAAGGGTGCGAAGAGCCATTTGTGCGGATCGACTATTAACGAATCTGCCTCTTCAATTCCGTTGAACTTAGCGCGCACAGATGGAGCACAAAGCGCCGCTAAACCATAAGCGCCATCAACGTGGAACCAAATATCTCGCGCATGCGTTGCCGCACCTACTGTCTGCAGATCATCAATGATTCCGAGATTTGTTGTTCCACCGGTTGCAACCACAGCAAAGACGCGGGTATCTGAAGTGGCGTGTAATTGATCAATCGCCGCACCAACTGCATCGCCGTGAATCTTGCGATCGTTGCCTGGAGTAATTTCTAAGAGATCCACATCCATTATGTTGGCCGCACTAGCAATTGAGGAATGCGCCTCAGCGCTGCAAGCTATGGCCCATCTTCTTGTTTTGGGATGTTTTTTACGCGCATTTGCTCGCGCAGCGACTAGCGCCGAGAGGTTTCCGATTGTTCCACCTTGCACAAATACTCCACCGGCGCTCTGCGGTAATCCGGCTAAATCTGCAATCCAACGTAGCGCTTGGTTTTCTGCAAAGACCGCGCCAGCACCTTCTTGCCAAGAGCCGCCATAAAGTGAACTTGCACCGACTACTAAATCAAATAAATTTGAATACTCCGTCGGTGCTGAAGGTATAAAAGCTAAATTGCGCGGATGATCTGTTGAGATACACGCTTTTGCTAAAACATTTGTAAATACTGCAAGCGCTTCGTGGCCACCTAAACCTTTTGCGGTGATGGTGTTGCCGACTTCGTTAAATAAATCCTCTGCCGTGCGTGGTCCATCTAGCGGTGGATCATCCTTGAGGCGATGCAGGCTGTAAGCGAGAATTTCTTTAGCCAGCGCTTCAACTTCTGGCGTGAAATTATGAATTGGCATAATCAGTGCGATTAGCTTTTCGAATTAAGTTGCGCAGCATTGTTGGAAATACAAATACGTGGAAAGGCAGAACGGCATACCAATAAAGTTGTCCACCTAAACCACGAGGCGAGAAACTCGCTTCTTGGCGCACAATTCGGTCTTCGCCATCTTCAATGATTGAAAACTCCAACCAAGCTTTACCGGGAAGAACCATCTCAGCGTAAAGTTTTAACCTAACTCCGCGATCAATTTCTTCTACTCGCCAAAAATCTAAACTGTCACCAACGCGAAGCGTTAATGGATCACGACGTCCACGACGTAAACCAACACCACCGAAGAAACGATCTAATAAACCACGCAAGAACCAGAGAAAATCAGCGCCATACCAACCGTTGTCGCCACCAATACTTTCGATCGCTTGCCAGAGCGCAGGTGCAGATGCGCTGGTCTTTTGTTCACGACGATCGCGTAAAACCATTTCGCCGGCCCATTCCGGATCGCCTTGTGCTTTCTGCCAAGGAGCAGTTGGGTATGCCGCATCTGACCAACGTGTAATCACATCACGATCAGCAATTTTGGAGAGCGCTAATTTGATGGCGCCTTCCACATCGATAAAACCTTCTGGTGGTGGAGCGATTATCGAGTCAATACTCTTCTTGGGATCTGCAACTACTTCACTAATTAAAGATTCAACAAGCGGTCGCGCGAGCGCTGTTGGCACTGGCGTAACAAAGCCAATCCAAAGGCTAGATAACTTTGGAGATAAAACTGGAACTTGAATAATCCAACGCTTACGTAGCCCCGATAACTTGGCAAACTTTTGCATCATATCTGCGTAAGAAAGAACTTCGTTGCCGCCGATATCGCAGATCTTTGAAACAGGAGTTGGCAGCGTCGCGCATTTACGAAGGTAGTAAAGCGCATCACGTATCGAAATTGGCTGAGTTAAATTAGAAACCCATTTAGGAGTGGTCATCACAGGCAAACGATGCGTTAAGTGGCGGAGCATTTCAAATGATGCAGATCCTGACCCGATAATGATTCCGGCGCGAAGTTCCAGTACCGGAACTTTTCCCGAGGCTAATTGCATACCAGTGTTCATGCGTGATGCCAGATGCTGGCTGCGGTTCTTGTCATTTGCGATTCCGCCTAGATAAATAATTTGCGAAACGCTCTCTGCTTCCGCTGCAGCGGCAAAATTCTGCGCCATGGCGTTTTCAACTTCATCAAAATTCTTGCCAGCGTTAATTGAATGCAATAGATAAAAAGCTGTGTGAACACCACTTAACGCACGCTTTAAATCGGCTAGGTTGTTGGCATTTCCTTCGACAATTTCTACATCTTTAGCCCATGGTTGCTCGTTAACTTTATGGGCATCGCGCACCAATACGCGAACACGGCAGTTATCCGAGACAAGGTCTCGTACCAGCCGACCGCCCACGTATCCAGATGCTCCAGTGACGAGAATTAAGCGCTGCGAGTTCATAGTTCAGAGCCTAGACTGCGGCTATGGCTTCTTCCACACGACCTCGCGTCGTAATTCTTGGCGCGGGTTTCGGCGGGCTCACCGCCGCTAAAGCGCTGGCCAAAGATGCAGATGTCACAGTTGTAGATCGCCACAACTTTCAAACTTTTCTTCCGCTGCTCTATCAGGTGGCTACCGCTGGACTTGCCGCAGATCACGTAGCTCATCCAGTGCGCGGTACTTTGCGCAAGAGCGGCGTTAAATTCCGCATGGGGTCGCCAATCGCAGTAGATCATAAGAATAAATCAGTGAAGTTAGATTCTTCCGAGACTTTGGAATTTGATCACCTCGTTGTGGCGCTTGGATCAGCTACAGCTGACTTTGGCGTAAAGGGCGTCAATGAAATTGCGCTCGGTATGAAGAGCGTGCACGAAGCGATCGGAATCCGCGCTGAAGTAATGCGCCGCTTTGAAGATCTCTGCCGCTTTGAAGATCAAACGCGATTATCGCTCAGCGTTGTTGGTGGCGGACCGACCGGTGTGGAAATGGCTGGTGCGCTAGCTGAGTTAAAGAATGGCCCGTTAAAAAATGATGAGGCCAATGCTGCAAAACATATCGATATCTATTTGATTGAAGCAGGTCCGCGCATTCTTCCAATGTTCAGTGAGAAGTTATCAGCGCGCGCCAAAAAAGATTTAGAGAAACTCGGCGTAAAGGTCTTGCTAAATACTGCGGTAGCAGAAGTAAAACCGCGCCAAATATTAATTAAGGATGGCGAAGCGATTCCATCCGAAGTAACAATTTGGGCAGCCGGAGTTAAAGGTGAACCAACTGGTGCATTGCTTAACTTGCCACTTGAAGGTTCACGCATCAGCGTTGCGCAAAACTTGCAGGTAAATCATTATCCGCACATTTGGGCGATCGGCGATATCTCTGGCGCGAAAGGTGCAGATGGTCGTTTCTTACCTATGGTTGCACCTGTCGCAATGCAGCAAGGGCGCTGGGTAGCTAAACAAATTGTGCGCGCATCTCGCGGCCAAGCCTTACAAGATTTCAAGTATTTAGATAAGGGTTCCATGGCAACGATTGGACGCCACAAAGCAGTTGTGCAATTTAAAGGGATTCAAATCGCTGGAATACCTGCTTGGTATGCCTGGTTGTGGCTCCACTTGTTCTACCTACTTGGTGGGCGAAACAAGATTGGAACGATTGCGGATTGGACTTGGAACTACTTAACATTCGATCGCGGCAATCGCCACATAATGGATAGTCTCTAAGAAGTGCCAGATTATCTAAACCTGCGGGGCCATCAGATATTTTCCTATGAATGGGATAACAATGGTGAAGCGGTAGTGCTTCTTCACGGAGGTTTAAGTCAGACATCGCATTGGGATTATGTTTTAGCGCCAGATCTGGAACCTGATTTTCACTTATTTGCTTACGACCGGACCGGACATGGGTACACCGCAGATCAAGTTGGTTCGTTTCACTTTGCCTTCCAGATTAAAGAAGCGATCGCTTACTTAGAAGATGTCGTGAAAGAACCCGCACATTTAATTGGTTGGTCAGATGGTGGAAATATTGCAATGTCAGTTGCTTTTGAGCGCCCCGATCTTGTTAAATCGTTGGTCTTAATCGGAGCGAATTACCACCATTCCGGAACTGTAATTCACTTGCCATTTGTAGAACCAAGTGAAGAAGATAAGGCGGAATATGCCGCTACTTCACCAGATGCTCCGCACACCCAAAATGAAAAGATAAAAAAGATGTTGAAAATTTGGGAGACCGAGCCAGATTTTGCGCTTAGTGATTTAGCGAAGATTCAATGCCCAACGCTGATAATCGTCGGTGATGACGATGTAATCAGACACGAGCACACTCTTGAAATGTATCGCGCCATTGAGTTAAGTCAGCTAGCGATTATTCCGGGGACATCACACGCTGCGCCAAAAGAAAAACCCGCCTTATTTAGCGCTTTAGTGCAACAGTTTTTAACCGATTTAAATTATCCGGTTACAAAGATGCCGATTCGGCGAGTTAGCAATCAACCGGAACAATAGTTCCGGTCTTAACATCGTAAATAGCGCCAGCGACAGTTACACCATCACGCAGTAAAGGATATGCGCGGATGCGACTTACATCTTCTGCGAGCGCGCCTGCTTGATCATTGGTCGTGCGAAATTCAAGTGAACGAGTATCAACCCCATGCTTTTCATCAATCAGCGCATGAATATCAGCTTCATCACCGCGCGCCATTGCACAGTCCGTATGTGGCATAACCAAAATTCGGTTAACGTTCAGTAGATAAGTTGCGAGTACTAAAGTTCGAATAACGTCCTCAGTCACGCGGGCGCCTGCATTTCTCAAAATTTTGGCATCGCCCGAGCGCATTCCAACAACTGATAAAGGATTGATCCGCGAATCCATACAGGTGACGATCGCCAAACCTTTGATTGCATTTCCTGTTAAGTCAGAATATTTAAATGTTTTTGCGTATTCAGCATTTGCTGCCAATAGATCATCAAATTGCTCGTGCGGAAATGAGTTGATCGTCATCGTAATCCCTTCTGTGCTGGGTTACTTAACTTGAAAAATTATGGAGCCCCCCGTCAGGATTGAACTGACGACCTGCGCATTACAAGTGCGCTGCTCTACCACTGAGCTAGAGAGGCTTGCTGCCCTAGCAGGCAACGGGCGTAATTATGGCAGTTAATGGCGCAATGTAAAAATCATCATTCTCTGCAGCGCATAAGGGTAGGTTTGCCGCATGCGATTGGGTGTTCTAGATGTGGGTTCAAATACCGTCCACCTCCAAGTCGTCGATGCCCATCCCGGCGCTCGTCCAAATCCTGCTACCAATCAAAAAGTAGAGCTGCGCCTGCACGAGTATCTAAATAAAGCGGGCGAGATAACCCCTGAAGGCGTGGAACTTCTTGAAACTTCTATCGCCGATGCAATTTCACACGCAAAAGAATTTCAAACTGAAGAGATTTTAGCCTTTGCCACATCTGCCATACGTGATGCAAAAAATGGCCAGGTAATTCTCGATGAAATAAATAAGAAGTTTGAAATCGACCTTCAAGTTCTCTCTGGTGACGATGAAGCACAGATGACATTTTTAGCGGTGCGGCGCTGGTTGGGTTGGTCAAGTGGTCGCTTACTAGTCTTAGATATTGGTGGCGGTTCACTAGAAATTGCAGTTGGCGATGATGAACGAGCCGAATCTACTGTTTCGCTTCCGTTAGGCGCATCGAGATTAACGCGAGAGTATCTCGACTCTGATCCGCATACCTCGAAAGAAATAAAAGCGCTAGAATCCTTTGTACTAGATGCGGTTAAGAGTTCGGTGCCCGAAGACATCATGGAACATATCGCAGATCACTTTGTTGCAACCAGTAAAACATTTAGAACTTTAGCTCGATTGGGCGAACATTGGTTTGACGATAATCCAAAGTATTTAAAGATTAACTCGCTCACCAAAATGGTCCCTAAATTGCAGGATATGTCTAATAAAGAACGCGCTGAGCTGCCCGGAGTCTCGCAGAGCCGAGCGCGCCAAATTGTGGCGGGTGCAATCGTTGCTCGCACTGTGATGGAGAGATTGCACATTAATGAATTAGAGATCTGCCCTTGGGCTTTGCGCGAAGGAATTGTGCTCCGCTGGCTGGATTGGATGGAACGTTAAAACCTTCGAATTACCTTAAATTACCGGTTCATCGATCCAATCGCAGGCGATTACTTCACCAGCGCGACAATGTAAAACAATAGCTTGCGCAGGTTCTAGCTCACGATCTATTGAATTAAAGTACTTCTTTCCCACTAACTTCTTCACGACTTTGGGAATAATTGGATTGTGGCTGCAGACAATTGCCGGTACGCCACGATCCATTAAATCTTGCACGTAATCCAATGGCGCTTCCCGGTCGACTGCAAAACCATATTCAGATAAATCCGAAGAGAATATCGGTACCTTATTTAAAGAACGTGCAAGCAAATCAATAGTCTCGATACAACGCAGAGCATCTGAAGTATGAATTTCAGTGGCGTTGTAAGGCATATAGATCGGCAGTAATCGCTTCGCCTGCAACTGACCGAGGTGTTCTAGCGGACGGTCACCATCATCTCCATCCCAATCTGTGCGCTTCAACGCTTTCGCATGGCGCAATAAAATAATTGGAAAAGTATCTGCGCTAAAATCTAAGAAGAAATCAACAATTGCGCGATCATCTTTATTAGTCAGCTTCTCTTTTGCTTTCTTGGGAGATAACCATTCAATGAGATCTACTTCTTCGGGGTCTGGCTTACCAGTCTGAACAGTCGCTTCTGCTGCCCAAAAACGAACTTCTTTTGGTGCGCCTTCTAATTTGTAAACTACTGTTCCGATTTCTGGTCCGAAGATAGATTCGTAACCAGTCTCTTCTTGAATTTCACGGTAGCCCGCTGCGATGTGAGATTCACCAGGTTCAACTTTTCCTTTTGGAAGTGACCAGTCGTCATATCTTGGACGATGGATCACGGCAATTTCAAGATCAGCGTTACTTGCTCTGCGCCACAAAACAGCGCCTGCAGCTTGAATCAATGGGGTCTTGGCTTCCTTTGACATTAATGTATTTTCTTGTAACGCTTTATATAGATGTTCTGCAGATCTTGCAGAGGCTCACCAGATGCGCTCTTTGCCACACGCAACCACCTCTCTTCTGATTGATGCCAACTCGCAGTCTCATCACTGAGTGAGAGATCAAACATTTCCTGAAGCGCTGATTTATGAACTTGGCGATCCATGCGTACCAAGCTTTCCACGCGGCGATCTAAATTACGGTGCATTAAATCTGCGCTACCAATCCAGTATTCATCACTTCCCCCATTTACAAAGTGATAAATACGTGAGTGCTCAAGAAATCTTCCTAGAATAGAACGAACTCGGATATTTTCCGATAGACCTTTAATGTTTGGCTTTAGCGAACAGATTCCGCGAATTACCAGATCTACATTTACCCCCGCTTGCGAGGCGTTATAAAGCGCTTCCACAAATTCTTCATCGAGCAACGAATTCAATTTCATTTGTATGCCGGCT
>Ga0315899_10004985_pt1 | contig 14347 bp, 16 predicted proteins | sample LakEriMetagenome_2_FD_203518 | JGI IMG/M metagenome (GOLD analysis project Ga0315899, IMG submission 203518) | Freshwater fungal communities from buoy surface, Lake Erie, Ohio, United States - Buoy 4 MA112 | ecosystem: Environmental > Aquatic > Freshwater > Lake | place: USA: Lake Erie, Ohio... | reverse complement strand
TTTGTATTGCCTTATCCCAACTCTCGTGGTCCGCTTTGGGTCAACTTCAACTCTCCCCTGCTTTGGGACGTATTCGCGATTTCTACTTATTTCACCGTTTCGCTCCTTTTCTGGTATTCAGGTTTGATTCCAGATCTGGCAACCGTAAGAGATCGCGCCAAAACCAAATTGCGTAAACTATTATATGGTATCGCTTCTTTTGGATGGACGGGTAGTACCAAACACTGGCAACGCCACGAATCATTGTCGCTGGTATTGGCAGGTTTGAGTACGCCACTTGTACTTTCGGTACACACCATCGTATCATTTGACTTTGCCACTTCCGTAATTCCCGGATGGCACACGACCATCTTCCCTCCTTACTTTGTGGCCGGTGCGATCTTCAGTGGATTTGCCATGGTGCAGACTTTGTTGATCATTGTAAGAAAAGTGATGGGACTGCAAGATTACATCACCATTGGTCACATTGAAGCCATGAACAAGGTAATCGTACTCACTGGTAGTATCGTGGGTTGTGCATATCTCACCGAATTGTTCATCGCCTGGTACGGACAAAATCCATACGAGTGGTATACATTCAGTCAGAACCGCGCCAACCTTTTCAGTCCATATGGATGGAGCTATTGGTTGATGATGTTCTGTAACGTGGTGTCGCCACAATTGTTCTGGAGTGCCAAGTTGAGAAGAAACATCACCGTTACGTTCTTCATGAGTATTGTCGTGAATATTGGTATGTGGTATGAGCGTTTTGTGATCATCGTGACTTCATTGTACCGCGATTTCCTTCCTTCGAGCTGGAGCACTTACTACAGCCCAACCATTTGGGAAATCGGATTTTATCTCGGTACGTTCGGATTGTTCTTTACCTGCTTTTTCTTATTTGCGAAATATTTCCCGGTCATTGCAGTTGCAGAAATCAAATCTATTCTGAAAACTAGTGGCGAGAATTATAAAGTGAAAATGACAGATATAGAAAAAGCCGATCCGGAGAAATTCTATATCGAAGAAGTGGAACATGCACATTAATCAAGTAAAAAGTAGAAAGTAAAAAATAGAAGGTAGAAATTAAAAAGTAAAATTTTGACTTTTCCCTTTTGACTTCAAAAAGCATAAAAAATAGCATATGGCTGGAGGAATAAAAAAATTTGTAGTTGGCGCCTTTGATGACGAGAAGGTTTTGTTTCCTGCGGTAAAGCAGGTGCGTAAATCCGGCTACAAGATTCACGATGTGTACACACCGTTTCCTGTGCATGGTTTGGATCATGCACTTGGCTTGAGAGAAACTAGCCTGCACACTGCCGGCTTCATCTATGCCATTACAGGAACAACAACCGCTTTGAGTTTCATGAGTTGGGTATTTACCAAAGACTGGCCTTTGAACATTGGCGGCAAACCACATTTTGCCATTCCGGCATGGATACCCATCACCTTTGAGTTGACTGTATTGTTCTCGGCCGTTGGCATGGTGTTGACTTTCTGTTATCTGTGTCAACTTTCTCCTTTTGTGAAGAAACATCACTTTCACCCCAGAGCAACCGATGATCTTTTCATCATGGCCATAGAATGTACCGACAGCACCAATGAAGCAGAGCTGCAAAGTTTTCTGGAAAAGCAAGGCGCTAAGGAAATCAATGTGCAGGTGGCGGAGACAGGATGGTGGCTGGGCCGCTACGACAGAGAGCAAAAACTTTACAGGGAAGAAAAAGGATATTAATCAACAACAGTATTTTAAGCAGGCCTCATGGCCAAAGGGAAAAATAAACAGAGATGAAAAAACTCGCCACATTAGCAGCATTGGTAATCACCTTGAGTATTGTGATTACGGGATGCGGTGACAAAAGAAGTCCGGGAAGAATATATGTTCCCGACATGGCATACAGCCGTGCGTATGAGACATATGCCTACAGAGATTCCGGCGTTTTCACCACCGACCCTTCGATGCGTGGAGGCAGAATTTATTATGACAACCTTCCCGCTGCAGGTACGATCAAGAGAGGAGAAAGATTTCCTATGCAGATTCAGCAAAGCGATTCGGGTTATTTACAAAGCGCGAACATGCCCAACCCATATGATAGTCTCAGTACAGCGGAAATGGCTGAAGCCGGAAGGCTTTTCAACATCAACTGTGCAATATGTCATGGCGTTGAAGGAAAAGGAAACGGTCCTGTACAGGCGAAATTCGGATATGTTGCCAATCTTACAGAACCCAAATACTGGACACCCGCCTCCGACACATCCAAACAAGGGATGAAAGACGGGATGATGTTTTATTCAATTACTTATGGCAAAAACACCATGGGTAGTTATGCTTCTCAGCTGAACAGAGATGATCGCTGGAAAGTGATTAAATATATCAGAACATTGCAGGAGGCTGCAGGTGCAGGTGCGGCGCAGCCGGCAAAACCGGCAACAGCTCCTACTGCAATGGCTGCTGTGGATACTGCAAAAAAAGCAACTAACCCATAATACGGTTATTAATCAAAAAATAATACCGCGGCTTCACCGCCATGGAACATAAAAAATAAAGTTTACGAGATGAATCATCAATTTGAATTGCCAAGCAGCTACAAGAAATGGACATGGGGTCTGTTGGGCGCCGGCGCAATTGCTGTTATTTACGGCCTTATTTTCATGCACCCTTTTGATGGTGTAGCACACGAAGAAGTAAAAGAAATGGGCAAAGTGATAGGTCACAAAACCGTTGCTTCTGAAGGTACAAGATTTTGGGCGGTATTGTTACAGAATGCAACCTATTGGTTGTTGGTGGTGAATGCCTCCATGTTTTTCATCTGTGTTACCACATTGGCTATGGGTGGATGGCAAGTGGCGCTCAGAAGGGTGCCCGAAGCGATCTCAAGCGTGGTACCAATCATCGGCATCATCACTTATTTAGTATTGATGGCTATCGTTTGGCTGGGCAGATCAGATATTTACCCATGGCTCGATGTAGAAGCGGTGAAACACGATCACATCCTCCTCGGAAAAAAAGGCTTTCTCAATCCTACATTCTTCACCATTTGGTCTACGATTGCCATTGTGCTGTGGTGGTTGCTCGGCCGCAAAATGCGCAGCATGAGTCTGCAGTCTGACAAAGACGGACAAATGGATGTTCCCACAGCAAAAAAATGGATTTTCAAGAATACGGTTTGGGCTTCACTCTATTGTGTTTTCTTCGGACTAACCGTAGCCTCTACTGTTCCCTGGTTTTGGCTGATGAGTATTGATGCGCATTGGTATAGTACGATGTACAGTTGGTATACTTTCGCCAGCACATTCGTTTCGGGCATGTCTTTGGTAGCGATTTTTATCGTATTCCTCAAAAACAAAGGCAAACTGGAATATGTAACTGAAGAACATTTACATGACGTTGGTAAATTCATGTTTGCGTTCTCTGTGTTCTGGACTTACCTCTGGTTTTCGCAGTATATGCTTATTTGGTATAGCAACCAGCCGGAAGAAACCAAATACTTTGTTGAAAGAATTGGTACAGCAGACAAGTCCGGACCTTATCATTTTCTTTTCTTCTTGAACTTGATACTTAACTTTCTGTGTCCTTTGTTGATATTGATGAAACGTGGCGCCAAGAGAAACTGGACTTTGATTGTGGTGATGGCTGTATTGATCATCGTAGGCCACTGGATTGATTTTTATCAAATGGTGATGCCAGGAACCATGGGCGATAAAGCCAAAATGATGCCTTTTGAATTTGGCGTTCCACTCCTGTTCATCGGATTGATCATGTGGGGAGCAGGAAAGTATTTGTCAGGCAATTCATTGTTGATGAAGAATCATCCTTTTATCAAAGAAAGTATGATTCACCATACCTGATAATTAATATTAACAGTAAACGAAACAAACATCTCATTACCCTGTTGGGTTGCTGAAAAAAATAAAAAAATGAAGGAGCTTTATCTTTTAGCCATCGTTGCAATGATTTTTATTGTGGTTTTCCAGATCGCCAAAGCAAGCGAGTATGTTAGCATACTCAAAGGCGAGGAAAAAGCCCGCAAGCAAAACAATAAGATCAATGGATTTTTGATGATTGTTTTTCTGATACTTGGTCTTTATGGCGCATGGTATTGCAATGAGCTCTATTATGGAAAAACACTTTTCCCTCAGGGAGCCGCCTCCGAGCAAGGAGAGAGTGTAGACCTGATGCTTTATATCACCATCGCAGTAACCGGATTGGTATTTGTCATCACTCAGGTACTGCTTTTTTGGTTTGCCTATAAATATCAGGAGAAAGACGGCCAAAAAGCCTTCTATTTTCCTCATAATAACAAATTGGAACTTTTGTGGACTTCTGTTCCGGCCATCGTACTTACTGTTTTGGTAGTATTTGGTTTGAAATATTGGTTCCAGTTTACGAGCGATGCGCCCAAAGATGCCATTGTAGTTGAAATCACCGGCCATCAGTTTGCCTGGGATTTTCGTTATCCAGGAAAGGACGGCAAGTTGGGCAGGAAGAGCTATAAATTATATAACCAACCTTCTGGAAATACTTTGGGTGTAGACTTTAAAGAAGATTCTGCCAGTCATGATGATCTTCATACTTCTGAGATGCACATTCCTGTCGGACGCCCTGTAAAATTGGTCATCAATGCGATGGATGTGATCCACGACGTAGGTCTTTCACATTTCAGAATGAAAATGGACGCGGTGCCTGGAATTCCTACTACGATGTGGTTTACACCAAAATATACTACAGCACAAATGAAAGAACGTACAGGCAATAAAGATTTCGTTTATGAAATCAGTTGTGATCAAATGTGCGGCCAGGGTCACTTTTCTATGCGCGGAGTGATTGTGGTGGAAACAGAAAAAGAGTACCAGGAATGGCTCGCCAAACAAAAGCCGGAATACTGGGCGATGTATCCTGACAAGGCGCCAAAAGTTGCTACGGCCAAAGACACAACCCAAACGGTAGCTGCACCGATCGCAGCAGTAATGCCTCAATAATTTTAATTCATTCGAACCCGATAATATTATCACACTATGAGCACAGCAACATTACATCAAGAAGTTCATCACGGAGATCACGGACACGCTGAGGGGCATCATGAACATCATGATACCTTCATCACCAAGTACATCTTTAGTCAGGACCACAAAACCATTGCCAAGCAGTTTTTGATAACGGGAATGATTTGGGCTATTATTGGAGGACTGTTCTCGGTGATTTTCAGACTGCAGTTGGGTTATCCGGAAACAACATTCCCATGGCTTGAAGATTTTCTCGGTCATTGGGCAAAAGGCGGAAAACTTCAACCCGAGTTTTACTATGCCTTGGTGACCATGCACGGAACCATTTTGGTGTTCTTTGTATTGACTGCCGGCTTGAGTGGCACATTCGCCAACTTCCTCATTCCATTGCAGATTGGTGCGAGAGACATGGCTTCACCCATGCTGAATATGTTGAGTTACTGGTTCTTCTTCCTCGCTTCTATTATTATGATGTCATCACTGTTTGTTCAAACAGGACCTGCAAGTGGTGGCTGGACAATCTATCCTCCACTCAGCGCTTTGGGTGATGCCTCTTCTGGTAGTAAAATTGGTATGGATCTCTGGTTGGTGAGCATGGCGATGTTCATTGTATCCTCGTTGCTTGGTGGCCTTAACTATATTACAACCATTCTGAACATGCGTACCAAAGGCATGAGCATGACGAGAATGCCGCTCACCATTTGGGCGTTGTTCTTCACTGCAGTGCTTGGTGTATTGTCATTTCCTGTATTGTTGTCTGGCGCCATCCTTTTGTTGTTCGACAGAAACCTTGGCACAAGCTTCTATCTGAGTGACATTGTTGTTGCAGGAAAAATATTGCCTAATGAAGGCGGTAGTGCTATCTTGTTCCAGCACTTGTTCTGGTTCCTGGGTCACCCGGAAGTATATATCATTCTTTTGCCTGCAATGGGTATGGTGTCGGAGATTTTATCCGTCAACAGCCGCAAACCCATCTTTGGATACATGGCGATGGTGGGTTCTTTGTTTGCAATCACCATTCTCGCCTTCCTGGTATGGGCGCACCATATGTTTGTTACGGGTCTGAATCCATTCCTCGGATCCATCTTCGTATTGCTGACCCTGCTGATTGCGGTGCCTTCAGCAATCAAGGTGTTCAACTGGATTACGACCATATGGAAAGGCAATATCAGATTCACGCCAGGCATGTTGTTCTCGATTGGTTTTGTAAGTCTTTTCATCAGCGGAGGTCTTACGGGGATCTTCCTCGGAAACTCAGCACTTGACATTCACTTGCATGATACTTATTTTGTTGTGGCGCATTTCCATATTGTGATGGGTGTGGCTTCCTTCTTTGGCATGTTTGCGGGCGTGTACCATTGGTTCCCAAAAATGTTTGGCCGTTATTTGAACAACACAATGGCATACATCCATTTCTGGGTGACTATCGTAGGGGCTTACCTGATTTTCTGGCCTATGCACTATGAAGGATTGGCGGGTATGCCACGTCGTTATTATGATTTCTCCAACTGGGAGTCTTTTAAAATGTTCGGCGGCCTCAATCAATTCATCAGCTTTGTATCCATATTAGTGTTTTTGGTTCAGATACTTTTTGTGGTCAACATTTTATACAGCATTTGGAAAGGCAGAAGAGTGACCACAAAAAATCCATGGAATGCAAACACCCTGGAATGGACCACGCCTGTTCGTCCCGGACACGGCAACTGGCCTGGCGATATACCAGAAGTACATCGCTGGCCTTATGACTATGCGAAAGACGGAGTGGACTTCATCCCGCAGGACGTGCCTGTAGGTGAGCATGAGAGCAAACATTAATAAACATAAGTGCAGGATAACAACACCATAACCAATTCAACATCGTTTGTATTGGCAAGCAAAGTGAAGGATTATTTTTTGTTGACGAAATTCACTTTGAGTTTCATGGTGGTTTTCAGTTCGGTGGTCAGTTATTTGCTGGTGCCGACAGTCAGTTTCGAGCTGACATCAGTTCTTTTACTTTTTGCAGGTGGCATGCTGGTAACAGGATCGGCCAACACCATCAATCAGGTTCTTGAAAAAGAAACCGATGCGATGATGAAGCGAACTGCAGGAAGGCCGGTTGCCAGCGGAAGAATGAAAGCCGGAGAGGCCTGGATGTTCGCAGCAATCACTGCTGCATGCGGTTTGTATATCATGTATACATTCAGCATGGAATCGGCCTTGTTGAGTTTTGTTAGTTTGGTGATATACGGGTTTGTATATACGCCGCTGAAGAAAAAAAATTCAATTGCCGTGTTGGTGGGCGCATTGCCCGGAGCATTACCTTGTCTGATCGGATGGACTGCAGGTTTTACCGAAGGCATACATGATTGGACCGGAGGTTGGATTTTGTTCTCCATACAGTTTCTCTGGCAGTTCCCGCATTTTTGGGCAATTGCCTGGGTGGCTCATGGAGATTATTCCAAAGCCGGATTCAAGTTGCTTCCCAGCGATAAAGGACCGACAAAATTCACAGCATTGCAGACCATCATCTATAGCACACTGATGATACCTGTAGGACTGTTGCCAATGATGTTTCACATCAGCGGTATGGTGAGCATGTGGATTTTGCTGGCATCGAATATGTTCATGGTTTTGATGAGTATCAATTTGTTTATCAAAATGGATGTGGGTTCAGCTCGGAGGGTGATGTTCAGTTCTTATATTTATTTGATGGTTGTTTTTCTGAGCCTGTATGCAGATAAATATCATCCCTGAGGATGAAAAAAATGTAGAAGCATGGAAAACGCAGCAACACAAAAAAGCAAAAAAATTCACCCTCACAAGTTCAACTTGTGGGTGGCCATAGGGAGTATCGTCATGATGTTCGCAGGTTTAACCAGCGCATATATTGTGAAGAGAAGCCAGGCCGGGTGGGTGGGCTATGATGTACCAAAGCTGTTTTATTACAGCACAGCAATCATAGTAGCCAGTAGCGTAACTATACAAATGGCATTAAAGTCATTCAGGGCGCGCGCGATGGCCAACTACAGAATGTTGATGCTGGTGACGATGTTGCTCGGCTTGTTGTTCATGATTACGCAGTATTTCGGATTTCGTGCGTTTTGGGCATCAGGAATGACGTTACAGGCCAATGTGGCGTATTCGTTTCTTTATGTGATTGTAGGGCTTCACGCTTTACACGTGATTGGTGGAGTACTCGCGCTCATGGTGATGTCGCTGAAGGCATTCAGCAAAAAGAAAAGAAACTATAGTACAGTACCTGTAGAGCTGATCACAACTTACTGGCATTTTGTGGATGTGTTGTGGCTGTATCTACTCGTGTTTTTGGTGATGATTAGATAAAAAAAGAGTAATTAAAATAGAAAGAATAAATAAGTTTTGAATTAATAAGTTAACGCAAGATAAATTATGGGAGCAACAACAATTCCTGCAGGCACAAAATGGTGGAGCGGCGGTAAGAGTCCGTTCAATGTGAGCTATGGCAAAGTAATGATGTGGTATTTTCTGATGAGTGACGCTTTCACTTTCGGAGCGTTCCTGATCAGCTATGGTACCATTCGCTTCAGCGTAAATCATTGGGCCGATCCCAACCACGTATTCAACGCTTTTCCATTCGCAGGTCACGCCAACTTGCCATTGGCATTTGTGAGTTTGATGACCTTCATCCTCATTTTCAGCTCGGTGACCATGGTACTTGCCGTTCACGAAGGACATAAGATGAACAGAAAGGGCGTAGAGAAATACATGATTCTTACCATCCTCGGAGGAATAGCCTTCCTTGGCTGTCAGGCCTGGGAATGGACACACTTGATTACAGGCGATCATGCGGTATTGGTAAATGGACAAATTGAACAATGGGGAACCACGGTAACAAAAAATCCTTGGGGACCTGAAGTGATGTTCAACGGACAGGAAGTGGCAACACCGGGTCCCATCGCATTCGGCGGCTATTTCTTCGGCATCACCGGTTTCCATGGTTTCCACGTATTCAGCGGTGTGGTCATCAATATCGTCATGTACATTAAAACCAAACTGGGTCATTTTGATCAGCGAGGACACTATGAAATGATTGAGAAAGCTGGTCTGTACTGGCACTTTGTGGATCTGGTTTGGGTGTTCGTATTCCTTTGCTTCTATCTTGTATAATCACAATTGAATAAGCTTGACGCAAGGAGCAGCGTAAAAATTTATAAACTTTTGAATTAAAACATATTTTATGTCATCACAGCACTACGAAAACCCCGAAATTACATTTCAGCCTGATCATTCAGGAGGAACTGGCAAAATATGGAGAGTATTTTGGGTATTGTCATTTTTAACGATCATTGAATTGGGACTTGGCTACTTGCTCTATGCCAAACATGGTGAGTGGGGTTATGCGCCCGTGATTACCACCAAAATAGCGATTGGCGTGCTCACATTGGCTAAAGCCTACTACATTGTCTCTGTTTTTATGCATCTGGGAGATGAAATCAGAAACTTCATCATGACCATCATTGTACCTTTGATGCTCTTCATCTGGTTCATCATCGCATTTCTTGCAGATGGCGACAGCTGGAAGAATCTTCGTAACACCTATTCACCGGATTCGGAGGCCAAAACGGAAGTAAAAGCAGAGGGACATCATTGATAAGATTATATTATTTTGAAGCCATCGTTTTCAAAAACGGTGGCTTTTTTATTTATTGTTGAACTACTTTTGCGCTGGATTGTTCATACATACAATTTGAATACAAAAAGAATCATATCGCTTTTACTCGTCATTGCCTTTCCCTTTGCGGGTTATTTCTTGGTCAAACACTATAGTAAAGATGTGGTGGTGATGCCCAAGCATTATACCCCCGAGCTGGACAGCGTCAACGGAGGCGTGAAAACCATTACTACAAAAAAAGGGGTGGACACGGTTTGGCATCGCATCAAGAACATTCAGTTTACCAATCAGCTTGGTAAAAAAGTTTCTCTTGACGATTTGCACGGCAAAATCATCGTCATGGATTTTTTCTTTACCAGTTGTCCATCGATTTGTCCGGGGCTTGCACGCAACATGAAAAAATTGCAGGAATCCTTCAAAGACAATCCTGAGATTGTACAGTTTATCAGCGTGAGCGTGGATCCTGAAAGAGACAGCGTGCCCAAACTCAGAGCCTTTGCAGATCGACTCAACATCAATCATGATTCCTGGTGGTTTGTGACAGGTAACAAGAAAGAGATTTATGACTTTGCTATCAAAGAATTACGAGCTAATGTATTTGATCCAAATATAGATACTGCCTTCATCCACACAGAAAAATTCTTTCTGATAGACAGCAACAGAACTTTACGTGGAAAATATCATGGATTTAATAAAGACGAACTTGCACAACTGGCCAAAGACATTCCCACGCTGATGCTGGAGCGCGATAAGAAAAGCCCATCGATTTTTAGAGAATACATTCCCATACTGTGGGTGATTTTCACCGCGATTGGCATTACCCTACTGACGGTGTTTTTATTATTCAGAAATAAAAAGAAAGAAGATGTTCTTGACAAGTTTAAAAAAGAATGACGCAAAAGCCAAGTGGATTATCTATGGCGTATCGTTAATTGTATTTGTTGCTGTAGTTGCTTTGAAGAAAGTCAAAATCCACATCATGCCTTCTGCCGATGCGCATTATTTCGCATTGGCGAGCGCGGTGATTAATTCATTGGTTGCTGTTTTGTTGATTGCAGGACTTGTCGCTGCCAAACAAAGAAAGTTGGATGCACACCGAAAAATCATGCTTACAGCCATTGTTTTGTCGGTATTGTTTTTACTTACTTACATTGCCCACCATTTACTTACTGAAGAGACTTCATATGGCGGCGACGGCATTATGAAAACGATTTATTACATTATCCTCTTCACGCATATTCCTTTGGCCGGCATCATTCTACCGTTCATTCTATTTACAGCTTATCGTGCATTGATTGGTGAGTACGCCGCGCACAAGAAACTCACGCGAATTACCTGGCCTGTTTGGTTTTATGTAGCGGTTACTGGTGTGGTGGTATACTTGATGATCAGTCCGTATTATGTGTAGGCAGTGATTACTGTCTTTGTTGGTGCAAACACCAACAAAGACGAGGCGAATCGATTATTATTTTTGTTTCTGATGTTAGCGATGAAGCCCCTGTTGGTGTTTGCACCAACTGGCACTTTTACACCAACCGGTGATTTATCAATCAAGTGAAAGTTCTTTCGCAGGATCCCAGAATCTTTTCGCAAAATCCTGAACCGTATCGTCTTTGACAGTTACGCCGTCTTTTTTAAGTAATGCCTCCATGGTGGTAGGCGTGGCGAAATGCATTTTTCCGCTGAGCATGCCGTTTCGATTGACTACCCGTTGCGCTGGAACCGGAAGCGGATGCTGATGCGAAGCGTTCATAGCCCAACCTACCATTCGCGCACTCATACGCGTGCCGAGGTAGGCCGCAATGGCACCGTAAGTGGTGACGCGTCCTTTAGGTATTTGCATCACTACGTCAAACACATCATTGAAGAATCCATCATGACGTTGTGTTTTTTCTTTTGCCGGCTTTGTGGTTTGATTAGATTTCATGAAGAGGTGAAAATGATACTATACTATATGGAATTTTTTTTCTCCTCCTCACGCAAATGCATCATATCACTGCGCCGTGGTTCGGGAACGTTTTCAAAATCATAAGGACAATGTTTGCAGCCGTTTCCACAGCAATAACCTTTTTTGAGGTGATAAGCTGCAGTGAGAACGACAAATCCTTGTTCGTTATAATAAAAATCTTCACCTTCTTTCAGTACTTCCGTCATTTCTTTTAATCTTCTTTTTGTTCGATTGATTTCAGCTCTTCCTGCATTTTTTCATCTTGATTAGGAATCAAATCGGGTAATGAAAAGCAGATGTAAAATATTTTATTGCTTTGTGCAATGTCAAGGCCTTCATAGTGTGTTTTGATCAGCAAACGCGGATCGGGATTTGCATTAGCATAAACGTCTTCGGAAAATTCCACCAAATGAAGTCCATGTGTTTGGATCACGTGCATGGTGAAACGAAACAAATGAGGCGAATCGGTTTTCAGATGAATCAGGCCTCCGGGTTTTAAAAATTGATGGTAACGCCTCAGAAACCTCGGATGTGTCAAACGCTTTTTTGCTCTGGAGGTGCGGAGTTGGGGGTCGGGAAATGTGATCCAGATTTCATCCACTTCATTTTTACCGAAATAACTTTCAATCATTTCAATTTGGGTTCGAAGAAAAGCAGCATTTGGCAAGGGTCTGTCAATTGCCTTTTTAGCGCCCATATACATGCGATTGCCCTTAACATCTACACCAATAAAATGTTGATCGGGATACATGGCTGCCAGTCCAACCGTATATTCTCCACGACCGCAAGCCAATTCCAAAACGAGCGGTTTTTTGCTGCCGAAATGCAAATGCCATGTTCCAGGCATTCCCTCGGGATATTCCAGCACATTGGTAAAAGCCTTAATCTGGTTGAAGCGCAATAGTTTTTTCTGACCCATGGCCGACAAAGGTAAATAAACTCATTGCTTAGATTCAACAAAATGGAATCAATAGCGCCAAAAAGAAGTTCAAAAAGTAAACAAAAAAAGATATGAATATCATCAACATTGATTTTGAAATCATTGAAAAAATACAAATATTTGTACTCCTTTTTAATTCAAATCAAAAAAGCATATAAAAATGGCCGCAAAATTGAATCTTGACAAACTCGACCTACAGATCATAGAAGCCATGATGGAGAATGCAGAGATCTCTTACGCAGAATTGGGGAAGAAGTTGTTTGTAAGCGGCGGAACAATACATGTGCGCATCAAGAAATTGCAGGAATTCAAAATTGTTCGTGGCACCAGGTTGAATGTAGACCTCAAATTGTTGGGATATGATATCACCGCATTCGTTGGCATCTATCTAGAGAAAAGCTCTTTGTACGATCAGGTAGCCAAAGAGCTGATGAAAATTCCGGAAATCGTTCGCCTGAATTACATCACCGGCAATTACAGTATGTTTCTAGAAATCATTTGCAAAGACATCACACAGTTGAGATTTGTATTGCATGATCAGCTTCAAAAAATCAAAGGCATCGAAAGAACAGAGACTTTTATTTCATTGGAAGAAGGATTTTCGAGAAACGTACCAGTGGCGCCTGTTAATTAATTACTCCTCACATCCAGCGCATCCCTCAGGCCATTGCCCAGAAGATTGAAAGAAAGTACCAGCAGCATGATGGCTAGGCCGGGAGCTATTGCCAGCATGGGCTTATGCGTGATTAGAAACGTATAATTTTCTTTGATGATGCCTCCCCAGCTAGGTTGTGGTGGTTGTACCCCCAAACCCAAAAAACTCAGTCCGGCTTCGATCATGATGGCCGATGCAAAAATACCGGTAGCCATTACAATGATTGATCCTGATATATTCGGCAAAATATGTCTGAAAATAATTCTGGCGCTCCCTAAGCCCATTGTTTTGGCGGCCGCTACATATTCAAGTGAACGACATCGCATCACTTCTGCCCGAACAAGCCTTGCGAGTCCGACCCAGCTCGTGACTCCGATGGCCAGAAATATTTGCCAGAATCCCTTGCCCATGGCAATGGTGAAGGCGAAGACCATCAATAATGATGGCATACTCCAGAAAATATTGATGATGATGCTGATTACACTATCCGCAGAACCGCCGAAATACCCTGCCACTGCGCCCAGTGTAATACCAATAAACAGCGCGATCAGCACTGCAATCAAACCAACTGACAAGCTTACACGAGAACCGATGATCATTCTGCTCATCAAGTCTCTGCCCATGCCGTCGGTACCCAGATAAAAATGGCGAGTAATGATGTGCTCATGGATACTGTTGGGCCTGTTATTGGTAATTGAGTTGATGTTGAAGGATTTGATGATTGATGTATCATCATCTACATGATAGTCCACCATTAATTGATTTCCGGAAATACGGTAACTGTTGATAGGGATGTAATCATCGACAGCAGGCGTGCCAAAAAAGAAACGACCGAAAGCAGATTTCATTTCTGTGGATTTTTTAGGCACCACCAGAAACTGCTGTTGATAACCGGGATTTTTCGCTTGTATTTCTATAGTCTGCCTATCTGCATTTGGCGTGTTGTCGGGCGCGATTTTGTATGCCAGTACAGCGATGATAGAGGTAATGATGATTATGCACAAACCAAAAACGCCAGGCTTGTTTTTTAAAAACCGCTCTCGGAAACTATGGGTATGAGTGGTGCCGAAATCCTGCATCGTGAAAGTTACAAAGATTAGACGAGATCATCATTTTCCCCTACGACCTTTCCAGTCATGAGCAAGGGTTTTGGACAACAACGCAGTGACTACGATGTAAATGATGTGC
>Ga0315899_10004984_pt1 | contig 14348 bp, 11 predicted proteins | sample LakEriMetagenome_2_FD_203518 | JGI IMG/M metagenome (GOLD analysis project Ga0315899, IMG submission 203518) | Freshwater fungal communities from buoy surface, Lake Erie, Ohio, United States - Buoy 4 MA112 | ecosystem: Environmental > Aquatic > Freshwater > Lake | place: USA: Lake Erie, Ohio... | reverse complement strand
GTCAGTGCTGGGAGCTTTGAGAGGTACTCCAGCCACCCACTCTCCCTCCCCTCTCCCTCTCCCTCTCCCTCGGCCTCCCTGACCATCTCCGGCTCCGGCTCCCCCACCTTCCCTCTCCCACTCCCTCTCCCAATCCCCCACTCCCCCACTCCCCCACTCCCCCACTCCCCCACCTTCCCACTCCCACTCCCTCTCCCACTCCCACTCCCTCTCCCACTCCCTCTCCCACTCCCCCACCTTCCCTCTCCCACTCCCTCTCCCACTCCCTCTCACTATCACTCTCATTTTCCCTCTCCCTCCCTTCCTGGCGCTCTTTTCGAGGCGAACGGATGAAACTAACACCTAGTTCACTAACTAAACTAAACAGCTGCTCACAGTCTCAGTCTCTTTGCGAGGCGAACGGATGAAACTAACACCTGTATCTGGCAGGAGGAGGGAGCAGTAGGGCATCATAGAACCCTAAACCCTAAACCCTAAACCCTAAACCCTAAACCCTACGCGCTAAACCTTGAAATCTAATCTGACACCTGTATCTGGCAGGAGGGAGGAGCAGCGCCCATAAACCCTAAACCCTTAACCCCAAACTCCGAAATTCCAAACCCTGAACACTACGCCCTAAACTCTAAACTCTAAACCCTAAACCCTAAACCCTAAACCCTAAACCTAAACTGTATGAGGCAGGAGGAGGGAGGAACAGCTCATTATAGAGAAGACTGCGTCATCATAAATCCTAAACCCTAAACCCTAAACCCTAAACCCTAAACCCTAAACCCTAAACCCGATATCCTGAACTGTCTACTAACATCTGTTCTACTGAAAACACCTGTTCTACTTTTTTTTTTGCTTGCTACTTTTTGTTTTTGCTTTGCTTGCTTCTACTCACACCTGTGCATGGCAGGAGGAGGGAAGAGCTGTGCATCATAGAACTAAACCTTGAAGCCTAAACTGACACCTGTACCTGGCAGGAGGAGGGAAGAGCTGTGCATCATAAAGCTTGGGAAAACTGAGGTGACTGCCGAGGAAAAGGCTTCCATCTCTGATGATGACGTTGTCGAGAGGTGACAATGTCTCTCTATGTGTACCTAACGTGTACCTAACGTGTACCTAACGATTCCATCTCTGATGATGACGTCGAGAGGTGTTTTTTCGTTCAATTTTATTTATTACCACAACTAAATGGGAACAAGACGTACGTCGATAAAATAGGGATATAATTTGACAAAAAGGGAATATAATTTCTAGCTACACACAGGCGGGAGGGGCTCCCCCTGCCCCCTCATACACTCACACACACATGCACACGCAAACGCACACTCACGCGCGTACACATTGCAGCTACCGGACTGCAGGCGTAGTGAGCTGCTGAGTTGCGCTAGTAATTGACTAACTAAACACAAAACTAAGTAAACTAAGTAAACTAAGTACACTAAACACTAAATTGACTAACCTAAGCACGTGCACATGGCAGCTATCGGAATGAGGTGACAGTGTCTCTCTATGTGTACCTAACGTGTACCTAACGTGTACCTAAGCACGTGCACATGGCAGCTATCGGAATGAGGTGAACCCAACCAAAGACAAGGCCGCAGAGAAGGACAGAGGGTACGGCCAGGAAGAGTACTCAATTATCGACGACAAGCAGAAAGGTCCTCCTTCTTTACTAATTAAATTAATCAACAAGCTAACCTAAACAGCTAACTACTCACTCACTCACTTACTGCGACGAGCAGAAAGGTGATGTGATGAGGTGATGTGATGAGGTGATGGATCAGCACACGAGAGCTCAGGAGGCATCTAGTGTGTTGCTAATGTGTTGCTAATGTGTTGCTAATGTGTTGCTAATGTGTTGCTAACTATCACCGAGAGCTCAGGAGGCATCTAGTGTGTTGCTAATGTGTTGCTAACTATCACTGAGAGCTCAGGAGGCACCTAGACCCTACTCCCGAGACAGACAACTAGATGCAGCAGTATCTTCGCGAGGGCAAGCTTGCCTACATTTGCAGCAAAATGTTAAACCCTAAACCCGAAACGCGAAAAAGACAACTTCATGTTGAGGGTTTAGGGTTTAGCTTAACTCCCTAAACCCTAAACCCTGAACCGTAAACAGACAACTTCATGCTACAATACCTGCGCAAGGGTTTAGCTTAACTCCCTAAACCCTCAACCCTAAACAGACAACTTCATGCTACAATACCTGCGCAAGGGTTTAGCTTAACTCCCTAAACCCTAAACCCTGAACCGTAAACAGACAACTTCATGCTACAATACCTGCGCAAGGGTTTAGCTCAACTCCCTAAACCCTAAACCGTGAACCGTAAACAGACAACTTCAAGCTACAATACCTGCGCAAGGGTTTAGCGTAACTCCCTAAACCCTCAACCGTAAACAGACAACTTCATGCTACAATACCTGCGCAAGGGTTTAGCTTAACTCCCTAAACCCTAAACCGTGAACCGTAAACAGACAACTTCATGCTACAATACCTGCGCAAGGGCAAACTGGCCTACATTTTCGGCAAAACCCTTTTTCTTCATGGCGCTATCGACCCTGAGACAATGGGTAGAGTGCCTGGAACTGTCAGATACTTCGACAAGGTCCACGAGTGGGTGCAGGCGCTCAATGACTGGGCAGCAAGCCAGGTGAAGGAGTTTGAGCAGGACCCTTATTCGGGCAAAAACACAAAGACCCGCAAGGGATTTGGCCTCATGGACTATGGTGCGCCAGGGGGCAACGGGTCACGCACCGTCGTGTACAACAACTTTCTTGACAACGGCAACGGCAAACACGTAGACGTAAGGGTTCAAAAGTACCTCCTTGACGGTCAAATCTCTCAAGTCATTTCTGGACACCAGCCACATGGAGATTGTCCTTTGGTGATCCGGACAGGGAGCTTAAGCGTCATAACCGCCGACACCTCGTACAGCCATTTCGACCACAAGAGTTCGTGGGGTGTCGACAATCGCGGGAAGGCTGTGAGTGAAGTGGTGATCACGGAAGATCTTCAAGGCAGGCACAGGAGCAGTCACGTACACGGCAGACTTGCCGATGGAACGGTGATAAAGTACACGGTGACTGACCTCGGAGAAGTGTGTCCCGGCGAAGAGCAAGGCGACAAGTTTGTGGGCAAACAGCTGTCCGACGGTCGGTGGGTCAAGGCCAAGATCCCTAACCCAGCCGTGAAAATCGGCTTGGAAATCGAGTCGGGGGAGTATGTGCTGTGCTATGGGGAGGGCACGAAGTTCACGGATTCGCGCATGTCAGCCCAAGCATTAGCGGAGTTGGACAAAAGGTCTGGCTTCAAATCCCCAGCAGACGATGAAATAGCTTCTCCTCCAGAAGTGCTCAAGGGCGACGTGCGCTCCCAAAACCCTAATGCCCAGACAATGGAATACTTCCAGAAGGCCTACCTTCTACCAGTGAAACGTCAAGACCATGCAAACCCATCATCATCATCCCCCACACCCACGCATCGCGGGAGGGAGAGTTTCGCATTGAAGCACGACCCAAAGTCTGGAAAAGAAGAGTTTGGAATCAAGTGGGTGGCCGTTGGCACAAAGGTTCCACAGTCTCTCATAGAAATCGAATGTCCTGAACTTGAAAACCTGCTGTCCAAGGCAGCCAGTCAAGACGTTGTTGTTGTTGATCTTGCCCACGACCCGGAAATCGGCCGCATCCTAAAGGAGATCTCAAAGACAGGGGTGGTCGAAATCACTTCTTCAATGCAGTCGCCCGCACCAGCGCCAAAGGAGCCGATCCCTCTCCGGCAGAATCATTGCATTAAGGTTGACAATCAGCGGTACGATGACATGATCACATGAGACTTTGTGTTGAGGTTATTGGGTGTAGTTAGTTAGTTTAGTTTATCGGTACGATGACATGATCGCATGAGACTTTGTGTTGAGGTTATTGGGTGTAGTTAGTTAGTTTAGTTTATCGGTACGATGACATGATCGCATGAGACTTTGTGTTGAGGTTATTTGGTGTAGTTAGTTAGTTTAGTTTATCGGTACGATGACATGATCGCATGAGACTTTGCCGTGTATTCACTTGTGTTGAGGTTATTGGGTGTAGTTAGTTAGTTTAGTTTATCGGTACGATGACATATTCACTTGTGACTTTGCCGAGTTCGGGCCGTGATATTCGAATGTCTTCGTACTTGCTTTGTACACACGCACGTGCGCACACGCTTTCGCGCGCTTGCGCGCGCCTTCTCTCTCTGTCTCTCTCTGTCTCTCTCTCTCACACACACGCACTCACTCACTTTCTCACTCACTCACTCTCACTCACTTACTCACTCACTCACTCACTCACTCACACACACACAGATACTACCGTCCGTTTGGCGTGCGCGCTGGTTTTATTACTTTTCCGGCTAATAAACGCAACGACCCCGCCCGGTACTTGATCGTGTCGGACCGAAAAAACGAGAAAATGACTGGGGAAGCTGCAAGTAAGGTTGTGATACCCCCCCTCTATCAACGGTTCGTGAATATGAAGGTTGCACTAGGGCGCTTACAGCGGATCTGGTACCTGTGGCCACAAAGACAGAAGACCATCTCTTTTTGCAGAGCCACGTTGACCTTTTTTTTACAACACAACACGCAGACTGTTTCACCGGAGGTCTATAACATCCAGCTCATCCGTGAGCTCGTGGAGGACAAGTGGGAACTGAAGGACCTTGATGTGTGTATGTGTGTGTGTGTGTGTGTGTGTGTTTGAGTGTGTGTGTGTTTGTGTGTGTGTGTGTGTGTGATCTCTCATGCGCACACGCCTGCTCGCCCTGTCTCAAGCACACACATGCACGTATACGCTGGTATCTGCAACGTTAGGAGGTTTGCTCACGCACATTCGCGCACGCACGTGCGAGCATTCACCTAGGCCTCGCGCGCACATTGGCGTAATTCAGTAATCGACATCGAATTCAGACTCATGTAGTGCCACTGCAGTTGAGCCTGCCTCAGGTGCTCGCGGCCATACGTTTATGTATATGTGCGGGTGTGTGCATGGTACATCTGGGCGGGACAGGTTATTATCTCCATCACCGGAGGAGCGGCGGCCTTCGACCTGCCGACCACCTACAAGGACGTGGTCATGAAAGGTCCATTAGCCCGCGCCAAACCCTCAACCCTAAGCCCTATTCCTAAGACCTGAACCCTAAATCCTAAACTAAAGCTAAACCCTAAACTGAATCCTCAAACCGTGGTCATGAAAGGGCTCATGGACGGTACCCGTGCCCTCAAGCCCATGTTCATCACTGGCGGCAGCAATGCGGGCATAATGAAGTACGTCGGTGAGGCCCGGGAAAAGTATAACCCAGCTGCGGTATGAATTCTTGCTCACTCCCTCCCTCTCTCCCTCCCTCCCTCCCTCACTCACTCACTCCCTCCCTCCCTCCCTCACTCACTCACTCACTCCCTCACTCCCTCACTCTTTCGCTGTGCATCAAAGGGCATGGGCCCTATGATGCAGTGGTTCTCTCTCTCTCTCTCTCTCGTGCGCGCGCGCTCTCTCTCTGACACTCTGCGCTCCAAACAAACAAAAACAGCCTCTTATCGGTATTTTTCCCGCCAAAGCAGTTCTGGGTACCGACTCGATCTTGTGGCACCAGACAGAGGAGAAAACGCACACTTATCCTGATGTGGAATCGTCGGACAAGAAGGCCGGGCTCGACCACAATCACTCGCACTTCATACTAGTGGAAGATGAAGTCGGCACTGACTTTGGCGCTGAGAATGCTCTGCGACAAGAATTCGAAGGTGCCTTTCGTTCAGCCCAAAGGAGTTCATCGCAGAGCAAAATTCAGCGCGCGCGCTCCCTCCATCAGTCAGGAGTTGATCGCAGAGCGACGTTGACCTCCATCAGTCCGGGGAAACCCCCCGAAGAACTCAGAGAACAAGTCCCTGTCGTCTCCATCTGCGGTACCAAGCACATGCACACGCACAAGCACATGCGCACACACTCGATCTGCGGTACCGAGACCTGCACATAAACCCCTACACCACGCCAGGGCACACCACCACACACAAGCATCAGCTCGAAACTCTCTATAGCACACGTACCCTGCGCTGCGTCCTCCTCCTCTCAACGCATGCTCTACCTATGCTTAGCAGCACAGCAGTAATCAACATCTCACGTCATCTCTCCCTCTTCATCCAATTTAATAGTTCAAGGCGGCCCCGGGACCATTACGACAGTCCTCAGCTCCGTAAAAGCCAACTTCCCCAGTCTGGTGTGTTATAGTACCTGATGTGTTCCTAATGTGTTCTTAACATGTTCCTAATGTGTTCCTAAAAGCCAACTTAGTCTGGTTTGTGTATGTATGGGTGTGTGTGTGTGTTTGCGACTGTGTTTCTGTGTGTTCGTATCTCAGATGAAGATGTAGCACACGGGCATGTTTTCGTGCACGTGTATGTGTATCTAGAAAGCTGATTGCCAGATCCCGTCCTGCATCAGGTAGTGAAGGGCAGCGGCAAGGCAGCGGACCTCCTTGCCGACGTTGTCATCATAACAGATGCGCTCACCGGCGAGGACAAGGAGCTCAATTCAAAGGATGAGGCACAAGGCGAGTTGAAGCAAGTTCTCCAAGACCTCGTCCCTGCTGCCGATGACGCTGCCAACTACGACATTTTTGCGGCCATCAGCGCTCTCAAAACGTGGGAAGATGACAACATCGCAGAGACGGATATCCAGCGCCGCATAGACATCAAGTTGCGAAGGCTCTTGTGTGTAAGCTACAGCATCGTCCCGAAAGGGGCCAATAACGCCACAACCAAACACCTCTACAAGTACCTGCGAGAATCGCTCGAAGCTGTGAGCACGGGCATGGTGTCGGTGTTCGACTTGAAAGGCTCGTCGGCCGACTTCAACGGGGCGCTGCTCAAGTGCCTACTGAAGAGCATTGACACGTCCAGCTCTGCTGGTAACAACTCGCTGGATCCAGAAAAAGCCTGGAATAAGCTGAAGTACGCCAAAGCCTGGAAGAAGTTGGAGTACATCATGCGTTGGGGCAGAGACGATTTGGTTCGCGAGCAGCTGAGCGAGGTGCTGCATGAAGGATTTCCCTGAATTGATGAATGGTTTTTCATATGACTGCATAAGAATTTCCTTGCTGGGCTATGACTGTGCATAAATTTTTCCGTTCTGGGCTGACTGGTGAATGCGTGTGTGTCTATGTTTGTGTGTGTCTGTTGATGCGTTCGAGCGAGCGCGTCAACGTCTGGGCTGCAGACTTTGCCGAAGATCCCGTCGGAGATCAAGGAAGCAGGTCGCAACGACCTGCTCCACGAAGTCATGATGTACGCCTTGGAGCATAACAAAGGTCAAAAAAACAAAAAACGACAATAAAATGACATGTCTGCGTCATGTGTATATGGATTGAACACCCAAAAGACAAAGGTGGGTGGACAGAGGGCGAGCTCCTGCAGTAATGGTTCACTTTGCTTGCATGCTTGGCAACTAATACCCCTCTCCTTGTACCCCCAATTTCAGTGCACGCGCTTCGGTCCCTGTTTGAGTTCAGCGTGGATATGACACGCTTTGACGTGTCAAGGGAAGGCTTGGTGGATTTCTGGATTCAATATTACTCCAAAGAGCCCAGAAAGGGTCCAAAGAGCATCCCTGAACCATTTCAGAAAGGATTTGAATCCAACAAGACGTGGAGCTCACTCATTGAGCGTATCAAGAAAAAAAATCCTGTTTTCGGATTCTTTTGGAACAAGGTAGATAAGCTGTACGTACCCAAGTGGAAACGTGGTAAAACGGATCATCTCAAGAAAATTTTGGATGATTACAACGACACAGTCAAGACCAGCAAGTACGTACAGCACTCTTCAAAGACTACGTACGTACAGCCTTCGAAGATTACGAGTCCCGTGGTGCGCAAAGCGTCGCTGAAGCTTGCCCACCGGTAGAAACCTTGCGAATGACATGTCTACTTGAGTTGAAAAATACAAGGACACTGACGTTTGAGAATTTTGTCACAGGCTACTGGAGGTCAATGGAGGCAAAGTTGAGGACGAGGATAGCTACACCAAAAGCATCAAGATCACAAGTCAGCTTTCGAAAAACCTCAGCTCTTCTCAGGCGAAGTCGATTCTGAGTGAGGATGAGAAAAAAATCCTCAAACCGCTTCGGGATCTGGGTGTGCTGGAGTGCGTGTATCGTTACCTGCTGGGTGAAAAAATCCGATATCAAATGGGCGTCCTCGGGCCGTATTTCGATCTCTTTCTCCTGTGCGTCCTCATGAATCAGAGGGTGCTTGCCTTCGAACTCTGGAAACAGTGCTTGTTCCCTGACCGCTGCGCCATCCTTGGGGTCTGTCTGCTACATAAGTGCCCCCGCAGTACGCACGCACATAATCAGTGCGCAATCGTGAACGCGCGCTTGCGCAATAGCATGCAACAAGCTATTCATATCTTTTGACTTCCCGACGCAGGCGGCGCTTTTCCGGGCTATGGCCGACGAATATTTCATTAAAGATCCTGTGTCCAGCGACAACATGCGAGAAAACGCCGACTTCTTCGAGACACTGGCGATCGAGGTGCACAATGCGACTACTGAGGACGACTCTCAGTATCAGGCACCTTGCTTCGTTGGTCCGCTTTATATCGATTCAGTGGAGTGGATGGATGAGGGCACTGACGCTTGAGATACTTTCTACAGCTTGCTCTCAAGGCTCTCGACATCAACCTGATGTTGTATCAGCAGGATACCATCCTTGACTTGGTTGTTGCGCACGACTGCACAAACTTCCTAACAAAGCACTGCAGCGAGGCCATCGACATCCAGCTCTACGGCGACATGGAGGTAAGGGTTTAGGGATAGTAGGTCCCTTTTGACAGTATAGTAGGTCTCTTTTGACAGTATAGTAGGTCTCTTTTGACAGTTACTATCGACATGCAGCTCTACGGCGACATGGAGGTAAGGGTTTAGGGTTTACGGTTTAGGGTTCCGGCTTGGCGAGATGGGGGCGCGGGAGGGGTAGTGTCACTGTAAGGGAAGAGGAGGCTAGCGCAAACCTGCACATGCATGCTTCACCCTCTTCACCCTCCCACTACTCTTTTGCGTGAGCGACGAGGCTATAAAGGGCTCCGTCTCCCACGCCAGCGCTCATACGCTCGCGTCGAATACACTCAGACGCTTGTCCTCAGACGGTCGGTCCGCGTGTGTATGTTTGTCCCTCTCACAAAAAAACCCTCTCACAAAAAATCGTGCACACGCGCAGGCCTATAACATGAATACTGTCTCCGGACTCGCCAAAATCCTGCTTGGCGTTGCGACTTTGGGTCTTGTCCCGGCCTTCTTTCCGAAGTTTGTCTTTTGGATGCCGCCGCCTGTCTCTGAGCAGATGCGCCGGAGTAAGCAGCGCCGAGCGACCCCCGAGGGCTGGTCGGGTCTCACAGATTCGGATGCTCAAAAGAAGCTGGCGGATTCTTTTTCGTGGTACGAGAGGCTGTACCTCTTTTGGACCACCCCCATCGTGATCTTCGTATTTGACAAGATCAATTCTCTGTGCATCACCTTGATGTTCACCATCTGGTTCGTGGCGCATCGTCAGGCAGTTTCTTCTGGGCAGCACAGGATCTCCATCATGCCTGTCCAAGTGTCACCAAACATCGATGTCGAGCCGCTGCAGGGCGTAGAAGTATACTTGTGCATCTACTTTGCGTGCTCGTGCGTGCGCGAGTTGATTCAGATCCTGTGTGAGATTGCCGCTGATGCGGGACACTCGTCACTGCTCCTGATTGTAGAGCACTACTTCTTGAACTTTTGGAATGTGTTGGATATAGGCGAGATCATAGCCTTTTTTGTTGGCATCGGCTTCCGCGTCCACTGTGAAGGCAGCAGCTGCATGTCTAACAGACGCAAGGGACAAAACGTAGGAGGCGAGACACTACCAGGCGGAGGAGACGGTGTAAGCGCAGACGCACAGGAGTTGACAAGCGGAACTTGGAGCACATGGAGTATGGCCTATGGGATTTGCCTTTTCTTTTCTTGGTTTCGCGTCCTCAAGTTCTTCATGCTCACAAAGCTGGGGTTGCTGGTGGCGGTCTTTTATGAGATGCTCCGCGATGTTTCCATCTTCGTTATCATCTATACCATCCTTTTGGTGGCGTGCACCATGCTCTTCATAGGCATTGCACCGCCGGAGGTCCTAAATCCAAGGTGCGGAGTTGGAAGCTGCACGTGCGATGACTTGGGTGGAGATGGCCTGATGGAGTGCCAGCCGAGCTACATCCTGGTACGCACGCTCTTCCAGTCCTTCGGCGACATTTCAACGTACCTACCTGAAATGACCAACAGTCCAGCAATTATCTTCCTCATCTTTGTCTTTGTGCTCCTTAACGTGGTCCTGATGAACCTGTTGATCGCGCTCATGTCCTCGACGTACAATTCAGTTTTCAACCAAGCAAAGGCGAACCGCCTGCTTGATAAATACGGCCTTGTTCGTGACGCGTCGTACATCTGCTATTCCCTGCCTCCGCCCTTCAACATCATCGGCCTCATCTCGGAGCTCTGCATTTTCGTCGCCTACAAGAAGAAGGTCGATGACAAGTTCCCGGACTGCACGCTTGGGCGCAAGCTGGAGATTTTTCTGAGGCGCTGCACTCAGCCCTGGACGTGGAACGCAAACGAGCCCGATGATGCCGTATATCAAAATCGATCTCGCCTCCCCGCAGCTCACGCCGAGAGCCAGCTGGCTATCTCTGCTTGCATGGTATACACACACACAACACACATACACAAACTCACACACATACATATACTTATATATATATGTCTGTATACATGTATGTCTTTACATAGGAGCAAGCAAGGACACTAAACTCTGAACCTAAGGTTTAGGTATGTTTACATAGAAACATAGAATTCTGAACCTAAACCCTAAACTTTACATAGGAGCAAGCAAGGAGCAAGGCATTGCATGCGTTATCATCAAAACTCGAGAACGACGAGGGAGTGCTGGACAAACTCGGCCTACTTCGCGACACATGCACGGGCATTGACCGCGAGCTCAAGGAGAACAGCAATGCCCTTTCGGGTGTGAATGCAGAGCTCAAGGCCCTTAAGGATCTGCTCCGCCAGGCCGCTATGCCTTAACCCCTAAATCTAAACACTAAACTCTGAACCTAAACCCTAAACGTCTTGCGGCGAAGGGCAACTGGCACCCTGCTGCTTTGTGACACTTTGCCCTCGCTCTGTGACCACCCGATTCAATGTATGTATATATACATATATGAATATATATATATATATATATGTATATGCGCATGTGTGTGTGTGTATATATATACGCATGTGTGTGTGTGTGTATATGTGTGTATGTATGTGTGTGTTTGTATGTGTGTGAACGTAAAGACATTCATGGGAAGTGATGTCTGCGCCAAGTCTCTTGCCATGAATGTCTTTACGTCTGTTTTTTATGTCTTTTTTTTGTCTTTAAAAGAAAAAAGACATTCATGGCAAGTGATGTCTGCGCCAAGTCTCCATCGTTAGCTGCGGGGCTGAGAGAAGTGTGTGGGCAACACAAACTGTATTAAACAAAAATATCAAACGAGCGCAAGGCTTCTGCCTTTGAAATCCCTCGCAAGGTGCAAGAGGGTGCTGGGGATCAAGGTTCTTTTGCGCGCCTACAGCCCTTGCATTGGCTCCTTCGTCGGTTATGCTCGCAGATGGAGGCGCCACCTGCTCCTCTCTCGGCTGTGCTCGCAGATGGAGGCGCATTCGCAGTCCTTACACCTGCTCCGCACTCGGTTGTGCTCGCAGATGGAGGCGCCCCCGCAGGGCTCGCATCCGCTCCTCTGTCGGCGGTGGGCTCACATGGAGTCGCCCCCGCAGTCCTTGCAGAGGCTCCTCTGTCGGCGGTGGGCGCAGATGGAGGCGCCCCCGCAGTTCTTGTAGAGGCTCCTCACTTGCACTGTTTCTTGTTTCTTGCCATGCTGACACTTGCCCTCTCCACTGCCTCCGTCTCTACTACTGCTCCCTCCTTCACCATAAGTGTCCTGCCCAAACTTAGTCGTCGTCCGGGTGCGTGGGGATGTAGATACCGTGGGTTGGTTCTTCTTCCGCGACAGCTGCTGTCTTGCCCTTGTCTCGCTTTGAGGACTCGCCCATCTCATCATCGGATCGCCGCGTGCTGCGGCGGGTCGGGACTCCTGGAAGAGGCAGTTTGGCGCGGCGCCGGTTGGGCTGCACCGTTTTCGACGCCCTTGCGCCTCCTCGCAGTATCTAGGGGAATCTATCCCGGTGATGATATCGACCAGCACTGCTTTGTTTCGTGCAATCCTTGCAAGTCGTTGTTGCTCGTACAGGGACAGTGGCTCCTCCGCGCTCGCTCGCTCGCCCCTACCACTGCCCCCTCCTCCTCCGTAAGTGTCCTGCCCCTCTCCGCCTTGCCCTTGCCCTTGTCCTCCATGTCCTTGTCTGCCTTGGCGGACTCGTTTTCCGAGTCGTCCTCAACGCAGTCGTCCGCATTTTCGGACAGGAGGCTCTGCCATTGCGAGACCCAAGTGTACAGTCTGATCTCCAAAGAGTAATAAACAGTGTGTGTTGAGTGTTTAGCGTGTGTTGAGTGTTTATTTTAAAGGTCACCGGGCCGAGTCCCTTACAGAACTGCTCGAGCGTGCGCCGAAAGGGCCATGTTCCTCTGCCAAAATATTGGCGACACCGCCACACAGAGCTCACCTGTTACCCAACTTTGAGCAGACACTACGCCAGCATGATGCAGGACGGGCTGCAGATTTCTGGCCCCCGTGGGGGAAGGGGGAGGGCATACACACACACATACACACACACACACACACACACACACACACACACACACACACACCCGCACACACATGCATCCACTTGAGTGTGTGACTTGCCAGTGGGCTGAGTAAATAGCCCAGGGATGGGGTGCAAGACCCTTCATTTTTTTTAGCCCGGTGTAGACTGGCCTCCCGAGAGAACTGGCAATGTCGCTCAATCGAGACACGCAACCAGAAAAGTGTAGAGGATACTAAATTGAGTACCAATAAACAACACTCTCTCTCGGCCCAGTGTCCCCTGGCGGTGGCGAACAGGCTCAACGGCACAAGCCGGCGAGCCTCTTATCAGAGTCCGGGGAAAGTCTTCGCCATGTAGGATGCTACCCCACCGTTCTAAACGGGGAGGCAGGATACCGCGTGGTGATGCGGAGTCCGTGCTGCGGGCGCCGCCCTAGACCCCCCGTTATGGACTGTTGTTCCTAATAAATCTCTCTCTCTCTCTCTCTCTCTCTCTCTCTCTGAGTCGGGCAGTAACTTCAAGTTGTTGTCACGGTAACTCGTCACGGTGTGTGTGTTGAGTGTTTAATTTGGAAAACAAAATAAACCAACTCTCTTCACCGAGCCGAGTTCCGTACCGTACAGAACTCCTTCCGCGTGCGCCAAAAGGGCGGCATACCCGGACCCCCCACCGGTAATCCTGCTCCCAGAATCCATCGCTGCCCAGGCGGCCTACCAACTGCGCTAAGAGCCTCGGAGCACTGAGCATTATTCCTGGATCTGCAGCTGTTCCGGCCCGAAATGTTTCCAGGTATTGGAGCTTGTGCGCCGCCGTACGTGCTGCTAGTTGCGAATGTCACGACAGCGTGCGTGCTGTGCAACCCCATCCACTGCTTGGCACAGCTCGGGGGGCTTGCTCTCCGTGTCCTGCCGAGTCCAGCAGTCAGCCGAGGTCGGGGATGCAGCTGGGCTCCGACGCCTGCCGATGTGCTGCTGGACACCTCGCGGTTCCACTGAATGTGTCGGGACAGCTCCTCTGCCAGCAGTGCGCTGCGGGAAAGTTCGAGACCGCTGGCGAGTGCCTCGCGTGTGCAGAGAACGCCTGGGCACCTTCAGGAAGCCAGTCGAGGCAAGCCTGTGTGTGCAACACCAACGCAACAGAGCAGACGTGCCACACGCTCCAGGTCGATGGCAGCTGCGCGGGACAGTGTGCATCGCCTCCGCCCGAGTGTGTGGCGTGTGTCCCCGGGCACTTCAAGGGCTTGCAGTCGAGCCCGGGCAACACAGACAAATGCCAGGCATGCGCGCAGGGCCACTTCCAGCCCTCCGCAGCCGCCCTCTTCTGTGAGCAGTGTCCGCTGCATGAATGGCACTGTGACAGGCACACAGAGAGTGCTGCGATAAATCGCAGCCAGTGTTTATGTGTCGTAGGCTTCACACGGTCCTCGGAAGCATCCGAGGAGGCCTCCAAACCACCGTGCGTCGCAGGGCACTACAAAGACTGGCTCGGTGATCATGTCTGTGCTAGATGCGCTGTCGGACGATACCAGCCTCACGTCAACGCCACCTTCTGCCACTTCTGCAGCGATGCGACGCTTGCTC
>Ga0315899_10004983_pt1 | contig 14348 bp, 12 predicted proteins | sample LakEriMetagenome_2_FD_203518 | JGI IMG/M metagenome (GOLD analysis project Ga0315899, IMG submission 203518) | Freshwater fungal communities from buoy surface, Lake Erie, Ohio, United States - Buoy 4 MA112 | ecosystem: Environmental > Aquatic > Freshwater > Lake | place: USA: Lake Erie, Ohio... | reverse complement strand
CACCCTTTGGAATGCTTTGGGGTTATCTGGTGCTGGGCGAGGCGTTTACCTGGAACATGGTTTTGGGTTGTGCGATCATTGTGGTCGGGACCGTGCTGGTGGTCCGTTCGCAACAACCGCCCGCAGCGGTGCAAAAGTAGGTCGACCGCTGGCGGGGTGCTTATTCCCCGGCGGGTGGCTCGTTTTTCACTTTCCACTGCAAATAGGAGTCGAGGAAGCCCTGGATGTCTCCGTCCAGAACGGCGTGAAAATCGCCCATTGAGAACCCGGTACGAACATCCTTGACTCGCTGATCAGGGTGCTGGAAGTAGTTGCGAATCTGGCTGCCAAATCCGACCCGAGCCTTGGTCTGGTATTTCGCCGCCTCGGCTTCCTCGCGTTTCATCTCTTCCAGCCGCGCCATTTGCGCGCGAAGCATCTTCCAGGCTTGCGCCCGGTTCTTGTGCTGACTCCGCTCCTGCTGACATTGGACGACGATTCCAGTCGGGAGGTGAGTCAGCCGGACAGCCGAGTCGGTCTTGTTAACATGTTGACCGCCGGCCCCGCTGGCCCGGTAGGTATCGGTCCGCACATCGGCTTCATCGATTTCAATCGCCTCGGAATCCTCGACTTCGGGAGTGACGTCAACGGCCGCAAAACTGGTTTGGCGTTTTCCTTCGGCATTGAACGGGCTGATCCGGACCAGCCGGTGCATGCCGGTTTCCCCTTTGAGATAGCCATAGGCCATGGGGCCGCGGATCGCCAGCGAGGCTGAGTTGATGCCGGCCTCGAGGTTGTCCTGGCGGTCGAGCAATTCGGTCGAGTACTCGTTGGCCTGGGCCCAGTGGAGGTACATTCGCAACAGCATCTCCGCCCAGTCGTTGGCGTCTGTGCCGCCATCGCGGGCATTGATTGTGAGAATTGCTCCCGCGGCATCGTGCGGACCATTGAGCAGAGCTTTCAGCTCCAACTCCTCGAGGCGTTTCTCCAGTCGTTCGATTTCGGAGCGAACTTCGCTGGTTGCGGCAGGGTCGTCCTCCGCCAATTCCATCAGGGCTGTGAGGTCTCCCTCGGCGGCGATAACCTCCTGCAGCGGAGTAACCAGAGACTTGAGCGATTTGAGCTTGCCTACCGTTTGCTGAGCCGATTCGGGTTTATCCCAGAAGCCGGCCTGGCTCATCTCATCTTCGATTGCGCGGATTTTCTCGACTTTGGATTCGTAGTCAAAGACTGTCTCGCATCTGCGAGACTCGTTGTTGAATCAGTTCGGCGCGGTTGTAGAGTTCTGAATCCATCAGTCGTTTGAGTTCCATGGACCGGAGAAAACCGGTGTGGGCACCGGCCAGTGTTTCGAAGAGGTTGCATTCTAGGTGAATCGGGGCCGGGGTGAAGCGGGTGCGGTTGTAGCGTTTCTGGCAATTGTGAATGTCAGGAAAGCGATTGAACTTGTGGGGAATCCGCCCAGCGACCGGTTCCTGCTCCCCAATTCCCCCCAAACCGGAATTGGTTGACCCGGTTCTTGAGCGTGCCTAAAGTAGGAGATTGCGGCAATCCATGCCGGTTTTACCGCCGGTCTGGAGTACAATTGAAAGGGCCTCGGCGGTTGTTGGCGGGAACCAGTTCCACTCCGGTCCGGAATCAATGAGCCCAGCGGGGCTTGAGCCGTCGGCAGGCAGAGTTGGATCGGACCGGATCGGGGAAAACCGTAAGCTCCGAGTCTCGCTGAGTCCTCGGACGATCCGTCCTCGGACGCGCGCTCAATTGCCTCAAGCTTAACCGCGCGGCGGTGGCGCTTCCCCTGCGGTAAGCTGCCCTGCTCGGAATGAAGGCCTTCGGGCTGAACCGAGGTTCGGGCGGAACGAGGGCACAAGCAGGTGTTGGGGACGGGCCGAAACTGGCTGTTGGCGCCCCAACAGGACCCGGCGGCCCGACAGGACCGAGCGGATTGGCCGGCTGACGGCGGTAAGAAGTGGCTTGGTTCGCAGGCCGTCATTCAAGGGAAGCATTCAAGGGAAGTTAGAGGAGCAGAGGAATGTCATCCACCGAAACGCCATCCAGCGAAACCGGCAAACCGGTCGACGCGGCCGACTTGGCCAGTCGCTTTACGGTAAAGCGCGTAGAGCGCGAGGTCGACCGTTACTTTCGGGCATTGGTGAAAATGCAGGGCAGCGACTTGCACATGAAAGTTGGCCGCCCGCCGATTATTCGTTTGCACGGCAGTCTGAAGGAGCTCAATCGGGGCCCGATCGACAATGAGGAAATGTGCCGATTGCTGTTTCCGATGATGAATGACAAGGCTCGGGCAACCTTCGACAAGGAAGGCGGGGCTGACTTTGCCTACACGGTCGACGTGGATGGCGTGGAATGGCGGTTCCGCGTCAACATGCTCCAGCAGCTTGGTCGGCCGGGTCTGGTTGCCCGCCGCGTGAACAACAAAATCCCGGACTTCCGCGGGCTTTACCTGCCCGATGTGATGGGGAGCCTTTGCGATTTCGATCAGGGAATGGTCCTGCTGGCGGGTGTGACCGGCTCCGGCAAAAGCACGACCATCGCATCCATGCTCGACTACATCAACCGGCGTGAAGCGGTCCATATTCTCACGCTGGAGGACCCGATCGAGTTCGTCTTTACCGAAGACAAGGCGTTGATCAACCAGCGCGAGGTGGGGATCGACGTGAAGGACTTCGGCATCGGGATGAAGCATGCGGTCCGCGAAGATCCAGACATTATTCTGGTGGGTGAAATGCGTGACGAAGAGACGTTCATGACGGCGATTCACGCCGCCGAAACCGGGCACCTGGTGTTCGGAACGATCCACGCCTCCAGCGCGCCCTCCACGATTGGCCGTATTCTCGACTTGTTCCCGGAAGACCTGCACCCGGCCATTCGGAGTGCCATCGCCTTCAACATGAAAGCGATCGTCGCACAGAAGCTTCTCCCCTCGATCAAGGAAGGAGTGGGGCGCGTTCCGACCTGTGAAATCATGACGTTCAACCCGACGATCCGAAAACTGATCCTGGAAGGCAAAGACGAGAAACTCGCGGATGCCATCCGCATCGGTGAAGAGGAAGGGATGCAGGACTTTACCAAGAGCCTCAAGGACTTGGTCGACAAGGAATTGATCGATCGCCCGACCGCCTTTCAAGTGGCTCCTAACAAGGAAGCCCTCAAGATGCGGCTCAAGGGTATCAATGTCTCTCAGCCCGGGATTCTTTAATGCCGTCGAGTTTGGTTCCTTGTGTTGCCGCCCTGTTGGTCGTGCTCTTGCCCTGCTCTGCCCTGTTGTTGGCTCAAGAACAGCAGCCGGCAGTGGTCGGCGATCAATCCGCGCCCGGTGTCGGCGGAGCGAGTGTCTTTGCCGGCTATAAGCTCCTGATCGTGGCCATTTTCTACCTGCTCTGGGTAGCCTTGTCCGACTGGATGAACCGCGATTTACTGCGCTGGGGAGCGCAGATGAAGCTTGATCCGGAGACCTGGAACCTGATCAATGTCCTCTGCTTTGGCATGGCCTTTTTGCTGGTCCTCCTGATTCCGATTTTCTGGGCTTCACTGCCAGCCCTTGTGCTCGCTTCCTTTGTCCCGATGCTCGTTTACCGATCGGTCCGCAAAGGCCGAATTGCCGAAGACGCCGAACTGGCGTTTCGGATTTCCGGTGGCTCAGAAGGGGTCGAGGAGACCCCGCTCGCCCAGGACGAAGGCGTCTTGATGGAGTTTACCGCGGCTGGAGGGAGTGAAGAGGAACAAACGGCCAACCTGATCCGAGCCCGCCAGGGTGCCGCCTTCGTCCAGCTCAAAGACCTTCTGGTCACCTCCATCACCAATCGGGCCGACTTGATTGCGCTCGATTACACGCGGCAGTCGGTTGCCGGGAAGATGATGGTCGATGGCACTTGGCACAATCTCCCCCCCCTCGATCGGCAAACCGGAGATGCCTTGCTCTACAGCCTGAAATGCCTCGCCGGGCTGAACCCGACCGACCGCCGCAATCAGCAAATCGGCAAGTTTGGCCTGAAATGGCTCGACATGTCGCTCAAAGCCAACTTTGAGCTGGTGACTGCCGGGGTGCCGACCGGCGAGCGGGTGCAGCTGAAAACACTGCGCGCGGCCAGCAAGGACCTGACGCTCGTTCAACTGGGAATGTGGCCCGAGATGCAGGCTGAACTGGTCAAGGCGATGAACGAGCCGGGTTTGGTTCTGGTCTCTGCCCCGCCCCGCACCGGATTGACCTCAACCTGGCGTTCCGCCCTGCTCGCCTGCGACCGCCTGACGCGCGACGTGGTTGGCCTGATTCCCTCTGGCGATGTGGAAACGGAAGTTGAGAACGTCCAAGTTCGGACCTACACCGCCGAGAAGCTTGCCGAAACCCTGCGGGCAACCTGGTTACAGCAGCCAGACGCCTTGGTCTTTCCCAATCTGCTGGAGACCAAAGTCGTTAACGAAGTTCTGCAGGAAGTCGTCGAAGAGAAGAAGTCGGTGTTTATCCGCGCTCAAGCCAACTCGGCTGTCGAAGCCCTGCTGGCAGCTCTGGCCAAAGCGCCCGACAAGAAGCTGTTCGCTCAGGCAATTACCGCCGTCTCTGGCCAGCGACTGGTGCGGAGGTTGTGTGACAACTGCAAACAGCCACTGAACCTCAAGCCCGAGGCCATCGTCAAGCTGGGCGGCAACCCCAAGACAGCGCCGGCCGTTTATACACACTTTCAACTGCCACCTCCCGAGCAGCGGGTGGACGAAAAGGGCCAGCCGATTGAGATTCCCCCCTGCCCAATCTGTCAGGGGATCGGATACATCGGCCGGATCGCCGCCTACGACCTGGTGCAAGTCGACAACGGCCTGCGCGAGCTGTTGCTGAAAAACCCCGCGGCCGAAAAAGTCGACGCCTATTTGCGCGGTCGGGGTCAATTGTCACAACTGCAGCAAGCCTACCGGCTGGTGCTTGTTGGCGTCACCTCGATCGCTGAAGTCCAGCGGGTGTTTGCTCCTCCCCGTGCAGGTTAGAACCGGAGTCCTCTCGCCCCATGCCCAAACCCAAAGACCAATCCGCCCGCAACATCGAGTTGCCGCCCGTCAAGTTCGAAGCTGCCGGGGATTCCCAGGAGGAGCGCGATTACAACCTCCAGCTGGTGGAACCGTCACCCGGCTTTCCGACGCTGATGTTGATGGTGGCTGATGTGGTGATACGGCACGTTGATACCGCCGTATTTGACTTTACTCCCAAAGCAGTGGCCATTCGTTACCTGATCGATGGGGTCTGGCACAAAATGCCGCCGATGGATCGGGAGAGCGGCGACTTCATGCTCGCCACACTCAAACAGCTCTGCGGTTTGAACTACCGGGAACGCCGGCAACGCCAGGAAGGCGCCTGCAAGGCACTCTACTTTGAAAAGAAGTTCAACCTCAAGGTGATCAGCCAAGGTGTGCCGACAGGCGAGCGGGTCGGGATTTATCTGGAATCGAAAAAACCCCCAATGGAGTCGCTCGAAGACCTTGGGATGCGGGCGAAGATGCGGGAACAACTCCTGCCGCTGCTCAATTCGCCGTCGGGACTGGTCGTCGTCACCGCCCTGCCGAACGAAGGATACTCGACGCTTTGGCGAGCAGTGCTGGGCGGCTGTGACCGATTTCTCCGCGATCACTATGTCCTTGAACCACAAGGTCAAGGAGAGAAGGAAGTGATCAATTTTCATCCGGTCGCCTACAATCCCGCCGCCGGCGAAACTCCGCAGTCCCTGTTGCCGGAGCTTTTGCTCCGCGAACCGCACGTCCTCGCCTTTGCGGAACTGTCGGACGGAAACCTGCTAAACGAGATCTGCCGCCTTGCCAAATCCGTCCCGCTCTTGACCCTCACCCGGATCTATTCCCGACATGCGATTGAGGCGGTGCCACGCCTGCTGGCGCTCAAGCCCGACCCGAAAAGCCTGGCTGAGAACCTGACCGCGATCGTCTCGATGCGACTGGTGCGAAAGCTGTGCGAATACTGCAAACAACCCTACCAGCCCGCTCCCCAGGTTTTGGCAAAGCTGGGAATCCCTCCCAACCGGGTACAAAAGTTTTTCCGCCCGCTCCCTTTCCAGCCCGGCAAGCTTGATGAAGAGGGAAATGAGATCCCCCCCTGTGATGTTTGCCAGGGCTTGGGCTACGTCGGCCGAACGGGTGTCTGCGAACTGCTGCAGCTGACCCCCGCTTTGCGAGAGGCCCTGCAGACAAACCCGCGGGTTGATCACCTGACTCGGGTCGCAGAAGAGGGTGGACACATTTCCATGCGGGATGAAGCGGTGGTTCTGGTCGCCAAAGGAATCACCAGCCTCGAAGAGCTCCAGCGCGTCTTCTCCAAATAAACCCCCTTACACTTGGACTTGGTTGACATGCTGATCCTGACCCTCGTTCTGGTATTCCTCGTGATTGTTGGCTCGACCTGCTGGTTCGGGCTCTGGAACAATATCATCACGCTCTGCAATTTCCTGATTGCCGCGGTCGCCGCCTATGGACTCTTGGATGTCGCCAAAGGACTTTTTGATTTGGCTGATCCCTCGATTACCAAGTACGCTGGCCTGCTCAGCGTTTGGGGAGTTTTTGTCTTGACCACGGTGGTCCTCCGGACGGTGACTGACTCCCTCTCCAGCGTGCGGTTGAGATTTCACCCCGCCCTGGAAATTGTCGGGAGAATCCTGGTCTGCGGCGCTCTGGCGGTCGGCTTCATCCTGTTTGCCCTGAGCACTCTCCAATTCGTGGAGACCGCCAGCGAAGGCCAGAGCAATTCCCTGGTCGAGCAATACCATTCGCTCGGCATGTACGGCTGGAACAGCCTCGCCGACTACTGGGCCGCCGGGCCATTCGCGTTTTAAGGCAGTGACCGCAACCCGCGGCTGCTCTTCGGCCTGCGGGCAGGGAAACTGCGGGCAGGGAAACTGCGGGCAGGGAAACTGCGGGCAGGGAAACTGCGGGCAGGGAAACTGCGGGCAGGGAAACTGCGGGCAGGGAAACTGCGGGCAGGGAAACTGCGGGCAGGGAAACGGGCGGCAACTGAATCGCCACCCGCAGCCGACCAGCCCCGCAGACCGCCCAGCGCTAACGCGATTGGAACGAAATCCTCCAGCCGGTACGATATCATGAGCAGTCAGGGTGCAGCTGAGCCCAGCAGTCGGCTCCGCCCGGGAGACCGGTTCTCGCATCCCGGCGGCGGCCTCGGGAGCTTCCACGGCCGGTTGGCCGGGCCGGTTGGCCAGGCCAAATCCCAGCCGGATGGCAGCCGGATGCCGTCGGATTCGCACCTCCCCCAGCATGTCCCTCGCGCTTTGCAGGAAAGAGTTTTTCGATGTCAGAACTGGAAATCGAATCTCCGGATGACCCGCGGCTCATCGGGACCTATCGTCCCTTCAGCGGATTGGCTGTCTTGGCGCTCGTGCTCGCACTCTCAGCGGCAATCGCCATCGTGAACACCCAGCTGTTCCTCCTGCCACTGGCCGCTCTGCTGGTCTCGCTGGTCGCCTGCTTCCGAATCGGCTCAGCCAAAAATCCTCCGGTCGGCGCCAGCCTGGCTCTGCTGGCCGCCTTTTTGTCCGGCTTGTTCCTCTGCAGCAGTCTGCTGTACGCCCGCTGGCGGGAGGCGCATTACTTTGAAGAGGCCCACAGATATGCCGATATCTGGTTTGACCTCGTGCAAGATGGTGAGATCTACCGGCCTCACCACCTGATGCGGGAGTTCCCCCGCCGCCAACCTTCCAACATTGACGTGGCGAGGTACTACCAGAATCTGTCCGATGTGCCGAACGAGTTTGATGACTCCCGCCTTGAGATCCGAGATTACGAACAACTCGAGCCGGAAAAGTCGATTCGCCAGTACGGCCACCGCATGACCTGCCAGTTCGATGGGCCGCACTATTACCAATACCGAGTCAAAACCGAGTACTTCACGCTCAAGTACACCCTCCGCTGGCCTGCCGAGAGTGGACGCCCCGACTGGCCCCTGCTGATCATGCTGCAGCGGAAAGAGCACAAACTCCCCTGGGGCACGCAGTGGACTCTGATTGATGTCTATCCGACTGGGGAGCCAAAGATGTTTGAGCGCGCCAGACGTGGATTGGGTGTCGTTGACTAGTCCTTTGGCTCGCCTGATTTCAGGTTACGATGGACTGGAAGTTCGTCCCACAATTCGACTCCATCCTGATGTTTGGCTTTGCCAAACCACCAGCCGCTGGGCGAACCGCAGGTGAATCAAACTTTTCCGCAGCTGTCTGCTCAAGCTGCAAGTCTCTGCTCAAGCTGCAAGCCGATCGCTTCCCAACCCCATCCCCCGCCCGGCCAACTCCCAATTGAGGCTCTTGGGCGAACTCCGAAGTTGGTTTTTTGACGCCGCGCGGCCGAGCCGCTGAACTTCGCCCCAGCTGGCAGGAGTTTTGCGATGTGTTGCGGGAGTGGCAAGGGCGAAAAAAAACGGCTTCCACGATTTTCGCCTGGAAGCCGTTCAATTGAAATTTCAGTCAAGAAGTCGGAGCTCGGCCGATCCGGGAGCTGAGAGGGGATGACTGCGGGATTAGCCGCCATCACCTTCCTTCGGCTCGCCGCCGTCTTTCTTTTCTCCTTCAGCCGGCTGGTCTTTCTTGTCTTCGGATTTGGCTTCTTCCTTTTTCTCGTCGCCACCGCCCGGAGGAGGTCCGCCACCACCTGCCGCGACGGGGCGAGGCAGAATGGGCTCCTTGTATTCGGCTGCGTCCGTTACAGCCGTGCCGGTAATCGTTTCCTTCGTGGGCGCGTCACCTTGAGCGACCTTGAAGACTTCGCCGTGCTTGTCGTAGACAACAAACATCGAATAGAAGCTCAGGAACGGAATCGTCCTGGTCATCTTGTATTCTTCGACTGTGTATTCGTCGATTTTGAAAGTCCGGGCAGGCTTAAAGCCAATCTCCTGCTGAACCTTGTCAGACTTGTAAGGACCATCGACGGGGTCCATCATGTTCCAGATTTTGTCTGTCAGTTCCTCGACTTTCGGCTTGCGGTTATTGGTGTCGTTGTACCAAGAAAAGCCGACCAGGCCGAGAATCGCAAGTAGCACAATGAGCCGGATAGTTGATCCACTGGATTTCGATGACATCGAAGCGACCTTTTTCGAATTTGGAGTTTCAAGGCTGAACAAGTAAACGGCGACGCCCAAGCCGCCGACAACCGGTTGAGTCTGCTCACAGTTTAATTCAATACGTTCGTGTTGGTTGGGCCTGTTCGGGAAATTGGCTGGGAAACCGGTTTTTTGGGGGAGCCATTTTCCCGGTTTCACCAACAGGGAAAGGGTTGCCTTTTGAAGCGACCGGGCAATTCCGGGGTTTTCTGCGGGAAAGACCGCGGGCTCGGGCTAACCCGCCCGAACAACCCGACCCCGCCAACGCGGCTCGGGAAGCGGCAGCTTTGGCCTGTTCGGCCCTTGCGGCGTCGGCTGTGTACTGTCGGGGGTCCGGAGTCCGCGGCGGAGGACTATCGGGCTCGGGTCCCCTTTCAGCAGGCCCTTTCGTCAGCGGGTCCTTTTGTCAGCGGGTCCTTCGCCGTGGGCCAGCGGCGGGGTCGGGGGGCTGCGCGATCGGGACGTCTTGTGGTTGGGTCACTCGTGATCGGGTCACTCGTGGTTGTGGCCCGCGTGGTTATCGCCCGCGTGGTTATCGCCCGCGTGGTCGTCTGGCTTTTCCGCTGAACCTCCCGCCTTGGCACCCTCAGCGGCGGGGACTGGAAGCCGCCCCGAGTCGCGCTGGAGGTTGATGAATTCCGATCCCAATTGCCGCTTGATCATGTCGATTGTGGGGCGGCGGTCACCCTCAAAAAAGGTCGCCGCCCCGCTGCTCTGGTAAACCACAAACAGCTTGCGAAGGGTGAAAAACGGGAGCGTTCGCCGAAACTCGTACTCTTCCACTTCGTAGGCTTTGACCTCGTACGTGGCTTTCGGTTTCAGCCCGAGTGTCTTTTGGATCAGGTCTTTGGGAATACCATGACCATCGTCGGTTTCGGTTTGAATCAGCTGATTCATGTTCCGAATCAACTGGGCGGTGCGGGGGCTTTTGACAAAGATGTCATTGAGCCACGCCCCGCCGAGCAGCAGCAGAATCAGCGTCAGCACAATCAGGCGATTGCGGGTGCCGGTTTCTGGGGAACCGGATCGCGATGCTTTGGGGGATTCCCGCTCGTTCTGGGACATGCTGGTGCTCTCCGGCCAGGGCCCTGAATCCCATCCGCTTTCCCCGCGGGCCGGGGTTCGACGAAGGATCAAGACCTGGATTCAGGCGTTCTGTTCGCGTTCCGTCCGTTTAACTCCCCGCGGGAATCAGCTTGCTCAGCCGGCCTGGGGACCCCATTGCATTATATCCGCCGTCGATGTGCAGGGTTTCTGCAGTAATCCCGTCTGACATTCCGGAGAGCAGAAAGGCGCCGGTGCGGCCAACTTCCTCGTGGTTAATGTTTCGTCCCAGCGGGGCAACGTGCTCGTACATCTGGAGCATCTCGCCAACCCCAGCCGCACTGCCGGCGAGCGTCTTGAGTGGGCCGGCACTGAGCGCATTGACCCGAACACCCTTGGGTCCAAGGTCATAGGCCAGATAGCGAGTCGCTGCTTCGAGGGCTGCCTTGCAGATCCCCATCACATTGTAGCCGGGAACGATCTTTTCGCCCCCAAAGTAAGTCATGCAAAGCACAGCGGCATTCGGGGCAAACGCCTCCTTGGCTGCGTTGCAGACGGCGATCAGGCTGTAAACGCTGATGTCCATCGCCAGTTTGAACCCGGCCCGACTGGTCTCGATCGTGTCTCGCTGCAGGTCGTCCCGATCGGCGTAAGCCACCGAATGCAGCAGGAAGTCGAGTTTCCCAAAGCGCTCGACCGCAGCGGCAATTACGGACCGAATCTGCTCATCGTCCTGGACATCGAGCGGAACGAGGAATTTCGCTGCCGGGTTGCCGTCGATCGCTTTTTCGACGCGACGGCGGTTCTTTTGCTTGTCATCGTCCGGCCGATCTGGGAGATGGGTAAAGCCGCACTCGCCTCCGCCATTCATGATTTCCTGGGCAATCGCCCAGGCAATCGAACGATCATTGGCGACCCCGAGGATCAAACCCTTTTTTCCAGCAAACATCCCCATGAAAATCACTCCCCAAATGGATCGTGGCAACGAATAATGGCGAACGACATCTGGATTGTCCGCGAACGACATCTGGATTGCCCGTGAACGACATCCTGACTGGTCGCGAACGACATCCGATACAATTCAGACTTGAAACCGCGGCCGAAATCATGTGGGCGGGGAGCATGACTGAAATAATCATGGTCGAACCGCCCCAAGACCGGCTGAACCTCACCGGATTGATCTCATCAATCCTGTGTCCGCGGACGAGTGCTCAAGGGGTCCAGTGTATCAAGTGTTTCTTCTGACTTCAGTGGGGTTGAACCGCCGTCAATGAGCCTGTCCGCCGACGAACTGATTGCCCGCTCCCCCGCCGCTTCGCACTTGCTCTGCCGCTTGCTCGAGTTGGGCCCCCATGCTGACGCGGAATGGTGGCCTTTGGCGCTCCGCGAAGTCGCCCGCAGTTTGGGGCTCCCTTTTGCGGGGCTCGTCCAAGGCGCCAAAGGGCGCTGGACCGCCAAGTTCCAAAGCGGCCGGCTGGCTGAAGACTTGCCCGCCCAGTGGCTGGCCGATCTGCTGGGCGAGGAAACCTCAAGTGACTCGAGTTTCACGGTAGGAAGCCAAGCCGGAGGGGCAGGCAATCTCTGGACCGCCGCCGCTCTCAGGCGTTCCGCCCAGGCCGGTGAACTGCTCGTTGGCTACGGTCCCGTTTCGGTGCAGGCCACGCTGCCGGCAGTTGTTGCTGCTCTGGAACTGGCCAACGCGGCCCGGACCTCAACTGCGACCGCCGAGCGAAAAGCGGCGCGGCTGCGAGCGCTGCTGGACGTGACCGTTGCCTGGAACCGCCATCGCAGCACGCCTGAGTTGCTGCAACGAATCGCCGAAACTTCCACGCAACTGCTCGGCGCCGAGCGGGCCACCATCTTTCTGATCGACCGGACTCGCGGAATGCTGGTTGGCAAGCCTGCGCTCGGTGTCGCGGGAGGCGAATTGCTTGTTCCCCTGCAAGCGGGTGTCGTCGGGCGGACGATCGCGACGGGAGAAGTTCACCGAATCGATGCGGACATTGCCAGCGAGCAGGCGCTTGTCGACCGGGCAGTTGACCAGAGCCTCAATTACCAGACGCGCTCCCTGATCTGCGCCCCGATGCGGGATGCCCGGGGCCAGGTGATTGGCGCGTTTGAATTAATCAACAAAAGGCTCGGTAATTTTACGGCGACCGATGAAGCGGAACTGGTTGAACTCGCCGCGCACGCCAGCGTCGCCATCGATAACGCCCAGCGCGTGGAACAGTTGGTCGAGTCAAACCGACACGTGGCGGAAGAGGCAGCGGGCAGAGTCCAAATCATTGGACAGTCCCCGGCAATTGAGAGGGTCAAAGTCACCGCTGCGCGCGTTGCTCACACCGACTTGAATCTGTTGATTACCGGGGAAAACGGAACGGGTAAGGAAGTCATTGCCCAGCTCGTGCATTACATGAGCCCCCGGCGGGACCAGATTCTTGTCGCCGTCAACTGCGCAGCGATCTCCGAGACCCTGCTTGAAAGCGAACTGTTTGGCCACGAAAAAGGCGCCTTCACCGACGCCTACCAGACCCGCAAAGGGAAATTCGAACTGGCCACTGGCGGTACCCTGTTCCTCGACGAGATTGGCGACTTGAGCCTTGGCGGACAGGCGAAGCTTCTCAGGGTTCTGGAAGACAAAGTCGTCGTCCGCGTCGGTGGCTCAACGCCGATTCCGACCAACGCCCGAGTGATTGCCGCTACCAATCAGGACTTGGCCCAATTGGTGCGCGAGAAAAAATTCCGAGAAGATCTCTTTTTCCGTCTGAACGTGGTCTCGATTTCAATGCCTCCGCTCCGCGACCGCGGTGACGACATCCTGCTCCTGTCGGAGCACTTCCTCAAGTGGTTTGCCACCAAGGCCCGACGTCCAGTTCCCGAACTCGCGCCAGCCGCCCGCAAGCGTTTGCTGGCTCACGATTGGCCGGGCAATGTTCGCGAGCTGCGGAATATGATGGAGCGGATCGCCTATCTCTCCCACGAGCAACGCATCGACGCCAGCGATTTGCCATTTGTCGCTCCGACTCGTTCGGTTGCCCTGGCGCCCGCCTTGCCGGATGATTTATCCCTGGCGGCTGCGACCGACCAGTTCCAAAGAGATTACATCGAAAGCCACATTCGTCGGGCTCATGGCAACATGACCGAGGCGGCCGAATCGCTCGGCCTCCATCGGAGCAATCTGTACCGCAAGATGAACCAGCTCGGGATGGATGGGGAGAAGCCACCCCGCACCTGAGGCCACGCTCAAAGGGGGCCAGGTCACAGCTCTCTCGGCCGCTGGGAAAACCCGAAAATCCGGGCGAGGGGAAAGAGCTCCGGCCGGATGGAATAACCCTTTTTTGGCTGAAATAACTCGATTTCCAACGCTGTAAACGCCGAATCTGACTACTTCAGAGACCCGTGGGACTCGACGAGAGGCCCTGTTTTCTGTATATTTCGAGGTTCCCCCGGGCGGCCGGGGTCCGCTTTTTCGCATTCTTCTGCTGATTAGTCCGTTTTAGAGTCAGAGTCATGTACGCAATCATCGTCGACGGTGGTCACCAATACAAAGTCGAGGAAGGACAAACCCTCGAAATCGATTTCCGCGAAGCCGCTGAACCGGGCAGCGAATTGGTGTTTGATCGCGTTCTGGCTGTCTCCAACGGCGAGCAGTTCCGGCTCGGGCAACCCACCGTCAATGGCGCCACGGTCACGGCCAGCGTCATCGGTGAGAGCAAAGGCGAAAAGCTGGTGGTGCAGAAGTTCCGTCGCCGCAAGAATTCACGCCGTCGCACCGGCCATCGCCAGAAGTTTACTCTGGTCAAGATCACCAAAATCGCCGGCTAAGCACGAGTTCCCTAAGCACGAGTTCCGTAAGCACGGGCCGTTCTGAATGACCGGCTGCTTGTTGCCATTGGTTTCCCGTCTCACCCGTTTGGGTCAAGCTCGTCCGGACCCTCTCCTGCCTGCGCTACGATCCCCCCGTGATCGCGGTGAGCTTGCCGCGGCTGAAGCGGCGGCGTTCTCTGCTCGGATGATGTTTCTGCCCTCGCTTTGTTTCTGCACGCGGTGGTTCTGCACGCCCGCCTTTTGTTCTGCGCTTGCGTGGTGCCTGGCCGTTGCCAGCAGTCGAAGCCACCCCGGGGGCGGCGACCCGTCCGCGCTGCTGGCTCAGCTCGGGGTCAGCTCGCGTGTCCTGTTGCCCCTTGATGTCAGGCCTGTGCCGAGCAGTCCATCC
>Ga0315899_10004981_pt1 | contig 14352 bp, 12 predicted proteins | sample LakEriMetagenome_2_FD_203518 | JGI IMG/M metagenome (GOLD analysis project Ga0315899, IMG submission 203518) | Freshwater fungal communities from buoy surface, Lake Erie, Ohio, United States - Buoy 4 MA112 | ecosystem: Environmental > Aquatic > Freshwater > Lake | place: USA: Lake Erie, Ohio... | reverse complement strand
GACGATGACGAGGGCGAGCTTGAAAGACATAAAAACCTCGGATGAGCGATTCTGCTGCGGCGAAGCCATAATGGGAAGCGGCGCGCCCGCAGGCAATAGAGCTGCGGCGCTTCGCCTTCAATTCGCCGCCAAATCCGGCGACACAGGGCGATCATTCGTCAGGACAGGCTTGCGCCGGGCGGCGGTCGCATCCGGCCGCGAGCTGGCCTATAAGGACGATGTGCGCGCAAGGGGCGCGCGACCGGGCCCGCGCATGTCGATTCTGGACCGCTACATCCTCCGCAACGGGTTCGCCGCCTTCGCGGCCAGCCTCGTGGTGCTGACGGCCGTGGTCTGGGTGTCGCAGGCTTTGCGCGAGGTCGATCTCATGACCGGGAAGGGGCAGACCCTGCTGCTCTTCCTGCGCGTCACCGGGCTCACCATTCCCTCGCTCGTGACGATCATCGCGCCCATCGCCTTGTTCGCCGCCATCCTGCACACGTTGAACAAGCTCAACGGGGACAGCGAGCTCGTCGTCATGAGCGCGGCCGGCCTGTCGCCCGCCCGGCTCGCCCGGCCCTTCCTCGCGCTTGCAGGGCTGGCGACGGGTCTCGTGGCGGTCATGTCGCTATGGGCCATGCCGGCGAGCTTTCTGGAGATGCGCGACGTGCTGAGCCGGGTGCGCGCGGACTTCCTCACCTTCATGGTGCGAGAGGGACAGTTCGTCACGCTCGATCAGGGGTTCGTCTTTCATTATCGCGAACGCGACAGCGTGGGTGGGCTGCGCGGGATTTTCATTCAGGACCGGCGCGATCCGGAGCGCATCAACACCTACATCGCCGAAACGGGCGTGACGCTCGAACAGGGCGACGGCAATTTTCTGGTGCTTGAAAAAGGCTATGTGCAGCGACAGGCGCGCGGCGACCGCGATCCGGCCATCGTCGCCTTCGAGCGTTATGCGCTCGACCTTGCGCAATTCGCAGGCGCTGCGGAGGCGGGCGCGCTCAAACCGCGCGAGCGCTCCACGCGTGATCTATGGGTGATGGCGAGCGGCGTCGGTGGCGAGGCGAGCCCCTCAGGGCGCATGCGCGCGGAGCTGCATGACCGGCTGGCGAGCCCCCTCTATGTGCTCGCTTTCGCGCTCATCGCGTTCGCGGCCCTCGTTCAGCCGCGCACCACGCGCCAGGGCCGCGGCGCCGCCATCGCGGCCGCCATCGTCGCCGCGCTCGCCCTGCGCATCGCCGGTTTCGCCGTTTCAGGCCTCGCCGCCCGGCATGGGGCGGCCCTGCTGCTCGTCTATGGCCTGCCGATCGGGGCGGCCGCGGCGGCGGGCTTTCTCGCGCTGGCCGAGGGCGGCCGCAAGCGCCGGCCGGCGGGCAAGGCCGCGCCCGCATGATCCTGTTCTCGACTCTGGGGCGCTATCTGTCCGCTCGGTTCCTGCGCACGATCGGCGGGGTGTTCGGCGTTCTGTTCCTCATCATCTTCATCGGCGACTTCGTGGAGCTGTTGCGCCGGGCGAGCGACACGCCGGGCGCGGGGGCGGGCGTGCTCGCCTATCTGTCCCTCCTGCGCACGCCCGCCATCGCCGAACAGGCCCTGCCCTTCGCGGTGCTCGGCGGGGCGATGTTCGCTTTCGTCAACCTCTCGCGACGCCTTGAGCTCGTGGTCATCCGCTCCGCCGGCGTCTCGGTCTGGCAATTCCTGACCCCGCCCGCCGTCATTGTGCTTTTCATGGGCGTTCTGGCGACGGTCGCCTACAATCCGGCCTCAGCGGCGCTCAAGGAGCGGGCCGACAGGATCGAGACCACCATTTTCGGCAAGTCCAGCCGGGCGCGGGAGGACACGAGCCTCTGGCTGCGCCAGCGCAGCGTCGACGGCCAGTCCATCCTGCGGGCGGAGCGCTCGAGCGACGCCGGCGCGGTGCTGTCGGGCGTGACGGCCTTCGTCTATGAGCCCGATGGCTCGTTCATGGAGCGCGTGGAGGCGGCCCGCGCGCGACTTGAGCCGGGCGCATGGGTGCTGGAGGAGGCGCGCATCGCCGCGCCCGGCGAGGAGCCCCGCAATTCGGACACCTATTTCCTCGCGACCAACCTTAGCCTTGAGCAGGTGAGTCGGACCTTCACGGCTCCCTCCTCCGTGTCCTTCTGGGACCTGCCGGAGGTCGCGCGCCGCACGCAGGCCTCGGGCCTCGACGCGAACGGCTACTGGCTCAGATATCAATCCCTTCTGGCGAGACCTTTGCTTTTGATCGCCATGGTTCTGATCGCTGCAGTGGTTTCCTTAAGGTTCTTTCGATTTGGCGGGATCAGCCTGACCGTTTCGGGTGGCGTGGCGGCTGGCTTCGTGCTTTATGTTGCGACGAAGCTGGCGGGAGACTTGGGCGCGGCCGGCATTTTGAGCGCTTCGGTCGCGGCCTGGGGCCCTGCGATCGTCGGGACCATGTTGGGCGCACTCGTCTTGTTGCATCAGGAGGACGGTTGAATGGGGCGTTTCGCCGCCCCCATCGCTGGCAAACGCGGCGCCTTGCGCCGTCTCGCCGCGCGTCCGGCTGCGCGCGCGCCGCTGGCGCTCGCCCTGCTGACGGCGGTCGGGGTCAGAGCGCTGGCGCCCCTCCTCGCCCCCGCTCCGGCCTTCGCCCAGACCGTCGGCGACAAGTTCAAGCGCGCCGCCAAACCAACCGCCGAAGGGGTGGAGCGCCTCCTCGTGGATGCGGAGGAGATCGTCTACAACCGCGACGCCGGGACGATCACCGCGCGCGGCAACGCGCAGCTCTATTATCAGGGCCGCGCGCTGCAGGCCGATCAGGTGGTCTATGACCAGCGCACGAAGCGGGTGAACGCGGTCGGCCGCGTGAAACTGACCGAACGCGACGGCTCCATCACCTACGCCGAACGCTTCGAGCTGACTGACGATTTCCGGGACGGCTTCATCGACAGCCTGCGCCTTGAGAGCGTCGACAAAACCTATTTCGGCGCCGCGCGCGCCGAACGAGTGGACGGCGAGACGACCGTCTTCACCGGCGGCAGCTACACCGCCTGCGACGCGTGCAAGGACGATCCGGACCGCCCGCCCCTCTGGCGCGTGAAGGCCAAGCGGATCATTCACCAGAATTCCGAGCAGACGATCTATTACGAAGACGCGACGCTCGAATTATTCGGCATGCCCATTGCGTGGTTGCCATTCTTCTCCACGCCCGATCCCAGCGTGCGCCACAAGTCCGGTGTGCTCGCGCCGGTCTATGTAGCGAAGAAGACGCTCGGCATGGGCGTCTCCCTGCCACTCCATTGGGCGCTCTCGCCCCATTACGACCTCACGGTGACGCCAACCCTCCTTGCACGACAGGGCGTGCTCACGACCGCGGAATGGCGCCACAAACTGATCAACGGCGCCTATGACGTCCGCGTCTCAGGCATCTTCCAGCAAGATCCAAGCGCCTTCTCGGCGCGCCCCTTCGGCCCCGGCGACCGCGTGTTCCGCGGCGCCGTGCAGACGCGCGGACGTTTTCTCATCACCGACAAGTGGGAGGCGGGCTGGGACGTCTCCGTCCTCAGCGACCGCTGGTTCCTGCAGCACTATCGTCTGCGGCCCGATGCGCTCACCTCGAACTTCCTGAAGGAATCGACCTCGACCCTCTATCTCACCGGCAAGGGCGAGGGCAGTTACTTCGACCTGCGCGGATATCGCTTCCAGGGCCTGTCCTCTTCGGACGTGCAAGCCCAGCAACCGCTCGTCGCGCCTGTGCTCGAATACAACAAGGTGACGCGGCTTGATCCCGCGCGCGGCCTCGGCGGTCAGTTCGAAATCGACCTGAATTTCGCCCACGTCTCCCGCGAGCTCGCCTCCTTCGAGGCCATCGGCGGCCGCAAACTCGACAGCGCCTACGGCATTTTCGACATTTGCGGGCAATACGACCGCGCGTCCTGCCTGTTGCGCGGCATGGCGGGCGATTACACCCGCGCCACTGTTTCGGCGTCGTGGAAGCGGCAGTTCATCGACCCTATCGGTCAGACATGGACGCCCTTCACCTTCGCCCATGTCAACGGCTCATGGCTCAATCTCAATCGCTCCAATTCGCTCACCTGGAACAATCCGGTGTGCGGCGATCCCAATTGCACCATCAGCAACGCCTATCAGGCGAATTTCTTCGGCGCGAGCGACCAGAGCTTCCTCGGCCAGTTCACGCCCGGCGTCGGCGTGGAGTATCGCTATCCCCTGCTCGCGGGAACCTCTGGCGGGATACATATCATCGAGCCGATCGCGCAGATCATCGCGCGGCCTAACGTCAACCGCAAACCCTCGCTCATCAACGAGGACTCGCAGAGCCTCGTCTTCGATGATTCCAACCTGTTCGCATGGTCGAAATATTCCGGCTACGACCGGTTTGAAGGCGGCGCGCGCGCCAATTACGGCGTGCAATACAGCGCGCGGCTGAATTCAGGCGCCTATGGCGCACTTATGGTGGGCCAGTCCTATCACCTCGCCGGCGAGAACGCCTATGCGAGCCCGGACGTCGCCAATGTCGGGCTTGGCTCGGGCCTCGACCGCCGCCAGTCCGACTTCGTGACGCGGGCGCAATTCTCGCCTAACGCGAATTTCAGTTTCATCGCGAAGTCCCGGTTTGATGCGGAGACGTTGAGCGTCCGTCGCTTCGATCTGGCGGCCGCGGCGAACTGGGGCATGGTGCGCACGGCCGTCAATTACGCACGCTACGAGGCCCAGCCGCTGATTGGCTACGACCGCGAGCGCCACGGCCTCGCCCTCTCCTCGACGCTCCAAGTCACGCCTAACTGGCGCATCGACGGAAACCTCATCACCAATCTGACGACGAAGACGCAGGACAACGCCAGCGCGCCCCTGCTTTCCATCGCCGGGTTTGGGATCGGCGGTGGATACAGCGACGAATGCACGACCCTGTCAGTCGCATATACCTCGATCCTCAAGGACAATGGCGCGGGCACGCAGATCCGCAACCAGACGATCCTTCTGCAATTGCAATTGCGCACGCTCGGCGACGCCCGCATCAAGACCGGCCTGGCCGAACAATCCACGCTGCCCCGTTAGGGACCGTCCAGAGGTGACCGCATGTTTGTGAAATTTTCGCGGACAGGGATCGCCGGCGCGCTTTTCGCCTGCGCCGCGCTCTTCGTCACGCCCGCGCCTCAGGCGCAGGCTCAGGCGCTCGTCGCGACGGTGAACGACAGTCCGATCACGAATTTCGATCTTGAACAGCGCATCAAGCTGCTGCGCGTCTTGCGCGCGCCCGCCACGCCGCAAGCCGCGCTCGAGAGCATCGTCGAAGATCGCCTTAAGAGCGCCGAGGCGAGGAAATACGGCCTTCGCCCTTCTGAGGAGGACGCGGCCACGGAGCTGGGACGCATCGCCGCCGACAGGAAGATTCCGCACACTACGCTCGCAGGCGCCTTACGCGCGGCGGGCGTCACGCCGCAACACTGGCAGGAGCATGGAAAGGCCCATGCAGGCTGGCGCGCGCTTGTGCAAGCGCTCAACAAGACCGTGGGCGTCAGCGAAACGGAAGTGCGCGCCGAGCTCGATAAACGCCGGGTGAAGGGCGATGCGAACGAATATCGCCTGCGTCAGATCATGTTCATCGTTCCCGGCAGCGCGGGCGCCGGCGCGCTGGAGGCGCGCATGCGCGAGGCTGAAAGCCTGCGCGCCCGCTTCTCCGACTGCCAGAACGGAATTCAGCTCGCGCGCGCGCTCAACGACGTGGTTGTGAAAGAGCAGATTTCGCGCAGCGCCACGCAGCTTTCCAACGAACTCGCCGACGTGCTCGAGCGCACCCCTGTGGGCCGGCTCACGCCGCCGCAGAGAGGATCGGCGGGCATCGAAATGCTCGCCGTCTGCGGCAAGACGCAGGAGAGCGGCGATGGGCCGGCGGCGCAGGAGATCCGCCAGATGCTCATCGCCCGCAAGCTGAAGGCGGAAGAGGAGCGGCTCTATGCGCCGATCCGCGCCCGCGCCGTGATCGTGCGACGGTGAGATCATGAGCCCGCAAGCGATGCAATTCGGCGCGCCGCTTGCGCTCTCCATGGGCGATCCCTCCGGCATTGGGCCTGAAATCGCGCTGATGGCCTGGCTGCGGCGCGAAAGCGGCGACCGTCCTTTCTTTCTGCTCGGCGACCCCGACCACGCAGGCGCCCTCGCCCAGCGCCTCGCCCTGCCCGTGCCCTTGCGCGCCTGCGCGCCGGAGGAATGCGCGCAGGACTTCGGCGCAGCCCTGCCTGTCGTCCCCCTCGACGCGCGCGTGCATGGGGCGCCCGGGACGCCTGACCCACGGGACGCGGCGGCGACCCTGGAGGCCATCGAGCGCGGCGTGGAGCTTGTGCGCGCCGGACGCGCCCATGCGCTCGTCACCAATCCGATCTCCAAGGACAATCTGTACAAGGCAGGCTTTCGCCATCCCGGCCACACGGAGTTTCTCGCCGAACTCGCGCAGCGCCATTACGGCGTTGAGACGCGTTCGGTGATGATGCTGTGGTCGCCCGAGCTCGCCGTCGTGCCCGCGACGATCCATGTCTCGTTAAGGCAAGCCATCAGCGACCTGACGTCCGACCTTCTGGTGGAGACGGGCGCCATCGTCGCGCGCGATCTGGCGGCGCGCTTTGGCGTCAAGGCGCCGCGCCTCGCCTTCGCCGGGCTCAACCCCCATGCGGGCGAGAACGGCGCGATGGGACGCGAGGACATTGAGATCGTCGCGCCAGCCGTGGCGCGGTTGCGCGCTCAAGGGGTGGACGCGCGCGGCCCTCTGCCGCCGGACACCATGTTTCATGCGGCCGCGCGCGCGCGCTATGACGCCGCCATCTGCATGTATCATGATCAGGCTCTGATCCCGATCAAGACCATCGCCTTCGACAGCGCGGTGAACGTGACGCTCGGCCTGCCCTTCATCCGCACCTCGCCGGATCACGGCACGGCCTATGACATCGCGGGCTCCGGCAAGGCCGATCCCGCCAGCCTCATCGCCGCGCTTCGTCTGGCCGCGCGGCTCGCCAGCGCGGATCAGCCCTGATGGACGCGCTCAGCGCACTGCCGCCCCTGCGCGAGGTGGTGAAGCGCTATGACCTCGCGCCGAAGAAATCACTCGGCCAGAACTTCCTGTTCGATCTCAACCTCACCGGGCGCATCGCCCGCGCCGCGGGCCCGCTGGAAGGCGTGACGGTGTTCGAGGTCGGGCCCGGTCCGGGCGGGCTAACCCGTGCCCTTCTGGCGCAGGGCGCACGCAAAGTGGTGGCGATCGAGCGCGACGAACGCTGCCTCGCCGCCCTCGCAGATGTGGCCGCCGCTTGTCCCGGCCGGCTGCATGTGGAAGCCGGCGACGCGCTTGAAGCCGATTACCGCGCGCTCGCGCGCGCCCATGGCGACGACGGCCCCGTGCGCATCGTCGCCAATCTACCCTACAACGTCGGCACGCAATTGCTCACCCAGTGGGTCGAGGCGGATCCCTGGCCGCCGTTCTGGGACAGGATGACGCTGATGTTCCAGCGCGAAGTCGCCCAGCGCATCGTCGCCAGCCCGCGCGAACGCGCCGATTATGGGCGCCTCGCCGTCTTGTGCGGCTGGCGAACGCAGGCGCGCCTTTTGTTCGACGTGCCCGCCGCCGCCTTCACGCCGCCGCCAAAAGTAACCTCCGCCATCGTTGAACTCGTTCCGCGACAGCAGCCAGAGCCCTGTGCGCTCGCCAGCCTCGCACGCGTGACGCAGGCGGCGTTCGGCCAGCGGCGCAAGATGCTGCGCCAGGCGCTCAAGACGCTGGGCCGCGATCCCCTGCCCCTGCTCGCGGCCGCCGGCCTGCCGGAGACGGCGCGCGCGGAGGAGATCGACGTGGCGGGCTTCGTGCGTCTGGCCAATGTCTTCGACGCCGCCTGACCATTGCGCCGCGCGAACGATTGAATACGATCGCATCGAACGGGAGGGAGATGCAGGTGAACGCGCAGGAGACGACTGGACACGGCAAGGCTCAGGGGCTCGAGGGCAAGGTCGCGCTCGTGACAGGGGCGGCGCGTGGGCTCGGCTTTGAAATGGCGCGCGCCCTGCTGAGCGCTGGAGCGAGCGTCGTGTTCGCCGATGTCGACGAAAGCGTGGATGGCGCCGCGGCGAAGGCGCGCGAATCGACCCGCAACCTTCATGCGCAGGCGATGCGCTGCGACATATCGAACCGGGCTGATTGCGAACGCCTCGTGCAAATGGCGAGCGCGCGCTTCGGCGGCATCGACGTTCTCGTCAACAACGCCGGCAAGGGTCCCGCCTTTATGGAGAAAGCCGCGAAATGGCGCGGCCATCGTTTCTTCGAGGCCGACCCAGACGCCTGGCGCGAAGTGATCGACACCAATGTGTGCGGCGCATTCTATCTGTCGCATTACGCAGCGCCCGGCATGATGGCGCGCGGCTGGGGGCGCATCATCAACATCACGACGAGCCTGTCGACGATTCAGCGCGTGGCGAATTCGCCCTATGGCGTCAGCAAAGCCGCCATTGAGGCGGAAACGCTGATCTGGGCGAAAGACCTTGAGGGTAGCGGCGTGACCTGCAATTCGCTGATCCCCGGCGGCGCCGTCGATACGGAATTCGTCAGCCCCGCCATGCGCGAAGCGACCGCAGGCGATGGGCGCGCGCTCTTGCGGCCCGACGTGATGAACGCCGCCCTGCTTTGGCTCGCCTCGCCGCAATCAGACGGCGTGACGGGCAAACGCTTCGTGGGCAAGAACTGGGACGCCGCCGCGCCATGCGAGGAAGCGGCCGCAGGCGCGCTTGAAGCGCCCGTATTACGCTCGCCGGACCGCGCCTGACCGCTAAAAACGGTAATGCACGCCTGCGCGCAACAAATGGGTATGCGTCTTGAGGATGGCCGAGCCCAACGGCGTCGCATAGGCCTGCGATCCAAAGTCATAGCGAAGGATCTCCCCGCGCAGGCCGATGCTGCGGATCGGGGCCCATTCAGCGCCGAAGCCATACACGTTGCCGCGCACGGTGGAGCGATCAAGACCGCTCGCGTCACGCCAGGCGGTCGTTGAATAGGCGTAGCCGAACGTGCCGTAGAGCGCGAGATCCGCGAAGACATAGCCGGCGCGCACGCGCGCCGAGGACAAGAATTTCTGGTCGAAGGCGGAAGATTGCAGCTTGCCGGAGCTGATGTTGGAGGTGAGCGTGTCCACTTCCGCGCCGCCGATCAGACGGCCCGCCTGAAACGTATAGCCGACATGAGCGCCCACGACGTAGCCGGAGGTGTTGACGCTGCCGCTCGCGCCAAGCCCCGCGCCAATGTCAGCGCCTGCGTAAAGACCTGCGAAATCGCCCGCAGCGGAACCTGACCCGCCCGGCGGCGCGTAATAGCCTCCGCCGCGCAGATCCGCCGCATGACTCGACAAGCCTTCCGACAGGAGAAGCGCGAAAAGGGTGAATGTCCTACGCATCTCTCGCCTCAAATTGAAGGCGGCACGATACTATGGGCGGCGACGGCGCGGCGCTTGCGCGCGCGTCAGGGTCAACGAACCGTTAACGCCTAGTGCAGAGAGAGACGGGATTGCGTCGGCGTCGCCTCCTGCGCCATCCATTGCGGCCAGAAATCGGACCGCCAGCCGGCGGACCGCGTCGCCGCATAAAGGATCGAAAGCCATTGCCGCAGAACGAGATTGGTGAAGGTGAGGCCGCAGGCTTCCCCGCCCCCGTCCTTGAAGACGAGCCGCACGCCCGCGCCACCGAACGTCACGTCCACCGATTCAACGAGAAGCGAACGGGCCACGTCCTTGCGCGGCACGCGCGGCGCCGGCTTGATGCTGGAGCTCGCGCGCGCCTGCTCAAAGGCGTTCAGCAATTCCGGCGCGGGACTTTCGCCGGCGCTCTCCTCCAGGCGTTTGGCGAGCACCGGGGCGATGCGCGCCAGCAGTCGCTGGGTCAGCCACACTTCGACCCGCGCCCCATCCTTCTCCTCTCCGAGCAGGAGAACGCGGTCTTCGACCTCGCTATATTCGGTGGTGATGCGCAAAAGATCTGACGTCATGGCGGCGATCATATCCGTCTGCGCGGCGCGCGCCAATGCGCTCCCGCCTGATGGCGCCTGTTCAGCTGAGGGTTGAGAATAGACCGCGGACGCGCGCGAGATCTTCCGGCGTATCAACGCCCGCCGCAGGGGCGTGGGCCGCGACATGAACCGCAATCCGCCGCCCATGCCAGAGCGCGCGCAATTGCTCAAGCGATTCCAGAAGCTCCAGCGGCGCCGGCGCCAGTTTTGGAAAAGCGCGCAAAAAGCCCACGCGATAGCCGTAAAGCCCGACATGGCGCAGGGGAGCTGGCTGCGGCAGATCACGCACGCCCGCTGCGAAGCCATCCCGCCACCAGGGAATCGGCGCGCGGCTGAAATAAAGAGCGCGCCCGTCTGAATCGAGGACAACCTTCACGACGTTGGGATTGGTGAAATCGCCGACGTCGCGCAAAGGGGCGGCGAGCGTGCTCATGTCGCAGTCCGGGCGCGCAACAAGCAAGGCCGCCACGCTGTCGATCTCAGCCGGATCGATGAGCGGCTCATCGCCCTGAACGTTGACAACGCAAGCGTCGTCAGAAAGGGCGAGCGTCTCGCAAGCCTCGGCCAGCCGGTCGCTGCCAGAGGGATGATCCACGCGCGTCAGAATGGAGGCGACGCCATGGGCCGCGCACGCGGCGCGGATGCGCTCGTGATCGGTCACCACGACGACCGACCGGGCGCGCGACCGTTGCGCGCGCTGCGCCACGCGCACCACCATGGGCGCCCCGCAAATATCGGCAAGTGGTTTCTCCGGCAGACGCGTGGACGCCATGCGCGCGGGAATGAGGACGTGGAAGACGGGATCGGTCATCGCGTCCCCAGCTTGGTCATCGCCGCCGCCGTGTCAAGCACGCTCAAAGACTGTCGCGAAACAGGCGCAGAAGGTCCGCCCCGCCACATGCGACGAAATCGGGATTGAGCACGGGCCGCTGCACGCCATAGACGAGCGGCGCGCCGGCAAAATCAGTCACGAGCCCTCCGGCGATCGTCAAAACCGCCTGCGCCGCAGCGGTGTCCCACTGACTCGTAAGACCGAAACGCGGGTAAAGATCAGCGGTGCCTTCGGCGATGCGGCAAAACTTCAGCGAACTGCCGGCGGCGACGAAATCATGGGGGCGGTTGAGACGCGAGAGCCATTGCGCCAATTGCTCGCCGCCGTGAGAGCGACTGCCGATGATGCGCAAAGGCCGCTGGCCGTCAAAGCCCTGCGTGCGGATGGGCGCCGCCGCGCCTGCGCCCACGCGTTTCCATGCGCCCACGTCCGCGGCCGCGAAAAACGTTTCGCCCAGAGCCGGCGCATGAACGACGCCCGCCACAGGCGCGCCCTCCTGGACGAAAGCGATGTTGACGGTGAATTCGTCGCTTCGCTTGAGGAACTCCTTGGTGCCGTCGAGCGGATCGACGAGGAAAAGCGCGCCTGAGGCGCCGGCTCCTTCGGAGACGGATTCCTCCGAGAGAATGAAAACGCCGGGAAATCGGCCCTCAAGACGCGCGCGGATCAACTTGTCGGCGCGAAGATCGGCCTCAGTAAGCGGCGAGGAATCCGCCTTGCTCCAGACCCCGCCGCCTGCTGCATAAACCTGCATGATTTCGCGGCCGGCGTCTTCGGCGATCTCGCACAAGGCGTCCAAATCATCCGCATTCATGACCAACCTCACAATGACCACCAGAGCTTGGCGCCAATCGCCAGAAGAACGAGCGAGAGCGCGAGCCGCAAGACCCCGTGGGGCAGAACCGACGACAGGATAGCGCCGACGATGACCGCGGGCGCGGATCCCAGAAGAAGATTGCCGAGAAGCGTGAAGTTCACATTACCAATGATGAGATGCCCCATGCCGGCGAACAGAGCCAGAGGAATTGCGTGGACGATGTCGGTCGCGATGAGACGGGGCGGCGTAAGGCGCAAAGGATAAAGATAGGCGAGGAAAACCGCACCAAGCGCGCCAGCGCCGACGGATGTGAGGGTGACGAGCGCGCCGAGCACCGCGCCAGCGAGAATCGTCAACGGGCCCTGAGCGGATTTAAACCGCTCCGCGCCGCCTGTGCGCAAGCGTTGTCCTAATCCTTGCAGCGCCTTTTGAAACAGGAGGCCGAAAGCCGTCACCAGAACGGCCAAAGCGATAGCGCCGGTGAGAAGGCGCACGGCGTCCGCATCAACCGGATGATAGGCCATCCAGACAAGCGTAAGGGCGGAAGCTGTGAGACTTCCCATCCAAAGACGACGCACGACGACCCAGTCGACCAGACCGCGACCATGATGCACACGCGTGGCGAACAATTTGGTGATTGCGGCGAACCAAAGATCCGTGCCCACCGCCGACAAAGGCGCAACGCCGAACACCAGCAGGAGGATAGGCGTCATCAGGGCGCCGCCGCCTACGCCCGTCAGCCCGACAAGAAAGCCCGTGAGGGCGCCAGACACGATGAGTCCGAGATCCATGTCTCAGGCGCTCCGGGGCGTGGGCACGCGCCGGCTGACGCCCTTCGCGCCATTCATCTTGATCCCCCTCATGCGTGATAAGGCCTGCGCAGCGCAAGAAAGGGAGCCTCGATCGTGCGATAGCTCAGACTCGCGACCAGCCAGACGACGAGAAGGACCACAGGGAAAAGGGCGGCGACGAACGTCCTGTCGCCGACCGCGGCAGGCAACAAGGCGGACGCGATGAAAATGATCACAGCATGCCAAAGATAAAAGGAATAGCTGATGCGCCCGCCAGCTTCGAACACGCGCTCGAGCGCCGCGGGCGTCCTGCCCGCCCAACCCACATAAGCGAGAACGAAGGCCGCCCAGAGGCCAGCTTCAATCGTCGGCCATAAAATCCACGCGGCTTGTTTCGCAACCGGCCTGTAGAAACTGGCCTGATGAGCCTGCCATTCAATGGCGCCAAAGATGAGCACGGCGCAGGCGAAAAGCGCAAAGGTCGACCAGACGCGACCGGCGCGCTTGAGCCAATCCAGAACCTGAGGCGCGACAAGCGCCGCCAGCATGCCGATCAGGAACTGATCAAACCGGCCCAGCAGGGTTGAGAAATACATATGCGTCGGGCGCTCTACGATGAAGAAAGCCGCCACCTTGAAAATGAGAAGCAGGAAAATCAGCCGGAGGAGGTAAGCCGCACCCTGCTGAAAAGCGAAACGACCAATGAATGGAAACACAAGGTAGAATGTGAACTCCACAGAGATCGACCAGGCTGCGCCCGTGATGAAATGAAAGGACGTCGGCGCAAGACCCAGATTTGTCGCGAAGACATAGAGCAGATTCTGCGGCGCAAAGGCGTCGCGCGTCACGCTGAGCGCGACGGCGAAGACGAACAGAAAAAGCGGAAAGATGCGCAACAGCCGGTTGCGCAGAAATCCCCAATAGTGAATCTCCCCACCCGCCGTCATGGCGATGCGCATAAAGATGAAGCCGGAGAGCACGAAGAAAAGGCTCACGCCCGTGTGTCCTTCCACGAGCCAGCCGAAACCCCACAGGTCCGGCCGCGCGCGCCACTGGCCATAAAAATGATGATAATAATGAAAGCAGAAGACGAGCATCGCCGCCAGAAGGCGCAAATGATCGAGGCGCGCGACATAGGCGGTGCTCTGATAGGTAGCGACGTGCATGGACCCAAACCAGCGGAGCGGGCCCGGAGGGAGGGCGCGCCATGGAGAGACGCGCTTGAACGCATGTCCCGTCCATGGTTATTAGCCACGCTCGCGTCGCCGCGCAAGCCGCGCGCGCGTACGAAACGCCTTGCTTCAGCGCGGCTGTGAGCGCCGGCCGCGCAGCGCTTTGGACCAAGCGTTCGATCTGACCAGCCCGCCCGCGCACACGAGTGACCATGCGCTATTTCCTCGAATGCACGCACACCCACAAAAGCCAGTTGCGCACCGGCATTCAGCGCGTGGTGCGCAATCTCGTGCGTCATTCGCGCGCGCGCGGGCAAGTCACGCCAGTGATTGTGCAGGGCGACCGTTTCGTCGCGCTCGAAGGCGAGGATCCACTCGCTCCCATTCCACAGCCTGCGGGCGCGCGCGCATTGATCCTGCGCGCCGCCCGTGGCGCTTATGCAGGCCTCCGCGCGTTTGCAAGCGCCCTACTGCCATTTCCCGCTGCGCGACGGTTCCTGAACGCGCCGCGCCATGAATTTGGCCTGTCCTTTCTGATCGCGCGCGCGGCCGCCGCCTGCCTGCCCGCCGCACGTCAGGCGATGGCGCAACCCGAAGGCGTGAAGCCCGGGCCCGGCGACGTTTTGCTCCTCGTCGATTCCTCATGGCACGATCATCCATGGGCGGCCGCGCGCGCGTTCAAGGCGCACGGCGGGCTCATCGTGTGCATGATCCACGACCTC
>Ga0315899_10004980_pt1 | contig 14353 bp, 13 predicted proteins | sample LakEriMetagenome_2_FD_203518 | JGI IMG/M metagenome (GOLD analysis project Ga0315899, IMG submission 203518) | Freshwater fungal communities from buoy surface, Lake Erie, Ohio, United States - Buoy 4 MA112 | ecosystem: Environmental > Aquatic > Freshwater > Lake | place: USA: Lake Erie, Ohio... | reverse complement strand
AAAGTCAACCTTTCGTTCGAAATCACGCAGCGTTTTACTACCACTGATTATTTAGATGATGTGAGCACCACTTATGCTCCCAAAGATCCTTATTTCCCTGATGGTCCTAATGGCCCTTCGTTGGCCTATTTGCTCCAGGACAGGTCTTACGAAATAGATCCTAACAACTTATTGAGTAGTGTTCCCGGCCGCCAAAGAGGCTGGAGCAAGCAAAAAGACCAGTACGTGATCGCAGAAATTGGCATCTCCTTCAACATCGGATCTTACAGGTGTCCGAGCGCTTACTAAGTTTCTCAGTATAAATAGATGATTAGTGGAGGTAGGTTTGCTGCTCGCCTGCCAAAAGCCCGGAGTTTCAAAGGTGCTAAGCTGAATATTTAAATACCAAACAATCAAGCTTGTTTGCACCTCATGTGTTCACCAATTCCGACGCAGGAAATATTCCTCCCCATATTTTTGTTACATTTGCCAATCAACAAGTTCATTTAGAATGGGTGAAGAAGTAATGATAAATCCTGATAAATTGCCACGCCACATCGCCATCATCATGGATGGCAATGGCAGATGGGCTCAGGAAAAAGGACAGGATCGACTTTTTGGGCATATTCATGGTGTGGAAAGCGTTCGGGAGATCGTGGAGGCTGCCGCTCAGATTGGCATACAATACCTTACACTATATGCTTTCAGCACCGAAAACTGGGACAGGCCACAGGATGAGGTAGCAGGGCTGATGGAACTGTTGGTAGAAACCATTAAAAAAGAAGTACCGCGCCTCAATAAAAATAATGTGAGCATGCATGTGATTGGCGCCATCGACATGATGCCGGAAAAAGCAAAAATGGAATTGAAGGCTGCAGTAGAAGAGACTGCTGCCAACACCGGTTTGAACCTGATCATGGCATTGAGTTACAGCAGCCGCTGGGAAATTATCGACGCTGTAAAAAAAGTAGCCGCGGATGCTGTCGCGGGAAAACTCGAACCGGAGCAAATCAATCAGGACATTTTCAGGTCATACTTGAATGCTGCACCATTCCCCGATCCGGAATTAATGATTAGGACCAGTGGTGAATATAGAATCAGCAACTTTTTGCTCTATCAACTCGCTTATACCGAATTGTATTTTACGCCAACGCTTTGGCCCGATTTCAGGAAGGAACAACTTCAGGAGGCCATCATAGATTATCAAAAAAGGGAAAGAAGGTTTGGAAAAACCGGCGAGCAAGTTGCAGCTACTACAACTACCGCTTCCAATCAGGAAAATTTAAGCGTTAATCCCTGACAGTCAATCATACCCGTTTCATTTAACATATCTTTTCAATAATACCTCATATCTTGCCGACACAGAAAAAACGATTGATGCCAAGGATTTTTCGAAAGTCATTGTTGATTGCGCTGATTTTTGCCGCTCAAAATCAAATTTTCGCTCAAACGGATACTATTCCAAAGGTTTCGGTGAACCCGGCCCTGCTGGATATATTTAATGCCAAATACCCCAAAAATTACACTATTGCTGAAATCAATGTTACCGGATCGAAGGCATTTGATCCCGGACTGATTAGCTCGATTTCCGGGTTGGCCGTAGGAGATAAAGTCTTGATTCCGGGTACCGACGTATTTGGAAAAGCGATTTCCAAGCTTTGGAAACAAAGTCTGGTCTCTCGGGTCAACATCAACATTGTTCAACTTGTTGGAACCAATATTACCATCGAAATTGAAATCACAGAAAGGCCTCGACTCATCGATTTTCAGCTCGTTGGAATAAAAAAAGGAGAAAAAGAGGATCTGGAAACCAAGATGGCGCTGACTAAAGACAGGGTACTTACCGAAAACATGAAACTCAGTGCCGTTGAGTCGATCCGAAAATTCTATTACGAAAAAGGGTATCGCAATGTGTCGATCGAGATGAAGGAAGAGTTGATTGATGGCATCAGTAATGGTGTTTCGCTGTTGTTCAACATCAGCAAGGGCAAAAAAGTACGCATCAACTCCGTTAATTTTTCAGGAAATGAAATCATTGACGATGCTAGGTTAAAAAAACAAATGAAAGGCACCAAGGAGATGTCTCGCCTGACCCTTTTCCCTCATACACCAATGAGTCCTTACGGAGATTCATCCAAAGGACTCACCTTCAAACAATACTGGCGCGAGCGCGGATTCTTTTATCCCACACAAACCAAAAACTTGTTGGATCCTTACGTGAAGGTTCGTTTCAGTGCGGCCAAATTTAATGAAATCAAATACCAGGAGGACAAGGAAAAAGTTCTTGATTATTACAATGCGCAAGGATTAAGGGATGCGGTCATTGTTGCAGACACACAAATGCTCAATCCCGACGGTAATCTTGATATTGACATCAAGGTGAATGAAGGGCACAAATATTATTTTGGCAACATTACATGGAGGGGCAATACCAAATATCCCGACTCCATTCTCAATCTATTGCTAGGCATCAATAAAGGCGATATTTACAATCTTGAATTGCTGAACAAAAGGCTAGGCAAACAAATGTCTATGGAGGGTGGAGATATCAGCAGCCTGTATCAAGATGATGGTTATTTGTTTTTTCATATTGACCCGATAGAAACTGCTGTTTATAACGACACGATTGATTATGAAGTAAGGGTAACAGAGGGGCCTCAGGCGACCTATGGCAACATCACGGTTTCGGGAAATGATAAAACCAAGGATTATGTGATACTCAGGGAAATGAGAACTTTACCCGGCCAGAAATTCAGTCGTGCCGATATCGTGCGTACTCAACGCGAATTATCACAACTCGGCTTTTTCAACCCTGAAAAAATCAATCCGAACATCGTGCCCAATTCTGACAACGGAACCGTAGATGTCAATTGGGAAGTAGAAGAAAAATCATCCGATCAATTGGAGCTCTCCGCCGGTTTTGGCGGTGGTATCGGACTCACGGGAACGCTTGGGGTAGTGTTCAATAATTTTTCTATCAAAAATATCACCAGCAAATCCACCTGGGATCCATTGCCTTCAGGAGATGGCCAGCGCTTGAGCTTGAGGATTCAATCAAATGGCCGCGCATATCGTTCCTATAATTTTTCTTTTACCGAACCTTGGTTTGGAGGGAAAAAGAGAAACTCCTTTTCGATCAATTATTACAACACCAAGTTCTCCAACGCCATCGGTCCTTTCGGCAACTTCTGTAGAGAATGTGCCGACACATCCTATGTGAAGACCATAGGTGTTGGTATTTCCATGGGTAAACAATTGAAATGGCCCGACGACTTTTTCAACCTGATTTACTCACTCAATTTCCAGCAATACAAACTGAGAAATTATGGTCAGATTTTCAGGGGCTTCAGCAATGGTAATTCCACCAACATCAGCATGAAGTTCACGCTGCTCAGAAACTCTGCAGGACCCAATCCGATATTCCCAACGAGTGGCTCGAATTTTTCATTGAGTGGTCAATTTACCCTGCCTTATTCTTTGTTGGGGATCAACGCCAACAGCACCAATAAATATGAATTGCCAGAATTTCATAAATGGAGATTCACCGGAGATTGGTACACGCCAATCGGAAGGGCCAGAGGCGCCGAGAAGAATAAGCAGTTCATTCTGCGAACGGCTGCCAAATTTGGATTTATCGGAAGATATAATCCTTCGATCGAGGTTTCTCCTTTTGAGCGTTTTCAGGTGGGTGATGCTGGCTTGAGCAACACGCAGGCACTGCTGGGATATGACATCATTGCACATCGTGGCTTTCCGGTTTACAGCAATTCAGACCCACGGGTGAACCCGGAAGGGCTTACACCTAATCAATTCTTTACGATTTTCAACAAATACATTGTGGAGTTGCGTTATCCTTTCAGCACCAATGCCAACAGCACGATTTATGGGCTCGCGTTTTTTGAAGCAGCAAATGGATGGTATTCTTTCAAAGATTACAATCCATTCAGATTGCGCCGATCTGCAGGTCTTGGTATGAGATTCTTCCTGCCCATGTTTGGATTGCTAGGATTTGACTACGGCATTGGCCTGGATCGTTTCAACGCCAATACCGGATTGAAAGGAGCAGCCAAATTCACCTTCATGCTCGGTCAGGAACCTGAATAATATTAAATTTAGGTACAGGGCTCGCCTGAAAAAACTACTAAAGCAAAGCAAATGAAAAAAATCATCTTTTCCATCTTGGTCGCTTGCATCGGTATTTCTGCATCCTTCGCTCAACGCTATGCGGTCATTGATTCCAAGTTCATTCTGGACAAAATGCCTGAATATGCCGATGCCCAGAAAAAATTGGATCAGTTCAGTGCATTGTGGCAACAAGAGATCGACGAGAAACAGGTGGCCATGGATAAAATGGTAAAGGATTTTGAAGCGGAGCAAATCATGCTGCCCGATAATTTGAAGAAGAAAAGGGAGGACGAGATTTTCAACAAGGAAAAAGAATTGCGTGACTTGCAAAGAAAACGATTCGGATTTGAAGGGGATCTTTTCAGAAAAAGACAGGAATTAATTAAGCCCATCCAAGATAAGCTGTACAACGCAGTGCAAAAAATGGCCATAGAAAAACAGTACGACTTCATTTTAGACAAAAGTGAGGGAATAACCATTATATTTGCCGACCCCAAACTCGATAAAAGCGAAGAAATACTCAAGAGTTTGGGAATAAAATAATCGATTTAACCAATAAAAAAGAAAAACAAATAAACGCGATGAAAAAACTATTTTTAGCTGCTGCGGTTGCGATGAGCTTTTTGGGTGCAACGGCTCAGAACAAGATTGGTTACATTAATCAGGATGAGCTGATTTCTGTAATGCCGGAATACCAGACCGCGATGAAGGAAATGCAGGATTTACAAGAGTCTTTGGATAAACAAGGTCAGGAACTGAGCGACGAGGCGGAGCAAAAGCGCGATCAGTTTTTGAAAGATTCGGCATCTTATACCGCGAATATGAAGGAAATAAAAAGAGAAGAATTGATCAAACTGATACAACGTGTGCAGAACTATTCAAACGAGGCCCAAGAGAAAATAAAGGCAGCTGGACAGCAAAAGATCATTCCCATTCAGCAGAAGGCTTCAGAAACGATACGTACTGTTGCCAAGGAAAAAGGTTATGCTTATGTCCTGGATCAGAATGCGGTATTGTATGGTCCTCCCGGTGATGACATTCTTCCTATGGTGAAACAAAAGCTGGGCATTAAGGATCCTGCTCCTGCTCCTGTCAAAAAACCATAAGCGAAATAAAATGTTTGAAAGCCATCTCCTCGGAGGTGGCTTTTGTTTTTTAACCCATAGGGGTTTCATATTGGCTCATTGTCATTGTTGACGGCAAAAAAGAGGAGGACGTGATAAAAAGATGTTTTTCACGTGAGTGGATGTGGCGTTTACTTTACGGCAGGATTGACATTATCGTGGGAATTACGATGAAATCCTTTATGGAATTGGATTTGGCAGAAATTGATGAAAGGGTCTTTTACGGACACCCCGCACAAATGAAGAGAGGTCGTGAATTTTTTAAAGTGATTTTTTGTCGGGGTCTTTTACGGACACCCCGACAAAGTCAGTCTCTTTTCAATTGCCTTTGTTACTTTTGACAAATGAGGAATAAGCCCATAGGCATTTTTGACAGCGGTTACGGCGGACTGACCATCCTTCGTGAAATTGTAGCTGCCATGCCCGACTATGATTTTCTCTATCTGGGCGACAATGCCCGTGCGCCTTATGGCAACCGTTCCTTTGAAACCGTTTATGAATACACCTTGGAAAGTGTGCAATGGTTTTTTTCACAGGGTTGTGAATTGGTAATCCTCGCTTGCAACACCGCCTCCGCCAAAGCACTCCGGACGATTCAGCAAAACGACCTTCCACAAATCGATCCGAATAAAAGAGTATTGGGTGTGATCCGTCCAACTTCTGAAGTCATCGGCCAATTCAGCAGCACCGGACATGTAGGCGTGATGGGAACTGTCGGTACTGTACAATCCGGCTCCTATTTGCTCGAAATCGACAAGTTCTTTCCCAAACTTAAAGTTACACAGGAAGCCTGCCCTGAATGGGTGGATATCGTTGAAAGAAATGTCTTCGACACGCCCGAGGCAGATGAACTTGTAATGCTGCATATTGACCGAATCATAAGCGTAGACGACCAAATTGATACACTTTTACTGGCCTGTACCCATTACCCATTATTGCTACCGGTTATCCAAAAACATATACCTGAGCACATGAAGGTGATCAGTCAGGGACCGATAATTGCCGAGGGCTTGAAAGATTACCTGCGCCGTCATCCTGAGATGGAAGCCCGATGTGGTCGAAGCGGAAGAATCAGGTTTGTGACCACTGGAAATACAGATGTTTTCGACAGCCATGCCAGTATTTTTTTCGGTAAAAATGTGGTGAGTGAGACCCTGAAACTGGCAAATTGAGCCAGAAAAAAGCCTCAACCACTGCATAATGACCATTTTCTTTTAGAACTTCTTCGACTTTTTGCCGAAAAACCCTACCTTTGCCGTCCTTTCACAAGAAGCCGGGATGGTGCCTGGCAGACCGTTGAACGAAAACCACATTTTGTAAAAGGAAAAAACTTAAACTATGCCAGGTAAAAAAAGGACTTATCAGCCCCATACACGCCGCAGAAAATCTGTGCACGGATTCCGTTCACGTATGAAAGATGCCAACGGACGTAAAGTATTGGCCAGCCGCAGAGCTAAAGGACGTCATAAATTGACGGTATCTGATGAGCACGGTTCAAAAAAATAGAACCTGATCAGGACTCCAAAAATATTTCAGCCCTTTGCCTTTGCAAGGGGCTTTTTTGATGAACTTTAATAAACAAACTTCAGCTATTGGCTAACAGCATCAGATATCGTTACGGTAAGAAAGACAAACTTAAAAGCAGAAAGCTGATAGAAACAATTTTTACCAAAGGCAAGTCTGTATATGCAGGCTCATTAAAAGTTGTATACCTACTCGACGCCGGAGAAGAGCTTTTGCAGGCAGGCGTGTCAGTAAGCAGCAGGTTGTTTAAAAAAGCCACCGATAGAAACCGGATCAAGAGACAGCTGAGGGAGGTGTACAGATTACAAAAACATAACTTGAATGATCATCTTGAAAATAGCGGCAGAAAAGTATCGATGTTTCTTATCTATAACGGAAAACAGTTGCCAAATTATCAGGAGTTATACCAGCAATGCGAAACTGTTTTGAAAAAAATGATTCAGGCCATTCATGCAAACCCTTAAATACATCCTCAGTTTTCCGTTCATCGCACTCATCAAAGTTTATCAATGGGTGATATCCCCAATGCTCGGACCGAAATGCAGATTCACGCCAACCTGTTCGCAATACGGCGTTGAAGCATTGAAAAAATACGGTCCCATCAAAGGCATTTATCTCACCGCCAAAAGACTGAGTCGTTGCCATCCCTGGGGCGGTCACGGTCACGATCCGGTGCCATGACTAATTAAAGCTGTTTGAATGTTTGGCAGGTTTGGAATCTTGATTTGTTTAATGAGTTCACCTGCCAGCCTGCAAGAGTTTAAGGGCTTACAAACGTTTCATAGGCTTGGTAGGTTAAGATCACAAATCATTAATCACAAATTCAAATAACAAACAACAAACGCCCAAACATTTACCTTTGTTTTGCCTTGCATTCATCAATTCAACATATCAAATCGCTGTTAATACTTTTTGTATGTCTTGCCCATGGCGCTATTGTCTTTTCTCAGGATTTTGCCAACAATGACAAATACATCATCAACAAACGGATGCTATCTGTTGAAGATGGTTTGCCATCACGTCTGGTGTTTGAGGCAGTGCAAGACCGGGATGGTTTCATGTGGTTTGCCACTGCCAATGGACTTTGTCGATATGACGGATATTCATTTAAAATTTACAATAAGCAGAACTCAGTACTATCATCTAATACTATTTCCGGATTGGCCCTGTATGGAAAAAATCAGTTGTTTATTCAGGCTACCCTGAATTATGGTACGAGTGATGCCGTCAACAACTATCAGGTACTTGATTTGAATACGCATCAATTCAAACAAATTGATCAAGTGCTCTCCAATATGCCATTCAAAGCCGAACAGATAGACCGCATGATTCATGATGCATCCGGAAATATCTATTTCCTGACGGATCAGCGTTCGAAAATTTGGCAGCTTCGCCAGAATAGTGCTTTCAAACTTCGAAAAGATTTTAAAAATGCGGCAAAAAGTAGTTTGCCCAATATTTCCCCTTCATCCAATCTGGTTGCTGCCAATGACTGTATCCTCATTCACAATTATAATCTGAATCAAGACTACTGTATTTACCCGGACACGACCATATCGGTTGATAATGCTACAATCAAACTCGTATCCATAACAGAGAAAAAGGAATTTTTGATTTATGATGAATTAGCGAAAGCTTTTTTTTTAATGAATGCATCTGGAAGGAAAGAAAAAGCTGCTAACACAGCATTCATGGATCAATCAGAAAAGGCTGGCATCAATTTTATTAAATTTGAAGATCATTCCCTGTTGTACAAATCGGATCTAAACAATTATTATTTACGGACAGCTGATGAATGGATAGAAATATACAACGCTGGCGATCGTTCCAAAATCAATGATTTTGGCGTAAATAGTTATTTCAAAGACGGTGTTGGCAATTACTGGTTTTGTACTGAAAAAGGTATTTATCAAGTCAATATCCGAAAAAATCAATTTGGACATATTTTTTCAAATCAACGCAATAATCTTTTCGTCAATAATGCAGTAAGGGCTATTTATGTTGATCGAAATAAGACGAATGACAAAAGAGTTTATGCCATGGTAAACTATGGTTTGATGATTAAAGAAAAATCGGAAAAAAAGATTCAAAATATTGTAGCAACTAATCTTTTAAGAAAAAATAATTGGCTTTACGTTGCAGGTAATCCATTAAACATGTACAATCCTGCTAACGGACAAATAAAGAAGTCAACGAACTTTATTGATATTGGTGAAATATGGTCTTTAGCTGATTTTTCCGATAGTATCCTTTTGATTGGAGGTAGTTCAGGTATTCTCTCTTACAATATTTATTCTTCAGTATCAAGATTAATTCCGAATGCTCAAAAAAATATTCCCACTCCAAGTAATGTTTATCGAATGCTCCATTCAAAAGCAAAGGGTTGGATTGCTGTTGCAGAAAATGGTATTTATTTCATCAATGACCAATGCGTTGTTTATGATTTTTATGGCCAAAAACAACCGCAAATAGAAAAGCGGCTACCCTTCGCAGGTATATATGATTTTTATGAAGACCAAAAAGGAATTGTCTGGCTTGCGACAAATGGAGAAGGGCTCATCCGATGGAACTGGAATGTCAAACATCCTATGGATGCTGAAAATTTCAAAAGATTTACGGTAGAAAACGGACTACCCGATAATATTCTGTGCAGGATTGAAGAAGACAATAGCAATAATCTGTGGATAAGCAGTTTTAGCGGGTTGGTCAAATTCAACAAGAACAACTTTTCTACAAGCATATACAGAACAAAAGATGGACTGGCCAATACCGAATTCAATCGGATTTCATCTTTCAAAGATGAAGATGGTATGATCTATTTTGGCGGACAAAATGGGATTGATGTGTTTGATCCGGGTAAAATGAATGATGATTCAAAAGAAAGTTCGGTGCCATTTCAATTGGTTGATTTATCAAAATATTCAGTCGCAAAAGATACGATTATAGATATCTCAGAGGAACTGTCTGCAAACAAAAAGATTGTTTTTAATGTAGGAGATAAATTCTTGTCCGTATCCTTTTCTTTACTGGATTATCAGAATCGCCCGCATCGATATGCATACCGCATCGAAGGATTGGATAAAGACTGGAACTATGTCAACGAGAATGTGATTCGAATCAGCGGCCTTCCCTACGGCGAATTCAAATTAAAGATAAAAGCACAGCTCGAATCGGGTAATTGGTCTGCTCAAGAGATTGTGATACCCATAACTGTATTAAAACCATTTTACCTGAAGCCCTGGTTTTTCGTTTTGTCATCTGCTTTGTTGATATTGTTGTTTCTGATGATTTACCTATACAGAGTGAACAAACTGAAAAGAGATAAACTAAGACTGGAATCGCTGGTTCAAAAAAGAACCAACAGTTTGAGCGAGTCTTTGGAAGACAGGGAAATGTTGCTCAAAGAAATCCATCATCGTGTTAAAAACAATCTGCAGGTAATTACCGGACTGTTGCAATTGCAAAAAGAGGAGCTGAAAGATCAGCAAGTGGTGGATGCTTTCAATGAAGGTCAAAGTCGTGTCAGCAGTATTGCACTCATCCATCAGAACCTATATCAAAATAAAGACCTAGGCAATATCGAATTCAAATCTTTTCTTCAGGATCTGTATAATCAGGTTGCTGAGTTATATGAAAATGGAAATAGAAAAATAGAATTGAATTTACAACTCGATGAGATGTACATAGATATTGATACTGCAGTCCCATTGGGATTAATTGTCAATGAAATGCTGACCAACTCCTACAAATATGCATTTGTACATCAAATGAAAACCAGTGTTGACATCACATTGATTCAATATGAAAAGGGAAAATACAAGTTAACCTATCATGACAACGGGCCTGGTTTAAAAGAAGTCCCCGATTTCAATCATGCAACCACACTTGGGATTAATTTGATTGGAGGTTTGGCCAGACAGCTTTCGGGCAGGGCGGAATATGTTTTTGAGCAAGGAAGCAAATTTATCATCTATTTCAAAGACACCGAATTAAGGAAAATGGAAAAATAAAATCCGTTCATCCCCAAAAAACGCCCTTTCGTCCCAAAAATGGTTGGAATCGTTTTTTTTGATTTTACTTTGACATGTGTCATTGTTCAACATCCATCAAGTGCCCGACAAGGAAAGTGAAACTCTTTTACAATGTAAGATTTGTAAAGGAGCCATGCATGAACCCCCCAAGAGTCTAACCGCGAAATTGCTGGGGCTATTTTTGAATGATGTGAAAAAGACCAGGCGCTATCAATGCGAGGATTGCCATAAAGAACTGTACATCAGAGAAAGATAAATGTTATGTTGAGCGTAAAAATTGGTGTGGTAGAAGATGAAATGATCATTGCGGCAAGTATTGCCAGCACACTCAAAAAATTAAACTATAAAGTATCCACACCTGCCGCAAGCTATGCCGATGCATTGGAAATGATAGAAAAAGAGCAACCGCATTTGTTGTTGCTGGATATTAATCTCGGTGGACAGAAAGACGGCATCGACGTAGCTGAATTTGTAAGAGCTAACTATCAACTCCCCATTATTTTTTTAACAGCGAACAGTGATACCGCAACTGTACAAAGGGCAAAAGCAGTAAAGCCCAATGCCTACTTGCTGAAACCTTTCACCAAAGACGATTTGTTTGCTTCCATTGAAATCGCCATCTCCAACTATTATGAAAATGCCGACAGGGCTTCAAAAAATGAAAGCATCATTCTCAAATCCGGCTATGATTTTGTGAATATTAAAATCGAAAAAATTGTATTCATCGAAAGCAATGACAATTATGTTTCGATACAAATGACAGACGCAAAACCTTTGATTGTGAGATCAACACTTTCAGAAATGCTTGAAAAATTACCGGTAAATGAATTCACCCGAATCAATCGATCTGTCATCATCAATCATTCATTTATCAATAAAATAGAAACTGAACAGATTGTTGTAGCAGAAAAAACGTTCTCCATTACCACCAAATCGAAACAGGAATTGCTGGAGAAGGTGAGTTAAGGTTTAATAGTTTCAATGTTTGTTCGCCTTCGGCGAGTTTGTTGTTTATTGTTTGTGGTTTACTACTACGAAATATCAAAATTTCAAATCATTACAATCGCCTAAAAAGTAAAAGCAATGCTCTTTTTAAAGCAACCTCTTAAACCTATTGAACTCATTGAACCTCTGAAACATCATCTGGAGACTGCTGTGATAAAAAAACCATTTTCTATTTCATCAATCTTGCTGAATGATGAATTCTAATGATGAATATTTGATGAGCGGTCAATTTATAAATAATCCTGTAATTACCTTCTATCAATTCTCTTATTGACTCATTTTCAAATTCCGGAACAATTCTGCCTGATTTTGGAAAAAGTGATAATTGATCCACCCTATTAATTATTTTCTCAACAATTCGATCCGCATAAATTTTTGAATCAATCAATATGTAATCGTATATATTTTTTAAGTCTTCAATTGCCAGTGCAGACCAGGTTATTTTTGCCATTTCTTCACGATTTCTTTCACCTTGTTATGAGGTATTGTTTTTTTCTCTTTTACTTGAATAAGACCTTGTTCAACTTTTTCAACAAAAACAAGTTTTTCCATAAGTTGTTCCAGTTCAAATTCCTTTGGTAATTCCTTTATTGCTTCAATAGCCTTCTCGCGTTTCATTGAATGAATTTTCATACAATTTATTGATAATTATTTAAAAAAAGGGTGAACATTTTAATGTCATTTCTGATGCAAGTAAACAATTAAGCAAACTATTCCTTGTTGAAAACAACCTTTATTTGGTGTTTTTTTCTATCACCTCACCCATGCCTACCGGCAGGCAGGCCCAACCACTCTCCCAAGTAAGAGGGGAGCCATGAGCAGTAGCTACGTTGTGAAACTTTGATGCTATTCCATTTATAATGCAACCTCTTGAACCCATTGAACCTTTTAAACAACAAACACCAAACAACAAACACCAAACAACAAACACCAAACAATAAACATTTCCCCTTCACCCCAAACTTTCCCCCTTTCGTCCCATTTATTTTAAGCATGTTACATTATGGCATATTCTTGCGACAAATTAATCTAACAAAGGTCAAAAGATTTAAACCATTACAATGAAAAAGTTCTACCTGTTACTGACAATTATCGTAGTTACAATCATTCAAGTGGCAAATGCTCAAGCGCCTCAGGGTATACCATACCAGGCGGTGGCAAGAGACAATGCCGGTAACCTGATTAAAAACCAACCCATTTCTTTACGTTTCAGCATACACGACGGAAGTGCAAATGGAGCTGTTGTTTACTCAGAAACTCATGCGGTAACTACCGATGCCTTGGGTTTGTTTAGTGTAAATATTGGTGAAGGTATTACGCCTACCACAAACATGACATTAGCCAATGTAAACTGGGGTTCAGGAGCTAAATTCACACAGGTAGAATTGGATGTAACCGGCGGCACCAACTATGCCGATATGGGTACTACGCAGATGATGAGTGTTCCTTATGCTTTGTATGCGGGAAGCAGCGCTGCGGCACCTTCAGTGTTTGAAATCACACAAGATAATGCCGACCATATTCACAATACCAATTCCGGTAATGTAGGTATTGGAACAGATTTGCCTTCTCAGAAATTGGATGTGGCGGGGAATGTTAGAGTGCGTCAGAATCAATTTGTGGATGGATTTAGCATGGTGCAAGGTGATGCCATGGTTCAGGGAAATAGTATGATTAATCAAAATTTAGAAGTTAGTGGATTAGCGTATATCAGCTCACTTACCATCCCAAGTGGTAATCCTGCTCAAGGAAAAGTTTTGACTTCAGATGCTGATGGGCATGCCACATGGCAAACGCCTGCAACACCTGATTTGACTGGTTATGCAACGACTGCTGCGTTAGATGCGTCGAATACACAATTAACATCTCAGATAAATGATTTGAGTGCTATTGTTTCGAATACCAATACACAAGTGCAAAACCTGGCAATTCAAAATGCAGATCAATCCTCTCAAATATCTACCTTGAATGACGGCCTTTCAGCAACTAACATTCAAGTACAAACGAACACTTCAAATATTTCGAACGTACAGGCTCAGACAACCATGCTGCAAAACGGAGTAGATAATTTGCAGGGACAAGTACAAACGAACACCACAGACATTACAAATCTGCAAACACAAATGGGAAATGTGCAATCGAATTTTGTTAGAACTACAGACAATCCAAACCATATATCTAACGTCAATGCTGGTAATGTAGGCATTGGTACAGATTTGCCTGCAGAAAAACTGGATGTAAACGGAAATCTGAAAGTAAGAGGAAATTTTACTTCAGGGTTAAATACTACGGCTAGTGGAGCACTTTCAACTGCAAGTGGATATTATGCCACTGCAAGTGGTGATGGATCCACTGCAAGAGGATACGGAACCACTGCAAGTGGGTACCTAACCACTGCAAGTGGGTACCTAACCACTGCAAGTGGGATTCTATCAACTACAAGTGGAGTTTTTTTAAAAGCAAAGTCATTTGCTGAAACTGCCATTGGAATGTACAACACTGATTATACACCTAATTCAATAGATGGTTTTAACGCAACAGACCGTTTATTTGTAATCGGTAATG
>Ga0315899_10004979_pt1 | contig 14355 bp, 14 predicted proteins | sample LakEriMetagenome_2_FD_203518 | JGI IMG/M metagenome (GOLD analysis project Ga0315899, IMG submission 203518) | Freshwater fungal communities from buoy surface, Lake Erie, Ohio, United States - Buoy 4 MA112 | ecosystem: Environmental > Aquatic > Freshwater > Lake | place: USA: Lake Erie, Ohio... | reverse complement strand
TCGCGCAACAACCTTCGCTACCCCGTTGAGAAAGCGCGCGGATCAAACCTCAAGTACAACGAGTTGTGACATCTTCCGAGCAACCCACCCCGCTGCCCCATAAACGCCGACCGCGCTACAGCGGAAAAAATCCCCGTCGTTTCGATCAAAAATACAAAGAGCACGGGCAGGATGCGCAAACGCTCGCAAAAGTTCTCGCGAGCGGAAAGACCCCAGCGGGAACCCATCGCTCCATCATGGTGGGGGAAATTTTGGAGGTTTTGAATCCGTCCCCGAGTGATATCGCGATTGATTGCACGTTAGGCCATGGGGGCCATGCGATTGAGTTTCTCACACGCATCCAACCGGGCGGAAAACTGCTCGGTCTCGACGCGGATCCCATCGAGTTTATGAAAACGGGAGACCGTATTGCGAAACTAGGATTCCCGTCCGAATCAACCGTGCTGGTGCGAACCAACTTTGCCTCCCTCCACAAAACGCATTCAGAAAGTGGCCTCCCAGCGGCGAACTTGCTGCTCGCGGATTTAGGGGTGTCTTCCATGCAACTGGATGACCCCCAGCGCGGTTTCTCAACGAAAAGCGACGGTCCTCTCGACATGCGGATGAATCCGAGCAAAGGAGAGCCAGCCGCAAGACTCATCGAGCGTCTGTCGTCAACTGAGCTTGCGAGACTGCTCAGAGATAACGCAGACGAACCTCGTGCTGAGGAGATTGCAGTGCGAATCGCTGGCAAATCATTCAGATCCACACAGCATCTCGCATCTGAGTTGCGATCGTCCTTCCAAAGCGCTGCCAAGAACGAAATCGACCTCACTCTGCGTAGAGTTTTCCAAGCAGTTCGAATCGCAATCAACGATGAGTTTGGAGCGCTCGACAACCTTCTCCGCCAGATTCCGCTATGCACAGCGCCAGATGCGAGGATTGCCATCTTGAGCTTCCATTCGGGCGAAGATCGCCGCGTGAAGTCTGCATTTGAGGCAGGCCTTGCGGCGGGAACCTACCGCGCGCTGAGTCCGACACCCTTGCGCCCGTCTGCTTCGGAGCGGAACGCCAACTTGCGCTCAGGCCCAGCACGACTCCGGTGGGCAATCCGCTCCGCTGACCCGAGGCCCTGACGAATAACAGCGGACCAACCCAAATAATGGCATTTGTTTCAATGAACCTCATTCCTCAGAGAATCGTTGGGTTTGACTCGAAAAAATGCCTCGCGGCCTTGCGCCGCACCGCAACAACAGACAAATTCAGCGCAAAACGGCAACTGATGTCGGCACCACCGCCAAGGAGTGCCCGCAAAAGATGCCACCCTCGGAAATCGGGCTCACCGTAGAACCGGTCCGCATCCACTCCCAACCGACACCATGATGAACAACTTCACGCCGCGCGCCCAACAAGTCCTGGCTCTCGCCCGCAAGGAAGCCGACCGATTCAACCACAACTATGTCGGTACCGAGCATCTGCTCCTAGGGCTTATCAAGCTGGGGCAAGGTGTAGCGGTCAATGTCCTCCAGAAAATGGGACTCGACCTTGAAACGGTTCGCACTGAAGTGGAAAAACAGGTCGGCTCGGGACCCGAGACCAAGATGGTCGGAAACATTCCCTACACGCCCAGAGTAAAAAAGGTTCTAGCTCTGGCGGGTAAAGAAGCGAAATCCCTGACCCACTCCTACGTCGGAACAGAGCACATTCTCCTCGGACTCCTGCGAGAAGGTGAAGGCGTTGCCGCTCGTGTTCTCAAAAATCTCGAGGTCGACATCGAACGAACGCGAAACGAAATCCTGAAAGAGCTCGACCCCAACTTCACCCCTCAAGAAAACGAATCTGAGTCCGAGGAATCCTCGCCCTCTCAAGAAGCCGCATCGGCAGGCTCGAGCCGGCGGGACGCAAAAACCCCAGCGCTGAAAGCGTTCGGACGAGACCTGACCGAACTCGCTCGAAAAGGTGAGATGGACCCCGTCATCGGCCGAGAGAATGAAATCGAGCGCGTGATCCAAGTGCTCTGCCGACGATCCAAAAACAATCCAGTCCTCATCGGGGAGGCAGGTGTTGGAAAAACCGCGGTCGTAGAGGGCCTCGCGCAGGAGATTTCGGCAGGAAATGTCCCGGAAATTCTCCGAGACAAGAAAGTCATCACCCTTGACTTAGCCCTCATGGTTGCAGGCACCAAATACCGCGGACAGTTTGAAGAACGGATTAAGGCCGTGATGGACGAAATCCGACGCGCGAAAAATGTCATTCTGTTCATCGATGAGCTTCACACCATCGTTGGTGCAGGATCCGCCGAGGGCGCCATGGACGCGTCCAACATCATCAAACCGGCTCTGAGCCGTGGGGAGATGCAGTGCGTTGGCGCCACCACGCTCAACGAGTATCGTAAACACATTGAGAAGGACGCCGCGCTCGAGCGTCGGTTCCAGCAAGTAAAAGTCGAGGCTCCTTCGGTTGAGCAGACCATTCAAATCTTGCACGGACTCAGACCAAAGTACGAAGCCCACCATAAAGCAGCTTACAGCGATTCCGCGTTGGAATCCGCCGCGAAGCTTTCTGATCGGTACCTGACCGGACGATTCCTGCCGGATAAAGCAATCGACGTGATGGACGAGGCGGGATCCCGTGCGCGGATCGCTGCCATGACTCGTCCACCGAACGTCAAAGATCTAGAGAAGGAGATTGAACGGATTCGGACCGACAAAGAGTCCGCAATCAAAGACCAAGATTTTGAGCGTGCTGCGGCTCTCCGTGATTCGGAAAAACAGGCGAAAGAGAAGCTTGATGGCATTCTGGAGGAATGGAAATCCCATCGGGAAGAGAAGGTTGTGCCGGTTACCGACGATGACATCATGCACGTTGTCTCGAAATGGACTGGCGTGCCGCTCAATCGCATGGAGCAGGCCGAAACTCAAAAACTTCTCCAGATGGAAAACGAGCTCAAGGGGAAGGTCATCGGTCAGGATGAAGCCGTCGTCGCCATCTCCAAAGCGTTGCGTCGCTCACGGGCCGACCTAAAAGATCCCCGTCGCCCTATTGGCTCATTCATTTTCCTCGGGCCCACTGGGGTCGGTAAAACCTTTCTCGCCCAATGTCTGGCAGAGTTCATGTTCGGAGACCGGGAAGCGCTCATTCAAATCGACATGTCTGAGTACATGGAAAAGTTCGCGTCCTCCCGTCTAATCGGTTCGCCTCCGGGATACGTTGGACACGAGGAGGGCGGTCAACTCTCAGAGGCGGTTCGCCGCAGACCTTACTCGGTGGTCTTATTCGACGAAATCGAGAAAGCACATCCAGATGTTCTTCATCTTCTCTTGCAGATTCTTGAAGAAGGCAAAGTGACAGACTCCTTGGGACGGAAAATCGATTTTCGGAACACCATTATTATCCTCACCTCCAACATCGGCGCGGAACTTATCAAGAAACAAAGTGTGATGGGATTCGGCGCAACCCAACGCGACGAAACGAAGTACGACGTGATGAGGGAAAAAATTCTCGAGGAAGCCAAACGCGTTCTTAAGCCAGAGTTCGTCAACCGGTTGGATGATTTGATTGTCTTCCACACCTTGGCCAAACCTGACTTGGTTCGGATTGTTGACCTTGAGATTTCAAAAGTCGTTAAACGCCTCCACTCCAGAAATATCGCAATCGAGTTGGATGAAAAAGCAAAAGACCTTCTCATCGAAAAAGGCTACGACCCCGCCTATGGTGCGCGCCCGATGCGTCGAGCGGTGGAACGTCATTTAGAGGATCCAATGGCCGAAGAACTCCTCAAGGGCACGATAAAAGGTGGCGATAAAGTGCTGGTGAGTTGTGTGGACTCGAAAATGACGTTCGCTGTGACGGAATCAACAGCGGAAGCCGCTCCCGCTGGCACGCCCACGGAAGAATCAAATCCCGACGCAACATAGACTGGGATGACAGCCTTCCCTGCGTCCGAACTTTCCAGAATCCGCTCAGATTTTGCCGCCTTGAAAGAGTCGGTGAATGGGCTTCCGCTCGTCTATCTCGATAGTGCCGCGACTTCGCAAAAACCTGAATGTGTCCTCGAAACCATTCTCGACTATTATCGGCGGTCGAATGCGAATGTTCATCGGGCGGTCCACACCTTAAGTGCGCGAGCCACGGAGGGATATGAAGCTGCTCGGACGCGAGTAGCAGATTTCTTGAATGCGGCGCCTGAAGGCTCCGTGTTTACCAGAGGCACGACCGAAGCGATTAACCTGTTGGCGTACTCGCTGAGCGACTTGGTCCTCAAACCGGGTGATGTGATTCTTCTTACGGAGATGGAACACCACGCGAACCTCATTCCGTGGCAACTCGCAGCCCAAAGGAAGGGCGCGAGACTGAGATTCATCCCCCTGACTTCAGATGGTCGGCTAAACATCTCCGCCGCTGAATCCATCTTTAATGAGGAGGATGGGCGCATCAGAATCATGAGTTTTAGTCACGTTTCGAACGCGCTCGGAACGATTAACCCTGCAAAAGAGCTAGCTGAATTAGCGCATCGCCACGGATCCCTCGCCATCCTTGATGCCGCTCAGAGCGTCGGCCACATGCCGGTCGACTTCATGGCGTTGGACGTGGATTTCCTTGTGTTTTCTGGACACAAAATGTGCGCTCCAACTGGAATTGGAGCCCTCATCGGCAAGCCACATCTTCTGGCTCAGTTACCCCCGTGGCACGGCGGCGGAGAGATGATTTTGTCCGTAAAGTACGACTCTGCCACATACAAGGATTCACCGGCGCGCTTCGAGGCCGGAACCCCAAATATTGAGGGAGCTTTCGCTCTCCACAGGGCCATCGATTACCTTGAAACCATCGGGCTTGAGCGCATCCACCAACACACATGCTTCCTCGCGACCGAGGCTAAACGACGCATCGAGCAAGTCTCTGGATTCTCGACACTCGGTCCGTCGGGAGAGAGAGGAGCCTTGGTAAGCTTCACTCACCCCGAGATTCATCCGCACGATTTAACCAGCTTTGCGGACCAGAGAGGAGTGGCGTTGCGTGGAGGCCATCACTGCAATCAGCCCCTGATGCGAAAGCTAGGACTTCCGGCGACGACACGGGCTAGTTTTCAGCTCTACAACACGCCAGAGGAAGTCGATATCCTCATCGATACGCTCGAGAAGGCCGTGCGGTTTTTCGCCTAACGTCTGCTCAGATTTCCCCGCTTTTATGAATGCCGAGTTCGAAGAACTGTATCAGCAAGTAATCCTCGACCATTCCAAACGCCCAAGGAACTACGGAAAACTCAACCAACCGACCGTTGCAGTCGACGGGGACAACCCCTCCTGCGGAGATGAAATCCATCTCGAGCTCGAACTTGAGGCGGATGGGCATATCAAAGACCTCAAGTTCACCGGGCAAGGTTGTGCAATCAGTCAGGCTTCCGCTTCTCTGATGACCCTCAAACTGAAGGGCAAGTCCCGCAGTGAATCGGACGCCCTTCTCCATGCGTTCACCGACGTTGTCACCGCGGGAGTCAATGAACCGTCCCCCACCCTAGGAGATCTTCAGCTGTTCGCGGGCGTTCGTAAGTTTCCCCAACGAGTTAAATGCGCCATGTTGGCTTGGCGAGCATTGGAGCAAGCTCTCCAGTCCAATCCAAGCAACGAAAACCAACGCTCAGCTGGTGCTTCAAACCCAGACTCGCACTGCGCGATTTGACTAGATGTCAAAAGCCAAGTGACTCCGAGAGCCCGATCGAGCCAAATCCTCTAAGGTCTTGGACGATAACGTCGTGCGAATCTCTTCATTGAGTCGCCCACTCAGACCTCGAACGGGGCATGACGAAGTGTCAGGGCACGTGCAAGACACCTCTCCCGTCACGCCCCCGCAACTTGCAAACCGAAACGGACCATCCACCGCCTCGAGGATGGACAATACATCGATGGATGCGGGTGAACGCTGAAGCAAGTATCCCCCGTTCACCCCACGTTTGCTGACCAAAACCTCTGCCTTTCTCAGTGCCAACAACACCTGCTCAAGGAACTTTTGTGGAATGTTCGCGCGGCCACTAATCTCGTGCACCATCCACCAGCGCGGCTCTGCCATCATGCAGACCAGCGCTCTCAATGCGTACTCCCCCTTTTTCGAGATCAACATAGGTTCGTCAACACAAACACCAAATTACCTAAACCTTTATAGGAGAAAAGGTGCTTAATTCATGAGCACCATGCCACTGTAAAACGAACTCGTCATCTCCAGAGTGTCGCGATTTTTCCGACCAAGCCCCTTTCCCCCTCCCCCTCTCTCTTGCTAGCCTAGCCGTATGAAGAGTGCTTACGAACTCGCCATGGAACGGTTGGAAGCCGAGTCCCCCACCCGCAAGCTCTCAGCCGAGCAAATCGCGGAGATTGCAGAAGTGGAATCCCTGACCCAAGCGAAACTTGCAGAGAAAGACCTCTTCCTCAGAGACCAAATTGCAAAAGCATCGGCCACAAACGATTTCGAATCAGTCCAACAACTCCAGGACCAGCTCCAACGGGAACTCCGAAGAATCCGTGAAGACGGTGAGGAGAAGAAAGAAGCCATTCGCAACCGCTGACCCCTGCTTCAGCCCATGAAAACCATTCGGCCCCCTTGGATTCGTTGCCGAGCCGACGAAGTGGACTCGATTCGCCTTCCGATGACCTGGGACGGCGTAGACTTCGAAGTCATAGCGTACTCAGAGCAGGAAGCCCGTGCGTGGTGGTCTTCCCTAGCTGACGCTGACCGCAGAGAACTTCTTGGCACAAATGCCAGTCATTGTGAACCGGACGCACTCCTAAACCTCTTCTAGCCGTGCGCTCTCTTCGTTGCGAAAACCGAGAGCGATGTCTCACCGCTTACCGCAACGTCGATTTCGCCCCTCTTTCCCAAGGCAACCTGACTTGTCCCGAGTGCGGGTCCCCCCTCATCGAACCGCCAAGATTCCGATCTCGGAAGCAAACAATTCTTTTTGCGGTTCAAATCGTCCTGCTAACCGCAGGTGCGTTATCTCTAATCTACCTGCGCGAGGAAGCTGCAAACCTATACAGCCAGATTCAACGCTTTTTCCGCTAAAGAAACTTAGTGGAAATAGTCGAAGGAAGCCTCATTGAGGCTTCGCCCCAGAAACGGAAGACCCAGTTGGCAAAATGAGCGAAGTCGACCCACCGTCTACAGCGTGGGGAACCACCATCGGACTTTTTCCATTCCACCGCTCCACAATCTGGAGCGTGACAAACCCCGGATTCAACCTCAACGCCTCCCCGCGCGCTTTGATCGCCTCCGCCTCGCCGCGCGCACGGATAATCGCCGTCTCTGCCTCAACCTGCGTCTGAACCTGAGTGAAGCGCGCCTGCTCCGCCTGCTGTTCCGCGACCATTTTCGCCTCAATCGCTCGCTCTAACTCGTTCGAGAGCACAATATTTTTCAATACGACGTCCTCAATGTGAAGGGAATCTCCCACTTTCAACCGAGCCGCCGAAAGCGCCTTGTCCTTAATCTCTCCTCGCTGCTTAACAATCTGCTCCGCAGTGTATAAAGCTGTCACCTCTTTCAGCGCCTCTTGAACCCTCGGGGCAATCAAGCCGTCAAACGGATCCCCAGCGAACTGACGATACACCTCCACCACCGACGCCTCCGGAACACGGTACATCACACGAAGATCCACCACCACCTGCTGTAAATCAGATGAAAAACAATCTGCACGAACCGTTGTGGTCCGCTGCTTGATTGAAACAGGAATGACCGACGTCAACACCGGAAACTTCACTCCAAACCCTTCAGGCACAGGTTTTTCCGATGCTTTTCCGAGCGTAACTCGAATACCCCGATAACCGGGTTGAACCACAAAAAAACAGGAAGTTCCGAAGAGTAACGCAACGCCCGTCAAAAGTGCGAGGGCCGCCTTGCCCGCAGAAAGAGATGATCCATTCATAATCTAGCGTTAGGTGAACTGAAGCTACTTGGTTTGAGCCGGTTTTGAACCGGTGCCCGTGCGTTGAACCCGAGGTCCATCCTGAGGGTTGATTAAAATATTTTCCGCAGAGCCCACCACCAGAGGCATCACCCCATCCCACTTATCCACCACTCGCAACTCCATCGCCGCTGGATTATTGCGTAATGCTTCGCCTCGGATACGAATCGACTCGGCCTCCCCTTTGGCCTGAATCACCGCAGTATCCGCTTCGATTTGGGCCCGCTGTTGCAAGAACTTCGACTTCGACGCCTCTTGCTCCTGCACCATCTTCGCCTCAATCGCGTGACCCAGCTCTTTTGATAACGAAATGTCTTCAATCACCAAATCCTCCAAAATCACCATCGTTCCCACTTTCGAGCGGGCCAAATCCAGCGCTTTCGTTTTGATCTGCTCTCGCGTCTTCACGATTTGCTCCGCACTTTGCATCGCGGTCACCACCTTCAAGGCCTCATGAACCCGAGGTGCCACCAAACTTTCGAAGGGCTGCCCGTGGAAGCCTCGATACAGCGAGACCACCCCAGACTCGGGGATTCGGTACAAAACACGCAACCGGACATGTACTTGCTGCAGATCTGAGGAATAACAATCCGCTTTTTCCTCTGCCGTTTGCTGGCGAACAGACACTGGGACTAATGTCGAAATGAACGGAGGCTTCACACCAAACCCCTCGGGACGAAAGCCGGGCTGAACCCTTCCGAGAACCACGAGCACCCCGCGAAAGCCAGGTTCGACAACATAAGTGCCAGAAATGCCGCAAAACACTGCAAGGCCCGCCAACACCGCAATCACTCGCATTTTCATAAGATTCATCAAAACCCCAACGGGAGAAATCTGCACCGAGAAACCAAACCGACAAGTACTCCCTAGCTCCCCGTTTAAAATGCAGCCAGTTTGCCTGTGCATAGAATCCGAAATGCTCTAAGAAGTCTTCATGCGTCGCCTCTCCCCCTCCCGCGCCGGATTCACGCTCGTCGAACTCTTGGTCGTCATCGCCATCATCACTATCCTCATGGGACTCACTTTCCCCGTCGGAACCGCCATCAAAAACCAAACGCGGACGGCGCAAACCAAGCTCACATCCGCTGATATCTCGAACTCTATCCGCAACTATTACACAGACTACTCACGCTACCCTGTTTCCGGTCAGACGAGCGCCGGTAAAGACACTCTCATCCGACCGAGCGAAGACAACTCGATGATTATCCGTGCGCTCCGAGCCCAGGAAGTCGCGGGTGGAGGAACCTCTGGGACTACCGGATCAACAGGCAGCTCCTCTGCGGGCGGCGGATCGACCGCGCTACTCAACCCGCGCAAGACCGTGTATTACGAGGGAAAGAACGCTACGGGAACGGGCTCCAGCGCTCGGGGTGGAATCGATATCGAAACTGGCAAACTTCTCGATCCTTGGGGTATGGCGTTCGGAATCGCGCTCGATACCGATTATAGCAACGCGCTCGACTCCATCGGAACCGACGGCTTTTACACAGATTTCGTCGACCAAAAAGCGCCTCGCACCGGAGTGGGGGTCTTTTCCTTCGGTCCCGACGGCAAACTTGGCTCCAAAGAAGGAGCATTCTTGAACTCTGACGATATCATCTCTTGGCAGTGATGAGTGACTCGACCCGCACTAGTATCCTGTTCGCATCCAGCAACCGCCATAAGACAGCAGAAATACAAGCGCTTCTTGGGGAAAACTTTATCGTAAGCGACCTCTCAAGCAGGGATGGGTTTCAGCCGCCCGAAGAGAACGGTGATACCTTTGAGGCTAATGCTCTGATTAAGGCAGTGGCAGCAGCTGCCCATGCCAGCGGTCCCGTTATCGCGGATGACTCCGGACTCGAGGTGGACGCGCTTTCCGGTGCGCCCGGAATCCACACCGCTCGATTCGCGGGAATCAACGCAACTGACCGACAAAATCGCGAAAAACTCATCGCTTCACTAAGCGGCCAACCCAATCGAAATGCTCGTTTTGTCTGTGTCCTTGCCCTCATTAAGCCTGGGCACCCTGCGAAACTTTTTCGGGGGGAAATCCGAGGGAGCATCGCCCTAACCGAATCCGGAATGGGTGGCTTCGGCTACGACCCCCTTTTCGTTCCTTCAGGTTGTTCAGAGTCGTTTGCTGAGCTCGCTCCAGAGATGAAAAACACCCTTAGCCACAGAGCGATGGCAGTTCAAAAGTTGCTTCGTTCAGGCAGTCTATGATTTCCGATCTCGAGGGACACCCTGTCGCAAGTTGTCCGCTCATTCATCTCGGCCCTCTGACCGCCCGCAGTTTCGATACACTTTGGCAAACTGCTCCGACGCTTCATCTCGTCGAAAACTGCACTCGAGTCCCACCCCGAAACCCTGGAACCGTCCGAGTTGCGCGCACCGAAACGGCATTTCGGGCGCTCTTCGAACTCGTCACCCCACTCCCCCGAGCGACGCTGACTGGACACAAACAGCCCCTCTACCAAGAAGACGTAGCAGAGATATTTATCGACCCGTTCGGCGACGCCTCGGTCTACTACGAGTTTGAAGTCAATCCCCTGAACGCGAGGCTGGATTTAGTCATTCGACGAACCCGCTACGGCGCACGTAAAGATTTCCGCTGGGAGTCGCCCGGATTCATTTCCGCTGTGCAGAGAACGGAGGTTGGATGGAACGCTGAGTTCGAGATTCCGTTTGCCGACCTGCCAACCTGCCCCAACGATTCCTCCTCGTGGCGAGTAAACTTCACCCGTATCGATCGCCCGTCCGACGGACCGCGAGAGTTGACGGCATGGAGCCCCACCGGACTTGCACAGTTCCACGTCCCTTCAAGGTTCGGCGAAATTCGATTTACCTAAAAAACAGGCCCGCTTTTCGGACACTGCCAGAAAATCAGACTCCGTCCTGCCCGCGCGTCGAATCACGGCTCAGCCCAGATTGATGGGCGAGGATGAACTGCATGACACGTTCCGCCGCGACCACGTAGCGCCCCTGTCCACCCTGTAAATCAATCCACGTCTGAACGGGGCCCGACCAAACCACTCCCCCTTCATCGGGGCGCACATCAAAAAGACCCTCATCCGAAGCATGCTCAACCAACTCGATATCAGCTTCCACTCCATCCTCCACCGGTCGCCCCCGCAATGCCTTCACTGCCGATTCCAAATCTGAGACCACAACAGACCGAACACCCGCAATCGCAAACGGAGCGTACTTTCGAAGCGAGAACATCCCGCTGACAGCCCATTTCAGCCCCTTGCGCTCCCCAAGTGCATCACTCCATTCAACGCCGGACGCTATCGCAACACGCAACCGACGAGCATCCCCAAAACGCCACCCCTCGGCCAAGCGTCTCATCAAGCCCCCTGTATCCACCACTCGCAGCCCATTTTTACTTTTCTCTACCAAAAGTTCCTCCACCAACGCACTCACCGCCTTTGACACTTGCGGAAGCGAAATCTGTCCACCCATTTGCCGAATCGCTGCGTACAGTGCATTCAACCCTTCAAATCCTCCGCGCGTCGCAAACGCACGCCCAACCAAAGCAGATTTTCCAGCGAAAGGGTCGCTCAACGGGCGAGAATCCCTAAATCGATTCGGGGCGCCGTTTCGGAAAATGAACAACTTTTCAGGGATCTGAACAACTCCGTTTCCGCACAAATCAACCGCCGACTCACCCGAACGCTCAAACTCCGCTAACCGCTCTGGCGATAAATAGGGAACATAAACCAGAGGCCAAACTCCTCTGGAAGCCCCTCGCCGCGCTTCTTCGCGCGCAAGGTGCACCGCTTGAGGTGTCGATCGACTCTTGCATCCGCACGAAAATCGAAAGGATCGCTCTCCCCAGTGTACGGTCACCCCAAATACCCCGGTTCCAGCATCCAACCCAGACTGAGTAATCCTGAGCGGCGGCAATAAACTCGCCCCCGGCACCCACTTCTCAAGCATCTCCCCCACCGTTGCTTTCTGATTATTCTTCATTTTCCCAAAAATAATCAACCTACAGAAAATACTACTTATCAAGAAAAATGCTCCACTTGATCAGGCAACATCGTCAAGAAAAACGCCAGCTCCGGAGTGACGCTAAAAAAAGCCGTCTCCCGATTCGAGTCGGGAGACGGCAGAGCCGAGTGCGCAAGCGTGCTAGTTACTCCTGAGCGGGTGCTGCCGCAGCTGCATCACGCTCTTTCATCGCTGCCTTTCGTGAAAGTTTCACCCGTCCCTTGTCGTCGATTCCGATGCATTTCACCCAAATAACATCGCCCACCTTCACCACATCCTCAACCGCGCGCACCCGAACGTCAGCCAACTCCGAGACATGGACCAATCCATCCTTTCCTGGCATGACCTCCACGAACGCACCGAACTCCTTAATCGAGACCACACGCCCCTGATACGTTTCACCCACCTCAATCTCAGCGAACATCGACTTGATAATCTGGAGCGCACGCGCCATCCCATCAGGATTGTTCGAGTACACATTCACGCGGCCGTCGTCCTCAATATTAATCTCGCAACCTGTTTCGGCCGTAATCCCCTTGATGTTCTTCCCTCCCGGGCCAATCAACTGGCCAATCTTGTCGACTGGAATGCGCAGCGACTCAATCCGAGGCGCCCACTTAGACAACTCAGAGCGAGGCGAAGACAAAATCCCAGCCATAAACCCGAGAATCTGCGTGCGCAAAACCTTCGCCTGACGGACCGCTTGAGTCATCAAGTCATGCGAGATGCCCGCAAGCTTCAAATCGAGTTGGAAGCCCGTAATCCCTGCATCCGTGCCACAGATTTTGCAATCCATGTCGCCGAAGTGGTCTTCCGATCCAATGATGTCGGACAACAGCGAATAACGCTTCATCGTCTCTCCCTCAAACTCCGTAACTAAACCCACGGAGATTCCTGCCACAGGGCGACGCAGCGGGACGCCTGCATCCATCAACGCCAAAACGCCACCGCAAACCGAGGCCATGGAGGTGGAACCATTCGACTCCATAATCTCAGAGGAAACCCGAATGGCATACGGAAACTCCTCTTCGGAGGGAATCACCGGCGCAATCGAACGCTCCGCCAACGCCCCGTGACCAATCTCGCGGCGCCCGGGACTGCCCGTGCGACCCGTCTCACCCACCGAGAACGGCGGAAAGTTGTAATGCAGAATGAAGCGCTTGAACTTCTCTCCACCCGTGTAGCCATCGAGCTCCTGTGCCTCGCCCGCAGTTGCCAGCGTTGCAAGCGCTACCGCTTGAGTTTCGCCACGTTGAAACAAGGCAGACCCGTGCGACCGAGGAAGCATTCCAATCTCAGCGCCCAGCGGCCTCAACTCGTCAAGTTTGCGACCGTCGCAACGCACCTGCTTGTCCAAGATAGAAATCCGGAACGCCTTCTTCTGCAGATAGTCAAATGCCTGACTCACCTCAAACCCAGTCGCCTCTGGGTACTTCGCCTTTACTGCCGCCTCAACCTCCTTCTTCAAGGCATCAACCGCCTTGCCTCGCAAAACCTTGCTCGGCTGATACAACGCGGCCTCAATCCTGTCTCCGGCAACCCCATACGCGATTTCGAGCAACTCGTCTTTCGCCAACATCAAATCAGCCTGCCGCTTCGGCTTCCCCGCTTTGCTCGCCAAAGCAACCTGCGCGTCAATCAATGCGACCGCGTGCTGGTGCGCAAACGCCAACGCCTGAATGAACTCGTCCTCAGGAATCTCGTTCGCCGCCCCTTCAATCATGATTACCTCATTGCGCGTCCCAACATAAACCAAGTCCAAGTCGCTATCCAAACGCTGCGTGTGCGTTGGATTCGCAATGAATTGGCCCCCCACCCGACCAACGCGAACCGCGCCAACCGGTCCCGCAAACGGGATGTCGGACACCATCAATGCAGCAGAAGCGCCATTGATAGAGAGCATGTCAGGATCATTCTCTCCATCTGCAGACAACAAGACCGAAATTACCTGCGTGTCATAGAGATAACCTTTGGGAAACAACGGACGCAACGGACGATCCGTCATACGCGCCGTCAAAATCTCCTTCTCAGAGGGACGCCCCTCCCGCTTGAAATAACCACCCGGAAACTTCCCAACCGCCGCCGCTTTCTCACGATAATCCACCGTCAAAGGGAAGAAGTCCTGCCCATCCTTCACCTTCGTCGCCGATACCGCCGAGACGAGGATGATTGTTTCACCACACTGAACCGTCACCGCACCGTCTGCCAACTTCGCCATACGCCCAGTCTCAAACGTGACCGTCGTCGTCCCAACCTGCGCTGCTGCCTGATACACTGTACTCATTTTCTTTCTCTCTTTCTTTTTCTGTCTGAGGCAACTGCTCGCCGTTTTTCCTGGCTCGTAGCCCCGCACACTCTGATACGCACACGATTGGCGCGACACTCTGAATGCGCGGGGCTCCGTCCAGGGAAAATCTCCGGCGACCAGTCCACCGCATATCGCCCCT
>Ga0315899_10004978_pt1 | contig 14356 bp, 8 predicted proteins | sample LakEriMetagenome_2_FD_203518 | JGI IMG/M metagenome (GOLD analysis project Ga0315899, IMG submission 203518) | Freshwater fungal communities from buoy surface, Lake Erie, Ohio, United States - Buoy 4 MA112 | ecosystem: Environmental > Aquatic > Freshwater > Lake | place: USA: Lake Erie, Ohio... | reverse complement strand
GACGTGATGCCGGTGCTGACCAAGGTCGGGTGCAACACAGGTTCCTGTCACGGCGCTGCGCGAGGCAAGGATGGTTTCCGATTGAGTTTGTTCGGGTACGACCCAGCCGGGGACTATCAACGGATCACTCGTGAGATCGGTATCCGCCGGATCAATTTAGCGGTTCCTGAACAAAGCTTGATCCTTCTCAAAGCGGTAGGAGCTGTGCAACACTCCGGAGGCAAGAAGATCGAGCCAGGTAGCCAACATTACCAAACCCTTTTGACTTGGTTGAAAAACGGAGCACCGATCGACGCAACGCGTCCTCCTGCCGTAACCAAAGTCGATCTATATCCAACGCAAGCGGTCATCGAAGGGGAAGCAAACAAACAGCGACTCGTCGCCGTCGCCACCTATGCCGATGGAACACAACGAGACGTCTGGGATTTGGCTGCCTTTACTACCAACAATGAGCGCACCGCCGCGGTCGCGATGGATGGTGTGATCACCAGTGGAGTTCGTGGCGAAGCGTTCGTTATGGCGAGATTTGATACGCACACGGTCGGCACCCAAGTCCTCGCGTTACCAGGTGAACTTAGCTACAAGTCGCCCGCAACAGATGGCAACTATCTTGATACGCTGGTCAAAGCCAAGCTTCAACGGCTTCGATTACCAGAAAGCGCCCTATGCACCGATGAAGAATTCATTCGCAGGTCGACGATCGATATCACGGGCCTGCTCCCCACCGAAGAAGAGACACTGGCATTCGTTGCTGATGCATCAGGGGACAAGCGTTCGCGATGGATCGATACGCTCCTCGAACGAAAAGAGTTTAGCGAGATCTGGGCGCTCAAGTGGTCAGACATCTTGATGATCAAGAGCAACAATCAAGTTAGCTACAAAGCCGCCTATCTTTACTACAACTGGTTGACCAACAAGATCGCAGCGAATACTCCGATCGACCAAATCGTTCGTGAGTTGATCACTGCGACCGGTGGTACTTTTCAAAATCCTGCCACCAATTTCTATCAAGTGGAATTGGACCGGCTCAAGCTGTCGGAGAATGTCGCACAAGTTTTCATGGGGATACGTACCCAGTGCGCTCAATGCCATAACCATCCGTTCGATCGTTGGACGATGAACGATTACTACGGATTCGTTGCGTTCTTCTCGCAAGTTGGCCGAAAACAAAGCGAGGACTATCGACAGTTGCTAGTATTCAATAGTTCGGGAGGAGAGGTCAATCATCCAGTCGGTGGAGCAGTCGTGAAGCCTAAGTTTCTAGGTGGAGCAGAACCCGAGACCGCTGGTAAAGATCGCCGCGCAGTGTTGGCCGATTGGATCACCAGCAGCGAGAACCCGTACTTTGCAAGGAGCATTGCGAACCGCGTCTGGGCACACTTCACGGGGGTTGGGATCGTCAATCCGGTCGATGATTTTCGTGCCAGCAATCCACCGAGCAATCCTGAACTGCTCGACGAACTTGCCAAGAGAATGGTCGATTACAAATTTGATATGAAGCGAATTGTTCGAGACATTTGCAATTCGCAAACCTACCAACGCTCGGTCACTCCCGTCGAGGGGAACGAAACGGACGAACGAAATTATTCCCACGCCACGGTGCGCCGAATTCCTTCCGAGAGCCTGCTCGACTGTATTTCGCAAGTGACCAATACGAAAGAAAAATTTCGCGGACTACCGCAGGGTGCACGTGCAGTGCAGATCGCAGACGGAGCGACAAGCAATTACTTCTTGACATCGTTCGGTCGCAGCCAACGCACAACGGTCTGTGCTGACGAGGCGACGACCGACCCTTCGCTCTCGCAAGCATTGCACTTGATCAATGGCAACGCCACCAGTGGAAAGATTGCTCAAGGCGGATTGTTGAAAACGTGGAAGGATCAAGGTCTCAATCAAGATCAAATCATCGAGAAAATCTACGTTCGAAGTCTTGGAAGAAAACCGACGGAGTTGGAAGCGGCCAGCTTGAAAAAGTCCGTTGCCGAAGCTCCCAACGCGGATCAAGGATTGCAAGACGTCTTCTGGGCCGTGCTCAACAGCCGAGAGTTCATTTTCAATCACTAAACCATCATGAAGAAGAAACTGATATCTGCTGCGTTCGTAGCCATCTCTTGTTTGCCAGCCGTTGGGGAAGAGCCTGCCAAGATCACGTTCGACGATCACGTCAAGCCGATCTTGCGCGAGCACTGCACCTCGTGTCACAACGCCAATGACAAGAAAAGCGGCTTGGCCCTCGATACCTACCAAGCGGTGATGGCTGGTGGAAGTGGTGGTGATGCGGTGGTCGCTGGTGACCTCGATTCGTCGCGACTGTATGCGTTGGCTGCCCATAAAGAGCAGCCGTATATGCCTCCGAATCAGGATATGATTCCGCAGGCCAAAGTCGATTTGTTGAAGACATGGATTGAGCAGGGAATGCCGGAGAATAGCGGTTCCGAGATCAAGAAGCCAAAAGCAAATGCGATGGCAATCGCGGTCAAAATCGGTCGCCCAGAAGGTGCCCCGCCCATGCCTATGACGATGCTGAAGCAAACTCCTTTTTCCACGCCTCGGGCTGCAACGACTGCAGCGATTGCGGCCAGTCCATGGTCACCGCTGATCGCTGTTGGCGGACAAATGCAGGTCTCGTTTTATCATAGCGAGACAGGTCAGTTGATGGGGATCCTTCCCTTCCCCGAAGGTGAACCTCAGTCGATTACGTTTTCTCGCGATGGAAAACTGGTACTCGTGGGCGGCGGCAAACACAGCCATTCCGGCTTCGCTGCGCTCTATGACATTGCCACGGGCAACCGCATCGCTCGCGTCGGTGATGAACTGGATATCGTGCTCTCAGCGGACATCAACGACAACAATCAATTGATTGCGTTGGCAGGACCACAAAAGATGGTTCGCGTTTATGAGACACTTACCGGGCAACTCAAATACGAACAAAAGAAACATACCGATTGGATCTATTCGGTTGCCTTTAGTCCCGATGGATTGTTGTTGGCCACTTCGGACCGAAGTGGTGGTCTCGTCGTTTGGGAAGCGGACACGGGACGGCTTTATCTCGATCTTCAAGGACACAAGGGTGAAGTACGCTCGGTCGCTTGGAGGCCCGATTCCCAAGCGCTCGTCAGTGCATCGATGGATGGCACTCTCAAGATGTGGGAAATGAACGAAGGCAAGGTTCTCAAATCATGGGATGCCCATCCTCGCGGTGCGATGGCGGTTGCTGTTTGCAACGACGGAACGATCGTATCCACCGGCAAAGACAATAAAGTAAAGGTTTGGGATGCAGGCGGAAACGCAGCCGGAGAGATGCCAGCCCTCGTCGAAGCGGGCCACGAAATCGCCATCACGGTCGACAGCAAACAAGTCGTAGCCGGTGACTGGGCAGGTAATGTACGTCTTTGGCAACGAGCCACTCCAGCGAATGAAACGCCACTTCCAGCAAACCCAGTTCCACTCGAAGCGATGCTGGCCAATTCGCAAACCGCATTGGAGCAAGCGACCGTCGCAATGCAGTCGCTTCAAAAAGAATTTATGGAAAAGAGTTCACAGTTAGGCTCGATCCAAAAGCAAGTCGTTGATGTGCAAACACAATTGTCGGCGGCTGTCGCGCAGGTCCAATCGTTGACAGAGAAGCAGAATCAGATCAAACCGAACTACGATTCGCTGACAGCCCAATGGAAAGCCAAGAGCGAGGAGATGATTCCCGTTCAGACAAGCCGGCAGTCGAAACTACAGCTGCTTGCGACTGCGAAGAACAACAAGAGCAAGTTCGATAGCGAGATCGCCGAGCTTCAAAAACAGAGTACTGCTGCCGGCGCAGACGCAGCAACTGTCGGGACGAAGATTGCAGAGACTCAGTTGCAATCCAGCATTCAATCGGCTGCACTCACTCAGATCGCAGAAGATCTTGCTCCCATCGAAGCAGATTTCCTGGTCCGAGAAAAGCAACTCACCGAACTGAAGCCGATGGTCGACGCGATTGCTTTCCGGTGGAACACCGTCACGAAGCAGTTGGCAGAGCAAACCGCATTGAAGGGAACGTTGGAGCCCAAGGTGGAACCGTTGAACGCAGCACTCAAATCGGCGACAGACGCGGCCGCGGCAACCAAAACAAAGTTGGATACAGCTACCACCCAATTACAGCAGCATCAAGCGTCGGTAGCTCAGATTCAATCCGACATCGCTATGTTTGCGAACCGATTGACGGAGCTAGCCCAAAAGCGGACTGCGGCCGAACAAGCGTTGGCGGGAGTGGCGGCTCAAATCGAACCATCGCAATCGAATGTGAATACTGCCAAGACGCAGTTGGACACGATTGCAGCAGAAGTTGCAAAGGTGGAACAGCAGTTGGCTGAGTTGCAGAAACGTCTCGCCGAAGAACAAGCAAAGAAATCTACCGCATCGAATGACATGAAGGCGAAGCAGCAGGAACTGGATGCATTGCGAGAGAAATCGCAGCAGCTTGAGACAGAACTGGCAAACCATGCGATGCAAACGCAACTGTTCGAACAAAGCTACGGCAAGAAGTAAGCATTGAGTTGCGCTGCCTCTTGGGGATGCTGAATAATCTAGCTTGGTCTCTAGAGTTTGGGCGATTGGAATCGCTATCACTGTAGCTGGTACGTTCGCTAGCATTCAAATTGAGATATTGGCTCGGTTCGACTTGACCCGCCAATCGGTCGTCGGATACTCTGCTGCGGACGATAGGATGCTCACTCTAGAACCGACAAGGATTGTCGTATGTCGCAGGCTGCACCCAAGCAGACGCAAGTACCGCTATTGGATGTCAATCGCGGAAACCAAGCACTTCACGCGGAAATCATGGAGGCGATTGAATCCGTCGTGACCAGCGGTCGCTTTCTTCACGGACCGGACGTGGGTGAGCTCGAATGTAAGGTTGCGGGTGTCTGTGAGACCAAACACGCCATCGGATGCGCGTCGGGCAGCGATGCATTGTTATTGGCATTGATGTCGATCGATATCCAACCGGGCGATGAAGTGATCGTCCCAAGCTTCACCTTTTTCGCAACCGCCTCAGCGGTCTCTCGACTCGGGGCGATTCCCGTTTTTGTCGATATCGATCCACACACCTACAACATCGACGCTTCCTTGATCGAAGGTAACATTTCGTCAAGAACTCGAGCGATCATTCCTGTTCATTTGTTCGGACAATGCGCCGCCATGGATCGCATTTGCGGTATCGGGCAATCGCATAACATCACCATCATCGAAGATGCCGCGCAAGCGATCGGTGCCACCTACCTCAATCGACCTGCAGGATCGTGGGGAGAAATGGGTTGCCTCAGCTTCTATCCGACCAAAAATCTTGGCGGAATGGGAGATGGTGGAATGATGGTTTGCCATAGCGATACACTGGCTAGCAAGCTCCGTCTTCTAGCATCGCATGGGATGTCGCCGCGTTACTACCATAAAGTCTTAGGAATCAATAGTCGCCTCGACACGATCCAAGCAGCCGTTCTGCGCGTGAAGATGGCTCATCTCCAAGCTTACAGCGAAGCCCGCCAGAGAAATGCCGCACGCTACGACGATTTGTTTTCGAAACATGGTTTAACGCAATGGTTTGAATTGCCTTACCATGCACCCGAGGCCGGTCACGTTTGGAATCAGTATGGAATCCGCGTTCATTCTGGGCTTCGAGATGCGATGCGTCGCCATTTAACAGAGATGGGTATCGGCAACGAAGTTTATTATCCTGTCCCTCTGCATCAACAAGAGTGCTTCCGCGAACTCGGGTATGCCACAGGTAGTTTGCCAGAGACCGAAACTGCCGCCGCTGAAATTTTGCATCTCCCGATCTATCCCGAATTGACCGAATCGGAACAAGATACGGTCATCGAGGGTATCAAGCGATTTTATGCTTCAGCCACCCTGCGGCGAGCTGCCTGAGGAAGCGGGGCGTCGATCGTAACACGGACCGAAACCGTGGGCTAGCGCCCTTCGGCTCATCAGCCGCAACGCGCTAGCGTCCGGTTCAGCCCGACAAATGATCGATGCCAGGAAGCGGGCAGGTAACAACACGTTCATCTTGGAAGAACATTAGCATGCGAATACTTGTGTTGGGTGCCCATCCTGACGATGCCGAGTTCTTTGCAGGGGGCTTCCTTGCAAAGCGAGCGGCAACAGGTGCAACCATTCGAATTGTAAGCGTTACGAATGGTCAGTCAGGCCATCAATCAATCCCTGAAGCCGAATTGATCAACATCAGGCGATCGGAAGCTTCCAGAGCAGGGGCTGTGATCGGAGCGACATATGTCACCGGAGATTTCCCCGACGGATCGTTGCAACCGACGCTTGAGTTGCGATCGTTTGTCGTAACGGAGATACGCAAATTTGCACCTGATCTTGTTTTGACCCATCGGCCTTTCGATTACCATCCGGATCATCGAGCGGTAGGACAAGCGGTTCAAGATGCGTCCTATATGGTATTGGTACCGAAAGTGGTACCTGCAATCGCTCCACCGACACGCGAGCCAATCGTCGCTTACATGAACGATCTGTTTACGCGTCCGTGCCCGTTTCGAGCGGATGTTGTCATGGACGTGTCAGACTATCTGGATAAAGCATTGGCCATGATGGAATGCCACGAGTCACAGTTCTTCGATTGGTTACCGTGGATTGAGAGAATCGACGACCAAGTGCCCAAAGAACGACCGCAACAGCGAATCTGGCTTCGCGAGTGGTATCGGGAGAAACTCAAAGTTCGTATCGACCGATTCTGGGGCGATCGACCAGGTCCGCGTCCAGAAATGGTGGAAGCGTTCGAGATCTCCGAATATGCAGGAAAACCAAGTGAAACAATGATGAACGAGCTCTTTTCGTAGGCGTGTTTGAATTCTCTATTGAATGAGCTGTTGAAAGCGCTGGTCGATAACTTCGTCTCTGCGATTGGTCTTTATCTTATCATCGGATTCCAACTGATCTAATCGTCTGCGCAAATCTTCAATCTCCGCGCGGCGGACGGCTCGAAAGGAATCGAACTGGTCGCGAAGGATTTGCTTCAGTTGCGATGCAGCAGCTTCTTTCGACGCTTTGTCTTTGCTCTGCTTGTACGCCGTCAAGGCGAGAACTAAGGCATCGTCGATCGATCGTTTTTCGCTGGCAGAATCAGAACTAGCATTGAGTTTGGATGAGGACGGTGACTTCGATGCAACATCGGCCGCAAACGGATCGGAATTGCTTTTGTCGTTGACCGCAACAGCAGGTCCCGAATCGCCGAATGGGCCGTCTGCAGAAGCGGAGCCGCCGAATGGATCGTCTTCCATTTGTTGCTTCTTCTTCAACAGCAGCAAATCGACGTAGGCATGAAAAAGCTCTCGACCGCTGAGAGTCTCGATTTTTCCATTGCGAGTGATGGCGATCCCGACACCTCCATTCGCGGAAACAAGTACAGAACCGATTTTGGCTTCCTTAGTAATCGTAGGAACATAGCTCTTCGCAGGAGCTTCATAAATTTCTTGCTCTTTCGTTTCTACTTGGTTCTGGATATCTAGATCCGCTTCTTTGGCACTGAGAATGGCGCCATTTTGCATCGCAAGTCCTAACAAAGAGGCCCCGTTCTTCTCAACGACATCGGGTTTGCCAATATGGTTGACAAAGGCCGACTGCGTCTTTGCGTCCGATACCAGATCGCGAATAACGTAACGAGAAGAAACCTGTTGCGAGTCCAGAGTCCGGACGAGTTCGGCAAGCTCAGGTCGAAGCTCTGGGCTCAAGAGCTCTTTGGCACCGACAATCTCGTATTCAGCCAAATATCCACCCATTCCTCCCGGTCCCATCCCGCCGTACCCCATGCCACCCATACCACCCATCATTTCCATTTCAGGAGCTGATTTCTTGATCAGCAGTGCCAATCCAGCTTGAGAATGAGCTTTTACATTGCCTACTCGAATCTCATGCGTCACATGAACTATCCCTTTGAATTTTTCGCGAAACTCCTTTTGAGCCCGCAAATACTCTGTTGATGGTCCACTCATTCCACCACCAGATCCAAATCCTCCCTCGCCACCTACGGTACCGCCGCCCACTCCTGGTCCACTGCTACCACCAGGCTGCGCTTGAAGTAGCGTTGGCTGGCCCCAAAACAGCACTCCGAGAGTCAAAGCAAACGCCGAAGTTCTCATCCAATTCATTCTCATGGTTCTTTCCTCAGTCATTATCTCAAGTTCAACGATTATCCGACTCCATCCGATGGATTGCACTTTCTATGGCATGTAACGAACTCCAAGTCGCATCTTCGTCTGGCCAGCGAATCGCAAGACTCTCATCCCTTGATTCGCTCTGTTCGTTCCGGACCGTATCCGATACTTTCGCGATCTCGCTTCGCTGCTGGACGATCTGCGCAGTCTCGAGTTCGCGGGGCTGTTCAGGGTTAAGCCTCCAAACATAGTTCCACGCAAATAGCAATACGATGCACCCGAGTGCGAAAAAAAAACCTGTGGCGATTGGGAATCGCAATGTGGTTGACTTGATCGCTAGTCCTTTTGGCAAAGGGTGAAGCGAGGGATGTTCCAAATGCTTCTCGCATTCGACGAGCAGTTCGGCAACTTCGACCGCAGACGCAAAGCGTTGGTTCCGATCCTTTTCCAAGAGGCGCATGACCAATCGTGCGAGCCATTCGGGCGTTGTTGGCTGGACGGCCGAAAGGGGACGTGGGGATTCTTCGATCAGTCGCTTCACGACTGCATAGGCATTGGGAGCTCGAAAGGGTGGATGCCCTGCCAGCATCGAATACATCACGCTTCCCAAGCTAAACAGGTCGCTTCGCGCGTCGATCTCGATTCCATTCGCTTGTTCCGGGCTCATGAAATTCGGAGTTCCCGCTAACAATCCGCTGTGCGTCAGACTCGCATCGTCAGCTGCTTGGGCTAGTCCGAAATCGGTCAATACAGCACGCTGCCCATTGCGTTCAATCAAGATGTTACCGGGTTTGATATCTCGGTGGATCAATCCGCGTTCGTGGGCTGCCGCTAGCCCCAGAGCTACTTGTCTGGCGATGCGAACGGTCTGCAAAGGTGTCAATGCGCCGGACTCTTCGATCAATTCTTGCAAATTAATGCCGGGGACATAGCTCATGACCAAGTATGGAATTTCGCCATGTGATGCGACAGCATGAATAGGGACCACAAACGGACTCACGATACTGGCGGCAGACTGAGCCTCGCGAACGAATCGTTGTTTGGCGCTGCCGATCAGACTGACGCTCGGTGCGAGAAGCTTGATCGCAACATACCGCTGCAGTTCTCGATCATATCCTTTGAAGACGATCCCCATACCACCTGCACCGAGTGGCTCGACAACATCGTATTCATCTAAAGTACCAAGCATCGATGGATTCTCGGAACGATCAAACATGCGTTTGGCGATATCGGCGATGGCTTCGGATTGAAGGGTCCGCCGTTCACGAATCGTTGCGTTTGCTCCTGTCGCGTGTTGACTCTCGACTTTCTGTTCGCCAAGCCACGACTCTTTTTCTCCCAATTCTTTTAGCCACAATGCTGCGGTAGAGATATCCGCGTAGTGTGAGCATTTGGCATCGAAGACACCTTGGCATTGTTCGCAAACGCTCAAGTGCTTCTCGAGGGCTGGCAATTGCTCGGGTGGCAACGCATCTTCCCAGAATTGCTCGATTTGTTCGTGATTGCAAGCGGATCGTTTCGACATTACTGCAGTTCCTCCAGTCGCGCTACGGCTGCTTGTAGTCGTTGCAGCACTCGTCCTTTTGCGACATAGACGGACCCAACCGACATGAAAAGTGTTTTGGCGATCACTGGGGTCGGAATGCTTTCCACTTGCGACATCCAAAAAGCTTGCCAAGTCTTCGGTGCAACGGATTGTTGGATCTCGGCTGCGGCGACAAAGAAAAGACTACGTCGATACTCGTCATCGAACGATTGTTCCAGACGATCGGATTCGTCGGCCATCGACACGAGCTGGTCCCACACGAAGCTATCGTTGGTGGAATGAGGTTGTTTAGATCGGGTTCGGATGCTGTTGATCAGTTCGTTTCGGGCGATGCGTTGAATCCATCGCCGAAACGACGCGGGTTGATTGTCATCGCGAAACGAGCGGATTGATCGGCTGACGGACATTAGGACTTGTTGTGTGCAGTCTTCGGCATCGTGTGGGCTGAGTCCCCGTTTGGTGAGCCAACGCCGCAAGGCTGGTTCATAGATTGTCACGAAGCGTTCCCAATGCAACCGATTGCTCGAATCGCCAGTAATGGCAGCGAGCAACGATAGATGGGTGGAAGGAAACATAAAGAAATCGATGAGAAGTTTTGACGATTATTAGGCATTTTTTCGCGACACTTTGCCTCTCGACACGACCGCTACCTCAAGTTTAACGGTCAGCAACGTCAGATCTAACACAGCTCATTGAGAAAATTGTTGGAAATGTGATCGCATGCAAAAAAGACTTCTATTGATTTCGCGCCCAAGTGCCGGTCTCTTGTTCGGTTTTGCAACCGAGCAACTTTGGAACAGGCGGTTCGGATCTGCATGGGTCGCTGCCGAGGTGGAGACTGCTACAATGTATTGATTCCAAGCAAACGCTCCCTGCTCTTGGTAACCAACCACTATGTCTCACATCATCGAGATCGACCCAACTGTCGACTATGCATGCAAGCAAGTGATCGGCAATCCGCTGTTCCCGGAAATTACTATACATTTCTTGAACGCGGTCCTGACTCCCAAGTCACCTATCGTTGCAGTCTACATTCTCAATCCCATCAACGAACAAAAGTTCGAGTCAGACAAATTGTCGATTCTCGATATACGGGCTATCGATCAATTGGGCAGAATCTTTAATGTCGAAGTTCAACGGACCAAAACAACGGGACTTGCGAAACGAATCACGTACTACTCGGCTGGGAATTTTGTGGAACAGCTTGAACAAGGGGACGGTTATGAGCAGCTTCGGCCGTCGATCGGGATTTGTATTTTGACTGTCGATTTGTTCACTTATTCCGAGCGTCCTGCCTATCACAACGCATTTCGAATGAGAACTGTGGACGGATTTGAATTTACGGACTCTCTAGAAATCCACACAATCGAGCTTTCCAAGGTGACGCGTGCGAACGATAATTGGCAAGTGCGAGGGCCGTTGGAACAGTGGATCCATTTTTTCTTGGAGGCCAAAGGTTCAACGATGGAAGGGCTTCGCGAACGACTTGTCGATCCGGTATTCGAGAAAGCCATTGGAGTCCTAGAGATGATCCAGAAAACCCCAGAACAACGACGGCAATACGAAGATCGCCTCCGAGCAGAACGGGATGAAAAAGCTCGCTTGCAAGCAGCTATCGAGGAAGGAGAAGCACGAGGAAAGGCAGAAGGAAAGGCAGAAGGAAAGGCAGAAGGAAAAGCTGAGGGAAAGTCTGAAGAGAAAGCAAATACGATTCGTTTGCTTCAAGGTCTACTGATGCAGGAATTGGCTTCTATCGAAGATCTACAGACTCAATCACTAGAAGAGCTAGACAGTCGTATCGGCGACTTGCAATTGCAGCTTCGCAACCGCATAGGGTAACTTTGGTAACTTCGAAACGGTCTGACTGAATTTCCAGGCTACCATCGCTACCAGATTCCGATCGAACAAGCCGCGGGATAGCACAACGATTATCGCTCCCCCTCACGGAGTGCCAGGTAATAGATCACCAGCACGCCATGGGCTCTGTTCAATACGGCTTCCACCACTCGTCCACTTGCCGAGTAAGTTCCTTCAGCTTCTCGACTTCCTTGCTGGCGAGGTTGTTGGTTTCCTTGGGATCGTCCACAATTCGATAGAGTTCTAGCGACTGCCCTGGTTCGTTGGTCGCATCGGGGAGAATGATTTTCCATTCACGATTCACCAACCAACGCCAGCGAACGTTCTTTTCTGGCCGATCGATGTCGACTGCGTTGTGCGTGAAACAAGCTCCCTTGAGTGAAGTTCTCGAATTACGCGTGGAAGCATCCAACAAATCGATCCCTGGAAAATCGTCTGCTATATGGATCCCCAACGCCTTAGACAGCGTGGGAACAATGTCGATGCTCTGTGCCAACGCATCGCTCATTTCTGGCTTCACTTTGTTCGGCCATCGAATCATGATGGGCGTTCTCAATCCGCCATCATTTGGAGATTGCTTCGATCGAGGTGCATAGCGCGGTGCGTTCGGATCTTGGATCCATCCGTTGTCAGCGACGTAGACTACAATCGTGTCATCGGCGATTCCACGCTTTTCTAAGGAACTCATCAATTGCCCGATCGTCTCGTCAAACCACTCGACCATAGCCCAATAGCGAGCCACATGAATACTATCGGTCAACGGCTTGTAATGCTCGAGCAACCTGTCCGGCGGTGTGTGGGGATCGTGAGGCATGAGGGGCGCATACCAAACCAAGAACGGTTTGTCCTCTTTTTGGCATTGATCCATAAACGACTCGATAGGCTCCATGGATTTACGTCCGATGGTCAACCCCTCGTCGCCATGACGTCCACCTTTGGTCATGCCATGCGTGAAACCACCTTGGGTGTAGTGTCCTTGCCACCATTTGCCAGTTTGCAATGCAGAATAACCATTCGAGACCAAGGACCGGGCCAAAGTCGGCACGGCTCGCATGTGTTCGTTCATCCGCTCTCGTCCTTGGAGAAACGAGGCGGATTTATGGAACTCGGCACCTTTCATTCCGGGCACCATCGGTGGATCGTTGGATGTGATTTTGTGTTGATGCGGATAACGACCCGTCAGAATCGTTGCCAAACTGGGACAACAAAGGCTCGATGGAACATATCCTCGAGGAAAAGTAAGGCTCTCAGCCGCCAATTTATCCAAATGGGGCGTTCTCAAATGGGGATGGCCCATAAAGCCATAGTCGGTCCACGCTTGATCGTCCGAAACGATCAACAGTACGTTCGGTTTTTTTGCCTCAACCGTGCCGACCGTCAGGGATAACGGAACGAAAAACAACAGTACGGCGATGGAGAGAAGTTTACGCATAGGAACAAACTTTGAATGCTTTCTATCGGAAATAAGCCCAGGTAACAGTATAGACACTCTTGCGATGGGGTGCGCATTCACAAAGAATGCACAATTGAATTCCATTGTTTTTCCGAGCCTGAATCGATATTCTGGGTGATGGAAAAGCTCGTTTGACTGCCGCGAGCCCAAGTCTAAAGATGGATTGCTTTCCGCGTTCCTACAATATATGGATTGCTGTGTACTTCCTTCGAGAACCGTGAGAATGATAAATAGAGTTTTTTTCTTCGCATTAGCGATTTGCCTTGTTTGTACCCCAGTCTTCAGCGGTGACTTGCCGACAGCCATTGATGTTGGTCAGCCAGTACCCGCTTCGCAATGGACGGACTTCCAGGGCCGGGAATGGAAATCGAGTGAATTTTCAAAGAAGAAAGCCACGGTTTACGCATTCATTGGAACCCAATGCCCGCTGGCAAAACTTTACTCCACCAAGATCGTAGAGCTGGAAAAAACTTTTCGAGACAAGGATGTAGCGTTCGTTGCCGTGGATCCCAATGTCCAAGACAGCCTTAGCGAAATGGCGGCACATGCGAGAAAGTTCGGTATTGAGTTTCCCTTTGTAAAAGATCCCAACCAACAATGGGCAGATGCGCTCGGCGTGACGCGCACTCCTGAGGTTTGTGTAGTGGATGCGAAAGGGAAATTGGTGTATCGCGGACGAATCGATGATCAATATGGGATCGGGTACACGCGTGAAAAACCGACCATTCACAATTTGACCGATGCTATTGAAAGCACTCTCGAAGGGCGAGAGATCTCGGAACCGGTCACCAAAGCCCCTGGATGCCTAATCGGTCGAGGGAACACTAGCCGAAAGAAATCCGAATCGACAGAATCGGTAAAGTATGCGGATCAAGTGAGTCGTATTCTTCAGCAACGATGTGTCAGTTGCCATCGAGCGGACGAGATCGGACCGATGGATCTGTCGACTTATGACGACGCTTCTGCATGGGCCGATATGATCCTCGAAGTGGTCAATGAGGGGCGAATGCCACCATGGCACGCAGCACCTGATCATGGCAAATTCTCGAACGATCGTCGTTTATCTCAAGAGGAACTCGACATTCTCAATCGATGGGTTCAACAAGGAACACCGAGAGGCAATCCCGAGAAAGAACCCGCTCCACTCAAGTTCACAACTGGCTGGCAATTGCCACGCGAGCCCGACATCGTGATTCCTATGTCGACCAAACCCTTTGCTATTCCCGCGCGTGGAGAAGTTCGATACCAGTACTTCACGGCAGATCCTAAGTTCACCGAAGACAAATGGGTCCATGGAATGGAGATCGTTCCTGGCAATAGAGCTGTCGTGCATCACATCCTGGTTTTCGT
>Ga0315899_10004977_pt1 | contig 14356 bp, 11 predicted proteins | sample LakEriMetagenome_2_FD_203518 | JGI IMG/M metagenome (GOLD analysis project Ga0315899, IMG submission 203518) | Freshwater fungal communities from buoy surface, Lake Erie, Ohio, United States - Buoy 4 MA112 | ecosystem: Environmental > Aquatic > Freshwater > Lake | place: USA: Lake Erie, Ohio... | reverse complement strand
GCTCTTCCAGCAAAGAAGACTTCGGGTTCGTTACGAGAAGCGTGATGACATCCATCAAGCTTTCCTGTCCATCGGGTGCATCATGATCTGCTGGAACAGGTTGGCCCAGTTTTGTTAGAGTCCCTAAGCCTTCGCCAAGGCTTCCATGGAGTCGATCGTATTTTCGATTCGATCGAATATCTTGGCGGCTGACTCCCCGTCTCCTTCGGCAAGCAAAATCTTGGCAAGTAATTCGAGTTGTTTCAGTGTGGCCGGATGGGTTTTTCCCAATTTAGTTTCCAGGGTCTCCAGAGCCGATTGTGCCAAACTTCGGGCCTCTTTCACTTTGCCTTCAGCCATGAGGACGTTGGCCAGGGTGTTTTCCAGCCCGACCACTTGCAGTGAATCCTTCCCGGTGCTTGCCCTGAGCAGGCCTAACAGTAACTTACCGTGGTGGATCGCCAACCCATTTCTTCCCTCAGCCATGTAGAGGGAGGTCAACCTGCCATGGCAGGAAAGCCTGAGCGGATGGGATTCTGGAAAGTTTCCGCTGAGGATCTCCAAGGCAGTAACCAGATTACCTTCAGCCAGGTCATGGCGGCCCCGGAGCATTCGACTGGTTGCAAGATTTAGTAGTGCGCCAGCATGGGAATCGCTATTGTGCCCGGAAATGGTTTTTTGCAGTTCGACGGCCTTGAGGAAATGTATTTCTGCCTCCACCCTTATCCCCTTTTCGTCACTCAGAATTCCAGTGAGTGTGTGGAGATAGGAACGGGTTTCCAAACCGCTAGGGTCATTAGGCAACCGGTTGGCCAAAGCGAGAGCCTTCTTGGCGGTTTCAAGTGCCTGATCGACCCTTCCGGCTGAACGAAGGATGACAGTCTGGCGGGTGAGATCTGAAAGCTCATCCTGAGTAGGATTAGGGCCTATTTGTCCTTGCGAAAGGCAAACCAAAGCCAGTCCAAGCATCCATTCCATAACCCACCTCCCGTTGCTTTCCCTGTTGCAACAGGAGGATCACAAAAACTGCGTTTATTGCGTCATGAATCCTTGGAATCTAGTTGTAGCAATGACGTATCTCAACTGATAGCATGAATATGGGTAGCTGAAAAAAATCGAAACGGACTTGGGAAACAATGGCCACTTTCCCTTTTTTGCGGGCTCCAAAACAGAATGGGGATATCGGCTCCCTTGGCAACTACCGGGTAATACGGTTGCTAGGTGACGGGGCCATGGGTTTTGTTTTCCTGGCGGAAGAAACGGCTTTGGACCGTCGGGTCGCCTTGAAAGTGATGCGGCCTGAATTTTCGGCCACCCCGGAAGGCAGGGAACGGTTTATCCGGGAGGCCAAGGCCTCTGCCAAGGTAGAAAGCGACCATGTGGTCACCATCTATCATGTTGGCGAGGACAATGGGGCGCCATTCATTGCCATGGAGTTGTTGGAAGGCATGAGCCTTCAAACTTGGCTTTCCCGTCGAGAAAAACTGCCTTCTTTACCCTCAGTCTTCAAAGTTTCCAGGGACCTATTCAGGGGATTGATAGACGCCCATCGTTGCGGCCTGATTCACAGGGACATCAAACCTTCAAACCTTTGGATTGAGAAACGCACCGGACGCATCAAGATACTGGATTTCGGACTCACCAAGGCGGGGGATGGTGCTGAAAACGCGACCCGAAGCGGCGCAATCCTTGGGACCCCGGCTTATATGGCACCCGAACAGGCCAATGGCCAAAACGTGGATCAAAGAGCGGATCTCTTCAGCGCCGGCCTTGTTTTGCATGAGGTTCTTACCGGAAAGAACCCATTCCGGCGTGGGAGTATTCTCGCGACGTTGAAGGCAATCGGGAGCGAGGAAGCGCCCCTCATTTTGCAAATCCGACCGGAAACCCCGCCTGCCTTGGCAGCGCTAGTAGATTCGCTCCTCCAAAGGGATCCCGGAGCAAGGCCTTTGGATGCCCAAACAGCCCTTACGGCCTTGGGGGTAGCCGAGCAGGAGTACCGGGCACTTTCCAGTAAAAGCCCGGTGGAATCCGAGGATCCTCCTTCCAATCCAATGGTTAGCGTTCCAGAAAGCAAGGGTGTGATCACTCTGGATCAGGGAAGTGATCCAGGGTCATTTTTGTTTGAAGAAACCCTGGCTCCGAGGACTCAAACCAAAGAGAAAAGCCGGACCGGGTTATCGTCCAGGTTCTTTTGGTCCTCTGTAGCAGTCTTGGTATCAACCTTACTCATCTTGATCGTTTATTCAGTGGTCAAAAAGCAACCTGGGCGCGAAGGGCAAGTTGCCAGTGGTTTTGAAAAGCCTGGGGAGCGTAGTGGGCCAAAGGATAACAGGTCCACACCCATTCAGAATTCAACAGATTTGAAACCATTTATTGACGAAAACACGAGCGCAATCAAACCACCTGAACTGCCGGCCGAAAATAAAAAATCAATCACTGATGAAGCGGATTCGGACGCCTTGATCCAGACGGTTGTCGAGGAAATCAAAAAAAAGAACCCGGATTCCAAGCCGGCTGTCATCACCAAGGGATCAAATGGTGACATCGTCTGCCTTTTGCCAGGTGAAGGATTGAAAGACCTGACCCCCTTGGCACCCTTGAACAAGATCAAGCAGGTTGTAGTTCAGGGGAGTAACCAAATAAGTGACCTAACCCCATTAAAAGGCAAGCCCATTGAAACACTAAACATTTGCAATTCAAAGATTGCTGATATATCGCCGTTAAAAGGGATGCCCTTGAAGTCTTTGACGCTTAATTCAAACCAAATAGCTTCTATTGAGCCCGTTCTCGGCATGCCTTTGAATCATCTGGAACTGACCGACAACAGCAGACTGGCATCCCTTAGCCCATTAATTCAAAGCGAGATTACTAATATTCGATTTGGCGGAACGAGTGTTTCCTCCCTCGAACCGTTGCGTGGCAAAAAAATCTCTTTTCTTGAGGCAACCAACTGCCCGGTGACGGATCTTTCGCCTTTGGCCGAAATGCCGCTTGTAGTGTTGAATATATCGGGTTGCAAAGTAACCTCGATCGATGCATTAAAAAAATGCCCGCTATCAAGCCTTTCCCTGGCTGACAACAAAATCAAGGACTATTCACCACTCGCTGGAAAACCTTTTAAATACCTTGGTTTGGGTTTCTCGGCAGGGACCGATTTATCGGTATTAAAAACCTGTTCAATCGAAGAGGTTGGCGGATTGCCAGAACCCGTTCCTCAGGGGATTTTGGATGCATTTCCAAATGCAAGGACGATCAATAAAAAAGGGCGCTCACAAGTCACCCTGGCGATAATGCCAAAACCGGAACAAATACCACAAGGTGGTTCTCCCATTAATGGCCAAATAAGGCCTGATTTGATTCTGGAGGGCCATCAATATGAGCTAATGAATGTACAGTTTTCGCAGGACGGTAAGCAAGTTGCATCCGCTGGCCTCAATGGGTGGCAGAATAATAAAGATACAGTCAAGGTGTGGAATGCATCCAATGGTTTTCCAGGAAAATCCATAGAGATATTTGAAAACGCCAAAATCACTGCGGCTTTTTCGCGTGATCTGAAAAAGGTGGCCTTGGGAGGCCACCTTAAATTCGCTACATGGAGCATGGATAATAGTCAGAAACTTTTTGAAAGCGACACCAATCTTGGAGGAACGGGCGGGGCAAATGGACTAGCGTTTAGCCCGGATGGGAAAATGCTTGCAGGAGGAGAGCTCGGGGCGCTACAGATAGTCGACACAATTCGCTGGACAGTTCGCCTTAGATTGGAAACCAAAAACCTTTATCCCGCGCCGGAGGGTTTGGTAGTAGGATCTTTCTGCTTCAGCAAAGACAGCCGTTTTTTCGCTTTTTCCGTAGGCAAAGGCCAAGACCTTCCAACCGAAATTTTTCTTTATGATCTCATGACGAAAAAACTCCTCCGTACATTAAAAGGGCACACGCATTCAGTTTCCCTGGCTTTCAGTCCCAACTCGAAATATATAGTTTCAGGCAGCAGGGATAGGACCATCCAATTCTGGGATCTTTCCAAGCCAAGCCCAGCACCAAAGCCGGCTTTTGTCCTAAAGAGAGCCGCTATTCCCCCAGTCAATTGTATTGCTTGGAGTTCGGATGGAAAGCTGGTGGCAACAGGTGACGATGAGGGAAATATCACCTTTTTCGAGGGCAACGATACCAAAGGATTCGCGGAAATCCCAACCATGTATATCCGGAAGGCGCACGATGGATTGGTAAGTGATCTTGATTTCAGCCCTGATTCCAAAAGACTCGTGAGTGGTGGATTCGATAAGAAAGTCAAGGTTTGGACCTTGCCAGAAATGCCCGCAGGGAATTGAAATCGAAAGGTGATAAAAATGCCTAACTACTATTGGGCTAAATAAATACTCAAAAATAGATTCATTAAATTGCCTATTGTTATACGTCTTGTAGCGGGCATGATCAAAATCTTCACTATTGTACTTTTGAGATCATATCGAGCCAGGGCAATTGATTCACGGCTTTGATTGCCTAAATGGAATCACAAAAACCAACCGCCAGATTGCAATTTCACATTAGATTTTTAAAAATACTGGTCTGTAAATTATCATTAGCAATAGATCTTTGCATTGATCCACTTGGGTTGAAGGGTTAATGAAGTTTTATTCAAAGAATCACAAATCAAATCCTTATGAATTGACTTCTTTTTTTGCGCCACTTTGTGCCAAAGTTTTTGGATGGAGCCCTATTAAAAATCCGGGAATCGGGTGATATTGCCTAATTGATTCGAAACAAATCACGAAACCTAATTGGCGCCCAATTTTGAAAAAAGTGATTATCTAATCGAGTCGTGAGGTGATTGAAGTTTTAATTAAGGAGAGTATCCATGACTTTTAATATTCAAAAAAAGGCTTGGTTGGTTGTAGCAGCAGCGATTTTTCTTTCAGGAAATGCAAAAGCAGATTTCTGGATCCATGGAAACGTGAAGGCGACCATACCTCAAAGAATTCAATTGCATGGAGCAATTGTCGAAGTTAAGGAAGGAGCCCGGAGTATCGGAAAAACGACAACTAAACCAGATGGGACGTTTAGTTTGGAATGTAAAACAAACGCCGTTCGGCAAAACCCCAGTCATATTATGGTTATTTACGTTTCCCACCTACCCTTAATGAAGGGTATACCCCAAAAAACCTGGCGGTGGGACTTATTCAACAACTACTTTGAAAGAAGGTTTGTAGCCACTTATGGCTTCAATAAGCCGCGGTAAGGTTGTCCAGACCCCCTTCTTAACTGTGGTGGACCCCGAAAACTGGACAGGTGCCTTAGCTTTAGAATCTCCTTGGTGGGGAGGTATTCAGCATGGCACGGATCAAGAAGGTTCACGGGGAGGCGTTCAAGGCCAAGGTTGCCCTGGAATCGGTGCGCGGTGACCTGACCGCCAACCAGATTGGCAGCCGGTATGGTGTCCATCCGACCCTGGTGAACCGTTGGCGGAAGGAATTGATCGCCGGGGCGGGCTCCATTTTCAGCCCGAACCAGGGCATCCGTAGCGCCAAGAAGGTGGCAGACCACGACAAGCTGGTTGCAGAATTATTCGAGCAGATCGGCAAGCTGAAGATGGAACTGGAGTGGCTCAAAAAAAAACTCCAGTCTGTCGACTGAACGGAAGCGGTCGTTGATCGATGTTTCAGACCCGGTCTTTTCGGTCAGCGAACAATGCCGCCTGCTCAATCTTGCCCGTTCCAGCTATTACCATGCCGGGGTTGGTGAATCGGAGGAGGATCTGATGCTGAAGCGGCACCTGGACCGCATCTACACCGACTTCCCGTTTTTCGGGTCACGGAAGATGGTTGTGGAGCTAGCCAAGCTCGGCTTTCGGGTGTGCCGGAAGCGGGTTCGCAGGCTGATGCGAGAGATGGGCATCTGGGCCATTTACCCGAAGCCAAGGCTGAGCGAGAACAGGGAAAACCATCGAAAATACCCGTATCTTTTGAACAACTTCAAGGTGGAGGAACCCGGGCAGGTGTGGGCTGCGGACATCACCTACATCCCCATGCGGGAGGGATTCATGTACCTTGCCGCCACCTTGGACTGGTACAGCCGGTATGTGGTGTCCTGGAAGCTGTCCAACAGCCTGGAAAGCTCCTTCTGCCTGGAGATGCTGGAGGAGGCATTGTCGATGGGCAATCCTTCCATCTTCAACACGGACCAGGGGGTTCAGTTCACGAGCAACGCCTGGATCGGGGCGGTCGAGGGTGCCGGGGTCCGGGTGAGCATGGATGGCAAGGGCAGGTGCTTTGACAACATCTTCGTGGAAAGGCTGTGGCGGACGGTGAAGTACGAGGACGTTTACCCGAGAGGTTATGGTACCCCGAAGGAGTTGCAGGAGGGATTGAAAAACTACTTCAGGTTTTACAATGAGAGAAGGCCGCATCAATCGTTGGGCAACAAAAGCTCGGCGGGGTTCCACCGAATGAATGCTTCATCGTGGGCTCGGCAGGCTGGCGCATGATCTTTCGCCCCGCAACCCCACGGAAGGGTGAGGGTCACGGGGCGAAAATCATGCTTGGGTGGCTGGAACTAAGGATAGACCTTGGGGAATTTCCGAAGCTAAGAAACGGCAAAAAACTGTCCAATGGCTGGGGTACACCTTATACCTAGACATGGACAACCTTCAAAACGAAAACTCAAGAAAGGAGACTCATGAGGTGGTCGGGGCAGGATAGGCCCTGATCATTCAGAACGACCCTGACTTCACGGGGTCACAAAACAAATGTGCGCAAATTGACAGACGCCAATTCTTTTTAGGGCAATTGCATGAAGGTGCAGCATTATTCAAGAATAGCTGTGAAAGGGATCAATCCCGTGCCCTTGAACAAGTCCAAATCCATTCGGTCTTTTGGTATAGGTCCTGGATTACCTCGGCTACAAATATGGATCGTCCCGTTTTCTCCATGGGGCCTTTGTAAATAAATCCCAAGTTCAATTATGTTCGGGTCTGGATTGAGATCCGTCACCTCAACAGTTTCCTCATAGGGTGTCCCAGGCTCAATAGTCAAAACCGCATCCTTTACAACCGGATATTTTTTACCAGTGAGTTGTTGGAATACAAAACCGCTGCCAAGGTTAGATAAACCATTACCATCTAAATAGTCTAAGGTTGACAAGGGAATTGGAATTGGATTTGGCAAAAGGCCGGTTTCAGGGTTCATGCCGTCTTTGGCTATCTTTAGTTTGCCCGGAGCCAATTGAATTCTCCAGGATTCAAGCATCGTTCTATCAATCAATGCCAGCATCCTCCTTCTAATCCTGGGCTGCATTTCTTGGCCAAGAATATAGCGCGGACCAAAAGAAGTAGGATTGCCTTGCTCACCAATCACCTCAAAGAATCCAACTGTAACCCAAGCGGCAAAACAATTGCTTCTCGTTGTAGTGTTTCCAGAAATCTTTGAGAAAAGTTCGTGCCTGACAAAAGGTGATAATGGCGGGTTCCCATTCGAATCCCTGGGTGGAAAGCCAAGCCACAAATTCGGGGCAATATTTTGGATTTGAGGGATAGTGTTATTATTGTTGCTAGTGTTTTGAGGATCGAGAAGAAGATTATAGGGATCAGTCAAATCATTTCCGGGGAGGCTATTGGAATTTGGCAAAGGGATCGGTTGGTCGGAATAACCGGGATGTTGCCTCAAGAAGGAAAGATTCATTCCCCTCTTACCAGTTCCGAGGGCATCATCGCCCGACGTTTCCCAAGTGCCAAAGCCCCAAAAAGGCCTATTAGCTACAACATATTTCCAAATATTATCAATTTGTTGATCGGTAAATCTGTTGGTCAGCTGGGCATCACACAAAGCCTTGAATGTCGCATAGGTTGCAGTGTTTAAATTGATTTTACCGGGAATCCGACCACCACCACTACCAATCTGAACCGGCAATCCATTGTTTGTTCCATCGAGTAAAATTCGAGTATCCCAAGCCTGAATCAATTCCATGAATCGGAAGAGGTGGGTAGAAGGGTGCACCCAGCCCGCGCAATAATCAGCCCTGTCATTGTTGAGAAGCAAAAATTCGTGGGGGCGGCATGTGGGGATATTCAGGATATCACCAATATTAGACGGGGGCCTGTCCAGGTGAAACCTAAATCTAGTTTTTCCATATTCCGAAGAAGTGTTTTGCGACCAAAAAGAAGTCATTGGCAAACCGGCCTTTGGTTGGCCTTTGTCCTGGGGTTCCATAGTACCAAAAGCGGATCCTAGGGTTCCGGCGGGAAAAGCTGATGCGGGCACGTTGTAATACGCCTGGGACCTGCCGATAGATTTTCGTTCCTCGGTTTTTTTGATTTCCTCAGGATTTGTATTCAATTGATTTGCATTTTTCGCGGGATCAACGATTACCTTTCTCGCATCATTTGATTTCAACATTTCCGGTGTAATTTGAAGCATATCGATAGTCACAAATGGATTATACAGTGGTTTATTCAAATCGTTTTGGTGCGGGAAGCCTGGAAACGCCAGTCTTCGCAACAAAATCAGGGGCAAATCAGATACCTGGGTTTCGCCAAGGCTTTTGGTTTCTTTTGGGATGGAAAAAGACAAATCACTTAAATAAACGATGTCTTGGTTTGGCCCATTTAACCAGCGATTTTCAGGATCCTGAATTCCCGATACAGAAGGATCCGGCTTAGGTCCCACAACCAGGAAGGAGTTTTCTGTCCCGGTTCCAGGCGGAGCGAATGTGCCCGCACCAGCAGTCTGGTCATCCAGATATGGATATGGTTTTACTGCAGCCTTTATTGCCAGGTCCGAACCATAATCAACATATTCAGATGTTTTGTTTATCCATAGTTGGGGATCGATCCCACCAATAAATCCTGCGTTATTTTTATTGTTAACCCATTGAGGTATTGTCCCGGCCTTGACGAGAGATAAGGCGTGTATTGTTTGAGTTCCCCTTTTAAGGATTGCCGAGTGATCATCTTGCGGATTTTGGTTGAGGCGTGTCTTGTTAGGCAATAATGGGTTATGCAATTCCAGGTAAATATTTGCGCGAAAGTCCTTTTCCGGTCGGTTTTTGCCGATATCCGATTTGTCATTTTCAACCTGCACATACATTTCATTCAAAATGATCCGTGACAATTCAGTACCCGCAACCGAATCCTGGTTTCCTTCGCCCCAATCAAAAATGGTTATCGAGTCGTCTCCATCAATATTGTCCGTGATGTTTGCCGCAATTTGCGCAATCCATTTGCATGCCTGGTAGGCTGGATGATTTTTTTGGCCTGCCGGGAAACCAGGGTCACCCGGTTTCAAGCAATTTGTTGCAATGCATAAATGCCTGAAAACCTCCCTTGTAAAAAACAACCGTTCCGACATGGCAACAGTGGCAACATTTTGATCGGAATAAAGACCTTGCTCATTCAATTGTGGAAACGGGGTAAAATGAGGCCGAATACTTAATCGTTTGGCCAAGGCCAAATTCGGGTTCGCTTGGTACAAGTTATCGAAGTCCCCGTCCTCTGGTGGATTTGGCAGGGACCCCTGACCTTTCCTTTCAAATTGGATAGGAAACATTGTGCTGTTCGAGGATGGAAAATCAAAGCCAGGCTGGAGTTCAACACCCGGTGACCAGTTCCGTTGTGGAAAAAGCAAGCCGGGTGAGCCCGACCTAGAAATAGCTGATGGAAATACCCCAGGGCGATCCATGTCCCAACTAAGGGTTGTCAACCGGTTATAGATATCGTCTCTCTGGTTGAAAGGGACATGCGGGCTTGTTGCAAATAAACCCAACTTTGATAATTCGCTACCAAGGTATGATTCGGGGTTTTTTGTTGACCTTCCCAGAAGCATTCCCAGGTTGTTATGGGCGAACAACTTGTTTCCGGGGAAATTTGAAAAAGGATTGAACAAAGAGCCGTGGATCGCATTTGATCCATTCAAGGGTCCACCATCTGTAGTAAGCTCTCCAAATCCACCCCCGCCGTGGAAGTATTCCAAGAATGTCCCGAAGGGACTAAAAAAATTATTTAAATTACCACCACCAAATGTTCCATAATCTGGTGCGCCTGGCAGTTGTAGCGGCCCCATAAATGTCCCGGAATGCGGGGGAAGGTCAGTTGACCCATTAAAATCATAGGGACCATGGGTGTGCTGAATATTTGGATTGACTGAAGAAGCGGTGGGGTAAAACCTACCAGATAGTGTGCGGTCCCCTCTATGCCTTCCTTCAATTGAATTTTCACCGTAAAATATCTTGAAATTTTGGAAGTCAATCGGTGTCCAATATTTGTTGAAGCTTCCCGGATTAGGATGAAGGGCCCTACTCAGGCTAACATCCCACGGACCGGTACCTTCTCCGCTAGCATGGAATGTGGGTGCCCCTATCCCCCACATTCCATGCCATATATTACGTCCATGGGCGTTTCCATGAATATTTATATTTACCCTGCCATCCAAATCGATAACTGTGAAGGCAAATAAAGGTTTGTATTTTTTGCCGCTTGGGGCTGTTTTAGGCTCGACTCCCAAGTCCATCCAAACAGCGTCGTTTCTTGTTCCCCAAGACAAATTTCGAACATCACCCCAACCATCTGCCGGGTTTGGGAAAAACGGGTTTTCGGCAGGTCTCGGCCTAATCAGACGGTATTTTCCCTCGGATTCAGTCCAGGCAGGGATTGAGAAATCCCAAGCGTTGTTATTGAACGATCCCAAGGGGGCAACCTGGGAATCTGTTCCAATAGGTATCCGGCGAACAAAACTTGGTTCGTCAACTTGGCCATCCAGGCCGATTTTAGCCAAGAAAACATGATTCAGATCTGGAAAAGTGTAGCTAGGGTTAAACCCACCTGCGTAGGCATTTGGTGTATCCAGAGACAATCTTTCTCCAAGCCTTTCAGGATCCCTTATGGAATCTGGAATCAATAAATTGTTCTGGTTTCTAAAAAATGTCGTGTAATTGATTTTTAATTTATCCGCCGCAAACCTTCCAGTACCCCGGAATGGTCGATCATTCAGGTTCATCGAACTTCCGTTAGCAGGAATTTCTCCCGTGAATGGAACACCGGAATAACGGTATCCATACATATCCCTAGCCAAACTATGACCGCGCATACCAGAACGTTGACCGGCGTCATTATCTTCAACATCAAAAATCAATTGACCAAAAGCAATCTGCATCAATTCCGATGCTGGCCAATCAATCGGTGCTGATTGAAAAGAATATTTTTCAACTTCTAAATTAATTCGAGCCGTCGCCTCCGAGGAATCTGAATAAAGAACAAAGGTAATTCCTAATATAGTCAAAAGAGTAATCATTGCTAGGACTACTAGCAAGATAACCCCTTCCCTTTTGGAGCCCATTTGATTAGTTAGCATTAGCTATTTTCCTTAAAGAATGATACTTGCTTTTAAATGATGATTTATTGTTTAGCAACAAAAAATGTTCGGTCACAAACAAGGCTTTTTGGAGATCCTCAGGATTATAGCCGGACCAATTCCTCAGACGGGCTGAACTCTTAGGTCCTTAAGAGGATTCTTTTTTGGGGGGGGGTAAATTCCTTGGTCTTTAATATCGGGTTCTAAGTTGTACCCCAACCATTGGGCAGTTTTTTGCCGTTTCTTAGCTTCGGAAATTCCCCTGGTTCTATCCTTAGTTTCAGTCACCCAAGCATGCTTTTCGCCCCGTGACCCCCACCCTTCCTTGGGGTTGCGTGGCGAAAGATCATGCGCCAGCCTTCCGAGCCCACGATGAACCATTCATTCGGTGGAACTCCGCCGGGCTTTTGTTGCCCAACGATTGATGCGGCCTCCTCTCATTGTAAAATCTGAAGTAGTTTTTCAATCCTTCCTGCAACTCCTTCGGGGTACCATAACCCCTCGGGTAAACGTCCTCGTACTTCACCGTCCGCCACATTCCATGATTATGGAAAAACATACGGATGTAGCAGTTGCATTGCTGGCGGAACAAGGTCCAACGGAGAGTTATTTTAATTCAGTTTTGTCGCAGGCAAATGCAAATTGGGGATTAAAAAAGACAAGGGGTTGCAAGGAAATAGTGCTGAAAATCAGGTAGTTGGCATGGCCAATAGTTATTTCGGAACAAGTGTCGGGTTGCCGCGGGACCATGATCAGGTTTTTCCCGATTGCTGTGTGTCCTGCCTTGCCCATGAAGCGGAAAAGCGTGTTCGTATTCGGGCCAGCACGGATTCTTGGCTCCCGTCACTTCTTGGATGGTTTCGCGGACCATTGGTGGAGGCAAAACTATGCAAATCCTGCAGTAACCAATTGTTTGCCGTTGGGTTGCTTAAGATTTTCGCGCTTTTCGTGCCTTTGCTGTCATATGTTTGGCTTGGGCTTCCCCTTCTCAATCAGCATGTCCCGAGTCATTTAGCTTTTTGGGCCAGGTTTGGTGGCTTGCTGCTTGTTTGTTTGCCTTTTGCAATTGCTGAAATGCTGCTGCCCAAGCCATATGATCTGCAAATCGGGAAGGATCTGGCGGAACACCGATTCGCATCCCGCCACATGGCATTAAGATTTCTGGTGGAAAACCAAAACGCTGAATCTCTGAGTCTGAATGATGAGCCCATCTTCCAAAACAGGCTTGAAGCCGAGAACAATCCAAAAATGGTTTTGCTATTGAAGGAATTGGGCTTTCATGAATTGCATCAAAACCTTGTTTCTTTGGCCAGTATGATGGTGCAGAATGTCCTTGGTCAGGATTTGGAAGGGGACCCTGGTTTTACTTGAGGTCCAGATGAGGAGGTTCAAACCGGGGTTCCCGGTGAAGATTGGATCATCTGAAAACCAGCGAAAGTGGCGGGGTGATTGTCGCGAAAATTCTCCTGACGGTGATTCCAGGACATAGGGAATCATCAGGAGTTGAATGCGATGCAAACCGACCTACTTCAAGCACAAACTCAAACCGCGGAATCCAAACAACAAAAAGCCAAGGAGGAAAGAAAGGATCTGTTGCGAGGATCCCTGATTCTTTTTCCCATTCTGATCATCCCGGGATGGGATAGTGGTTTTCAATGGATCGAGGAAGGTTTACATTCAACAACCTGTTTGTCTTGGCATTGTTATTTGTCTTGAGTCTTCCACCCATACTTGCAGTTTCGGGATTTGCCGCATACCGTGAAAAAACGCCTTTTGGATTTCAATTTGGAATTCGGATGGCGTTTTATCCGAACCTTTTCGTGTTGTTTCTCTTCCTGGTGGCGTTGCCCGGACTTGCCTCGGAATCTTCATTTGCCAAAGATTGGCCCGACTTTTCCAGGACCATCGTAGGGATCGCACTAGCATTTTTAGCGAACGGGTATTTTGCGTTGGCCCAAACGCTTAAAAATTACTGGGAAGGCCTTTATTCGGTGGATGTTGTCTGATTTTTTCTTCAGATAAAAAGGTTATTGCCTTAAACCGTTTCCTTTTCAGCTTGCAGTCAGAACCCCCCGATGGTTTCCAAAATTACACCGTATTTCCAAATCCTGTCGCGGCCTGGGGGTTCCCGGTGATTCCAAGGCATGGTGATCGTGGTTTCCGGTTCACGGGTGGCTGAAGGGCTAATATTTCCGTGCCGCTTCGACCGCCAAATCCGGAGGTAAACCATGTTTCGACATTCCATGCTCCTGGCCCTGATCGCAACCGGTTTCATCGGGCAATACGCCAGTGCTGATCTTGCACCCATGCCGCGGCGGGCCGCCATGCCACAGGCCCGTCTGGGAGTTTGGCTGAAAGAATATGATGACGGTGAACACCAGGGAATGCTGGTCACCGGTGTTGAAAAAGGTGGCCCGACAACCAAGCTTTTACATTTACGCGATGGTACCACCTGGTATCTGGAAGCGAATGTGGACGTGATTTTGGGAATCAATGGCATGCCCGTCACGGATATGGCGTCTTACCGGTATGCGTTGGCACATGCCGGTCCCAATCCGGTTCTCACGGTTTGGGACAAGCGGGCCAAGGAAGTCATCAAATACAAGGCGCGCCTTCCCCAAAGCAGTTTGCGTGGGGCGTTAGACCAACCGGAAAGTGGTACTGGCACCGCAATCACCCAATCCAGTTTGCCTATCCAACAGGTGATGATGGGTGGTTTCCTGGCAACGGCTCTGGCCTCCTGCGGCTATCTGTTGCGCCGGAAAAAGGATCGCTAATTCCAGAAGCTGATTTTTCTTGTAAAGGCCAGCGGGATTTCCTTTCAAGCAAGGGAAATCCCGTTGGCCTTTGTCGCCCTTGTGTCCAATGTGGCGATTCTTCCAGCGTGACCTGTTGGAAAAACAGATACCCCCAGTTTGCGGGCCAGCCATGTGCAATAACCAAGCCTTACCAGCAAGCGCCCGCCAAAACCGGTTCATTCCGCTGTTGTTTCTGGTACCAGTGGCTGTAGCTGCCGCATTCCTTGCGGGTTGGGCGCC
>Ga0315899_10004976_pt1 | contig 14359 bp, 12 predicted proteins | sample LakEriMetagenome_2_FD_203518 | JGI IMG/M metagenome (GOLD analysis project Ga0315899, IMG submission 203518) | Freshwater fungal communities from buoy surface, Lake Erie, Ohio, United States - Buoy 4 MA112 | ecosystem: Environmental > Aquatic > Freshwater > Lake | place: USA: Lake Erie, Ohio... | reverse complement strand
GCCCGGCCCACTACCCCCTCCCTCTTTGGCTGGCCGAAGGCCAGCCGAAGAGAAGAAAATATTTGGGGGGCTCGCCTTGGTAGCCGCTCAGTCATAGCCCCGCTGGCACAAGGCCAGCGGTGGCTCAAGAGTCTCAAGTCTGAAGAACGCCCCCTCAAGGCTCGTTGCGGCACAAGGCCAGCGGTGGCTAGAGAACATCGGGACAAAAGAGCGTCCCCTCCAAGGCTAGATGTGACTTACGGCCAAGTGACTCGCTCACCCGCAGCTTGGCTGGTCTTCGGGGTCGATACCGGACGGATCGAGGTGCTTGGGAAAGTACTGCTCGACGACCGCGTAAAATTGCTCAGGCGTCTCCACTTTGGCAACATGCGTCCTGAAGTGCCGCGCACCATGCTTACTCTGCGCATAGCAACACGCAAACTTGCGCATGAGCAACGTCCCTTTCTCAAGACCGAATCGCTGCGTCACTAAATCATAGTGCCGCAACATGCACTCCTTTTGCTCTTCTACCGTTGGATCCGGTGGTATTGGTTTACCTGCAATCGCTGCTGCAGCCTGTGCAAACAACCATGGCCTACCCATCGACGCGCGGGCAATCATAACCCCATCCACGCGATACGTCTTAAAGGCATGAACCACTTGCTCCGCAGTCTGTAAATCGCCGTTGCCAATGAGCGGAATCTTTTCTAGATGTTCTTTGATCTCCGATATGCGAGTCCAATCTGCCGAGCCTCGAAAGAAATCTTCGGCCGTGCGACCGTGCACGGTTAGCGCTGAGGCGCCTGCTCGTTCGACCGTCTTGGCTACCTCAATGTGATTCATCGTCTTGCGTGTGCAGCCCAACCGTATCTTTGCTGTGACGGGTGTCGGGTAACATGCCTCCACTAGCCGCGAGATGATGGCGTACATGCGCTCAGGATCGCGTAGCAAATACGATCCACTATGGGCTTTCTCGGTGACTTGTTTAACAGGGCACCCAAAATTGATATCGACCACCGACACCTGGTATTCCTCTACCAATCTACGCCCTACCTTAGCCATCGTTTCGGGCTCATTGTCCCAGATTTGAACAGCGAGCGGACGCGCTTCCTCCTTGATTCCCCAAAGTCGATCCGGGTGCTCGCAATCGTGTTCGTCCAGCCAGACGAACCCCCGAGCGTTAATCATTTCGGTCGCCTGTAAACCAGCTCCTCCGTAGTCGCGAACGATTTGCCGAAATGCATAGTTGGTATATCCCGCCATCGGAGCCTGAAAGATTGGGGGATCAATCTTCAAATTGCCGATCCAAATTGGCTTTACTAAGGGAACCGTAGGGGCACTGGTATCTAATAGTTCAGAAGCTGACATTTGGCTCGATGGATAACGGGACGTGCGAAGGGAAAGAAAACGCTATTTTGATTGCTTTTGTCCGTCCCGCCAAGCCGAATCGGGGCGAAGGAATCTATCCAGAAAATCGAACGACTTTTCCGCGACACCAAAATCAGCGAACGTCGCTAAATGCCCCTTGCCCGGCACCTCGCAATATTCGTACGCAACCTCGTTCTCCGCTAAAAGTCGACACATTTTCACTGCGTTTTTGTTGGGAACAAGCCAATCCTTGGTTCCGTGAAACACAAACATCGGCGGCGCATCTTTCTTGACGTGGCTGATGGGAGAGGCGAGCTCGTAAATCTCAGGGGCTTGGGCGGGTGTTTTGCCGAAAACCCCTGCCAGCACTTCGGTATCGCCAGGCAGATTTGTCAGATCGAACGGTGCTCCGCCACAAACGCAAACCTGCAGTCGGGGCGAGAACTCTAACGGCTTTTGTGACTCCGTTAGTGCTAATAGTGCCGTTAAATGACCACCCGCAGAGTACCCCCACGCTGCAATGCGATCGAGATCCAAATTCCTATCTTCCGCTTGGCTTTTGATCCATGACAAAGCGAGTCGGCAGTCGTCGAGTTGAGCAGGGAATTTGTGCTTGGGTGCTAATCGATAATTGATGACGACAACACAATACCCCCGAGCCGCGAGCTTTCTAGCATGCACACGATCGTAGGACTTGTCGCCGGCAGTCCAAGCACCACCGTGAATCATCAAAACGACGGGCCATTTCTGACCGTTTGGCAAAAGCTCCGATGGGTAAAAGAGATCGGCACGGTGCATCGGCTCCGAGGATTCGCCATAAACGACATCGGTTTCCGTTTTTATTCGCAACAAAGCCCGCGGCGTTGGCTCGCCAGACAAGCCGAGACTCGCCGCAAAAAAAGTCACGATTCCGAGGAGTATCGAAACGCAGCAGTTCGCGGAACAGAGTTTGCCGACAATAGGATTATGACGCATGGGCCTCCAAAAGTTTTGCATCGAACCCCTCATCCATAATGGCCCGAATCGCTTGATCCGTGTTCGGAAACCCCTTAACAGAAGCCAACCCCTGACGCAGATCCACCTCGACATGGTCGACACCAGGAACCTCCAAAAGGGCTTTCTCGACAGCCGATTTACAATGCTGACATGTCATACCATCGACGCGGAATCGGGGATTGTTGATCATTTTCGGTTCGGAGGAATGGGTCGCGAATTAGGAAGCTTTCGGATTATGCTATAACATCTCGGCATATTTGTCACGGAATCTCTCGGGACAATATGCATTCGCTGCACCTGCAGCACTGAGTTTCCTCCCTACCCACGACGATAGATTGGAGTCAACCGTGTCCGAGATGAAGACCGAGCCATCGGAGATAAACCGCCCATGGTGGACCTATTTGAATAGCTACCACTGGTTTGTATTCGCGATGGCGTCGATGTCCTGGGTGTTCGATTGTTTGGATCAGCAACTGTTCATCCTCGCCCGCAACAATGCTCTTACTTCGTTGCTTTCGGCCACGCAAAAAGAATCATTGTACCAGTACGGTGACTACGCCACGATGATCTTTATGTTCGGCTGGGCGACCGGTGGATTGATTTTTGGCTCCGTCGGTGATCGAATCGGGAGGGCCAAAACGTTAACTCTTACCGTCTTTTTGTATTCCATCTCAACGGGTCTATCCGCTTTTTCCACAGGGTGGCTGGATTTTGCGGCCTACCGATTTATCACCGGACTAGGAGTGGGTGGGGTCTTTGGACTTGCGGTTGCCTTGGTCGCGGACACTTTGCCCGATAAAGCTCGAGCTCCCGCTTTGGGGCTTTTGCAGTCGCTATCAGCTTTGGGAAATATCACCGCCGGATTGACTTCGATGCTGTTCGCCTACTTGGGCAGAATCGGTACCATCGAGCCTCAGAATTCCTGGAAGTACATGTTTCTAGTCGGGGCTGCTCCGGCGATTCTGTGCGTCTTTATCCAGATGCGACTCAAAGAACCTGAGAAATGGGTCGAAGCTCGCAAAGCTGGCAAATTGACGGGGGTCAAGTTCGGCTCCTACACCGACCTATTTTCTAGCAACCGATTACGCAAACATGCTCTCATGGGCATGATGTTATGCGTATCGGGGATCATTGGCGTTTGGGGTATCGGATTCTTCTCGCCCGAAATTGTAAAAGGGGTCATCACTCAATCCGTTGAAGCAGAACGATTGCAAGGGATCGATCAACCGACAGAGGAACAACTAAAAGCGATCCAAGCAGACGTAAAAGTGGCAGCGGATTTCTGGATGGGGGTTAATTCAATCGTTCAGAACGTCGGTGCGTTCGTTGGCATGCTGTTTTTTACCTTCATGGCGCAGAAACTGGGACGCAAGCCGACATTTATCATTGGCTTTCTCCTCGCTCTCATTTTTACGGTTCTGTACTTCCAAACGTTCAACGGCCTGGAATACATCCCCCTCAGCGCGCTGATGGGTGGCTGTCAGCTGGGTATATTTGCGGGATACGCCATCTATCTTCCAGAGCTATTCCCAATCAGATTGCGGAGCACCGGCACCAGCTTTTGCTACAACGTGGGGCGATATGTCGCTGCACTCGGGCTACCCGTAAAAGCGTACCTCACGGCATGGTTCGCAAAGGGAGCTACCACCCCAACGGAAAAATTAGACGCATTTCGAGATGCCGCCTCGTATATGTGCGCCGCATTCCTAATAGGAATTGTAGTTATTCTCTTCCTCCCCGAAACGAAAGGTAAGCCATTACCTGAGGATTGATACACTGAGAGAACTGCATTGTTGGAGACATATACTTTGGCGATTCGTACGTTGTTATGGATTCACGTTGTTGTTTTTAGCTTGGTAGCTATGCCGAAATGGGGTACGGGACAAGACGCTAACAAGCTACCTGATGCCACATCAAGCGTATCAACCGAGACGACAGCAACGCTGAGTGATGGCCGCGGCCTAAAACTCAACGAAGTGCAATTGATCGGCACCCACAACTCCTATCACATCCGTCCTGATGCGGTAGCGAAAAGAGTTATCGCATCGACAGCCGCTCGTGAGGCTGATGCAATCGAGTACTCTCATCGTCCACTTCTTGAACAACTCGATGCACTATCCATGCGTCACTTTGAATTGGATCTTTATCTCGATCCCGATGGGACGCTATATCATGCTCCCTCCATGTGGAAACTCGCAAAACAGTTTTCGAGTGATGTACCAGATTGGCCGCATGAATCGGCAATGAAACAACCCGGAATGAAGGTGCTGCATAGTCCCGATTTCGATTATCGCTCCACAGTCGCCACCCTTCGAGAAGCTCTTGAGCTTTTCCGAGACTGGTCCAAACAACATCCTCGCCATGTTCCTATATTTTTGCTACTCGAACTAAAATCCGATTCGTTTTCACCTTGGACCAAACCACTCCGCTGGACCGAAACAGATCTGGAACAATTGGAAAATACAATCCTGAGCATCATCCCACGTGAAAAAATCCTTGCACCCGACGATCTTCGAGGCACAGCGGAGACTCTTCGCGACTCGGTGCGTGGCAAAGGATGGCCCACCCTGGAGAGCCAGCGAGGCAAATTTGTATTTCTTCTCGATAACGAAGGGGCAGAACGAGATCTCTTGCTAAAAAAGAGCGAAATACTGGCCGGTGGACTGCTGTTCGCAAGTGTTTCCGCCGACCACCCGGCCGCCGCGTGGATGAAACGAAACGATCCCGTTTCGCAATTTGAAGAAATTCAGAAACTCGTAAAACAGGGGTTTATGGTACGCACCAGAGCAGACGCGGACACGGTACAAGCACGCAGGAATGATCCCTCGCGAAGTCAAAAAGCCATTGAAAGCGGAGCTCAATTGATCAGCACTGACTTTCCTGAGCCCGATGCAAAATTCTCCGACTATCGAGTCCATTTAGCGTTTCCCTATGAGTCTCAATAGGACAATGTCAATTCAGACACAGCTCTAGCGGACTAGGGTGCATCGATGTGCTCGCAATCGATACGAGCAGCTCTTCTGGAGTGTCGGGCCATCCTCCTGGATTGGCAATACAATTGAGCAAAGCTGCCGCTCCTGGTTGTATAGACCCGAGATCCGCCTGCCTAAAGAATTTCGCAGGAGCAATAGTCAACATACGCAGCACACGCTCCAGCATAGAAACATCGTTCCTCGTTTCCATGGCAATACACTGAAACTCTCGCCACATGGACAAATCTGGATTGGACGCTCGTGAATCTGTGCCAAGAAAGTGTTGTACCCCGTCTTCTAGGCGAGTCTCAATTGGATACGCATCTCTTCCTTCAAGTTGAAAATGACGATAGGTGCGAGGACAATGAACAATGGCAGCCGAGGTGGATTTGTGACTCAAGAGAGCTAGTTCCGATTTTGTCAAGTAATTGCCGTGCGCGATGAGCAATCGCTCAGCCTCGACTAACGACTGCATGTAGTCGGACAGGACAGAGCGATCGAGATCATACGTCGCATCACGAAACGGGGCCAGTCGCGAATCGAAAGGACCGAGTCGATTCACAAGCCAATTCATTTCGTCTTTGGATTCGGCTAGATGCATCGATACCACAGCGTCGTTTTGGTTGGCTAGCATCACGGATTCTTTTACGAATGTATTAGACGTCGTATAGGGAGCATGGGGAGAGATACCTAAAGAATCACATTGCGATCTCAGGCCATTATAAAACCTCCACGTTTCCTCTTTTCTGGTTTGATTGATATCCAGGACTTCAACACAGGGAAGGACACGGATCGGAGTCTCACCACAGATTTCGCGAGCTCTCGGAGAGAGTTGCCCCACAATCTCGTCGAGCGAATCACGGATCCATTCCGATTGCCACGGGGCCGTAATCGTATCGAAGACAAATCGAGTTCCTGTTTGCCATGACTCGACGATGCCTGATCTCAACGCTTGCGAGCGAGAGACATCGCGATTTCCAGATGCCTGCATTCGATGTCTCACGACGGAGCCAATCCATTCGGCAAAGGAGTTCGAGGCAGGAAACGGCGATTGCAGATCACTGAATTCGAGATGGCAATGACAATTGAAGAAGCCGGGTAGAAGAATCCAATCGGGGCGATCCAAGCAGTCTTGCGATGGAATCGAAAGAGGTTTCGTTGCAGCCAGTTCTTCGATCCTGCCCGATCGCATCACAACCCAAAGGCCAGTCTGTGGCCAAACGGCTCGTTTATGGTCGGAGGCCGCAAAAATCCACTTCGGTTTGATAGCGATAGGGTCGTGCATAGATTGCAATCACGTAATCAAAGGAGCCTGAAACGAGTGGAAAGGAATGGCAATTCGATACCGAAATCTAATGATCTCCGCCGAAAATTCTACGGGATAACTGGGTAAGTCGGATGTCTGGTTTTGCAAGTGGGGAAAGGGGTAATCATCCAGTTCGAAACTTCAAGAGTACTGGAACAGCGTCGTCATTAGAAAAATACTGGTTTTTTGTCGTTAAGGGCAGATCCAATGCTAAGGATCCGACCTGTTGGGTATCATTTCCCCAATATCTGCGAGTTTTGTCAGTTGACTTGGGTGGGGCGGATTCCGATAATCCGAGTATTGTTTGCCTTAGGTTTGCCAACCTGCTATTCGAGTTCGGTGATTTGTTCAAGTCGAACTTTCAGTTGATGTGGTTGACGCTCCAATGGTTTGGTTTTTGGGAGCAGTTTCAACAAGGATGGTCCAATTGCGTTGGCTCACTTCTCGTGAAGGACTCGCTCACAGTTTTTGGTTTCGTCGGCATGCTTTGCGTTGCAGAAGCGTGACGACGTCGTCGTAAAGGGTTTGGTTCGTGGTTAATATTTATGTGGGAAATCTTTCGTTCCGCGCAACGGAAGACGAAGTTCGTAATGCTTTCAGTCGTTACGGTGAAGTTACTAAGGTTAGCATCATCAACGACCGTGAGACCGGACGTTCCCGAGGCTTTGCGTTCGTCGAAATGAAGAATGCAGATGAGGCTCAGGCGGCAATTGAAGCCTTGAACGACCAAGAGGTCGGAGGCAGAAGAATTTCTTGTAACGAAGCTCGTCCGCGAGAATCGAAGCCATCGTACGGTGGCGGCGGTGGTGGCGGAGGAGGAGGTGGCGGCGGTGGACGTCGTGGCGGTGGTGGCGGTGGAGGTGGCGGCGGCTACCGAGACCGTGACCGTGGAGACGGCGGTGGCGGATACAACAGCCGTGGCGGCGGTGGCGGTGGAAGAGACCGATACTAAGCATACGCTGTTATCACACACCTAAGCATTGATATCAAACACATCAAGAACGGCCGGGTAACCGGCCGTTCTTTTTTTGGTTTGGACCAAATATGGGCACTTACCACTCGGTCCCATGCCGACGGAGCCTCGACGGAACAGCTGCCTATCGAGCTCCTCCTCAACATCAACTTGTAAACAGCTACCTTTTTTTGCAGAAACGTTGCGAGCTATTGCTAGGCTTGTCCGATTAAATCGGTTATGCCTCCCCATCGCCTTGGAAATGACAGCATTCGAAGAACATCGCAAGTGACGCTAGCAGTCATGGTGATTGTTGTCTTTCTAACACTTGGTTGTTCACGGGCAAAGTATCGAGCTGCGGCAGACCGACAATCGAACGGACTCATCCGAAGCCGATTGACCGATCCGCGTTGGGAGCTTCCGCGGCGCTCCGTCGAGCCTACGTCGAGCTCCAGAATGAGTGTCGATGCTAACCTAGATTGTCCTCCGAAACCTCCCGATGATCCGGCTGCCAAGCCGCTGATGGACTGTCCTGACGGTCACGATAACACGAAATACTGGTCGAAAATCCCGGGGTCGCATCGCATTGAGTCTCCGGCTTGGCTTGACGCTTTGCCTCGGCAGCCCGATGGTTCCGTTCGTGTTTCTCAACAAACCGCCATCGATCTCGCCCTTCTTCACTCTCGCGATTATCAGTCGCAAGTCGAATCGGTCTACTTGAATGCTCTATTTCTTACGGGCAATCAGTTTGAGTTTGAAACTCAGTGGAGTGGCGGTACTGGCTCTCAGTTCACGGCCACGGGGGGCAGTCTGGGCAACAACCGACTCTTGCAAGTTTCGGATCGATTGGGTTTGAGTCGTAATCTGGCTGGCGGTGGTCAGATTGCAACGAACGTGTTGAACTCATTCTTCTGGGACTTTGGAACCAACTCCGTGGGGAGCAATGGTTTGATCGTCTCCACTTTCACACAACCTCTTTTACGAGGCGCTTTCCGTCACGTTCGGCTGGAGACGCTTACTCAGGCGGAAAGGAACTTGCTCTATGAAGTTCGCGATTTTGCCCGCTTTCGACGACAATTTTACAACGAGATTGCGGGTCGATATCTGCGACTCTTGACTCAAAAGCAGTCGATTCGAAATGCGGAAGCCAACATCCAAAGCTTAAGCTCGAATCTCGTAGAACACCAAGAGATGCTGACCCTTAAAATGGTCTCGCAGATCCAAGTGGACCAAATCTTTCAGGACTACCAAACAGGTCGACTGACGCTCTTGGCTGCCGAGCAAGATCTCGTGGCGAGTCTCGATGAGTTCAAGTTTCAGATCGGATTGCCCCCTTGGGTTCCGTTCGATATTGATGAGTCACCATTGGGACCGTTTGAATTCGTCTCTTCCAATTTGCAACGATTAGAGGACGAAATTCAGAAGCTTTATATCTCGCTGCTAAAGTACACGCCGACTGAGAGCATGGAATTCGAACAAGCTCCGTTTGACGTGCTGATGAATACGTTACGCGAATACGAAGATCTCCATGACCGCGTCGCAAAAGTAGTTCCTGAGGTCGAAGCAGAACTTAAGCGTTGGCAAGCTCAATTGAACGAGCTCAAGTCGCAGTCACTCACCGAGAATGACAAGCTCGATCTAAGGCAACAAGAAGATTTGTCCGACAGGATCGCCAAAGACCTGCGTGATTTAGCGAATGGATTGGCCAATCGTTCTACATTTGATCGCGAGCTTCGCAATAAAATAGAAGATTTGCAAAACAGCGGGCTTCCGCCTGTCACGAAAGACGCCAATGTTGATGAGATTGAAGAGGCCACGCCGGAAATTGCCGCTTGGCGTGCTCTCTATTCGGCCATTAGCGGTCCGCTACGAGAAGAGGTTTCGAGCCTTGTCATCTATCAAACTCAGATTCGACTGTTCCTAATCGATGTGCCACCGATTCCTGTGGAGCAAACCACTGCGGTGACTTACGCCCATCAAAATCGACTGGATCAGATGAACCGACATGCTCAAGTTGTCGATGCCTTTCGAAAAATCGAAGTCGCTGCCGACGCTTTGCAAAGTGAATTGGCGTTGAACGGTCAAATCGCGCTCGGGACTGATCCAGCAAAGAATAATGCGTTTCGGTTGGATTCCTCGGCCAACACCTATCGAGCGGGGGTTCAGTTCGACGGTCCATTGAACCGATTGAATGAACGTAATTTTTACCGTGCGTCACACATCGCTTACCAACAAGCCTCACGAAACTATTCGGCAGGCCGTGATATCATCGCCAACGAAGTACGAGCCGTATTGCGGCAGATCGAGCTCCGACGACTCAATTTCCAAATCGCAAGACAGCAGTTGGTCACGGCTTCTCGGCAGGTCGATCAGGCGCAGATCAATTTGCGTCAAGCTACGGTTTCTAGTACCAACCTCACGCGAGACTTGCTACAGTCCCTGCAAGGGCTTTTGTCTGCCAAGAATAACCTTATCTCGAACTGGATTGATTACAAGATTCTGCGGATTCGCACCTTTGCGGTTCTTGAGTTACTCTATATGGACGAGAACGGAGTCTGGACGAATGAAGATTTCGATTTGAGACGATTGGAAGAGATGATCTCCGAATCGGATTATTTCATACCGGAATTTCCACCTTCGAATGGAGAATCGACGCCTGGGTCGCTTCCCGTGGAAACCGATTTAACCGAGCCAGTTCAAACCGTTGTACCTGTATCACAGCGACCAGCTGATAATGCCAACATAGTTAACGAAGCCCGAGAGCTGTATATTCGTTAACAGATTCCCCGGAAAGGAGCGATCCGTGTTCAAATCCGTAACCCGTTGGGCCGTGAGTATCGCGTTCTTTATTGGGTTGTTGTTTGTGGGACGCTGGGCCTACATGCGGACGTTGTCAAGCGATGTAGCGGAACAGAACCTTGTTCACACTGTCAAAAGTCAGTCGCTTGATGACACCGTAGTCGAGCGGGGCACGGTCGAAAGCCAGAATACCGTTTACGGCAAAAACGAACTGCAGGGTTACGAAACAACCATCACTTTTATTCTGCCTGAAGGAACGGCGGTGAAGAAAGGTGATGTGATTGTTCGGTTGGATTCCAGCAAGATCGATCAGCAGGTCGCACAAAAGAAATTGGCATTAGCCGAGGCTGAGGGTAAGCTCAAAGAAGCCCAGCAATCCAAGATCGCAAAAGAGAACGAAGGCAAGGGAAAGATCGTTGTCGCAAAGCGGGAATTGATCTTGGCCGAGATCGAAGTCGTCAAATACTTGGACGGAGATTACAAAGCCGAAGAGGCCGAATTTCTACGTCTCATCGCCGATGGCAAAGCGCAATTGAAGAAGTTTCTCGATGAACGAGCTAACATTGAAGTACTTGTCAAGAAAGGCTATCGTTCGCCAGAGCAACTCGATGAATTCAAGCTCCGCATTAATAGCTTAACCAAGGCTGTCGAACGAGACGAACAGAAGCTCGAGAATTTGAAACTCTACGATTCCAAACTTAAGGAAACAACGTTTCGAGGTAAAGTTGAGGACGCCAAACTAAAGGTCGAACGCGAGATAGCGACGGCCGAAGCAGAAGTCGAAAAAGCAGATGTTGCCATTCGTAGCGCAGAGAGTGTCGTGGAGTTGCATCGTTCGGAGTTGGCCAATCTCGATGAGTCGTTGAAGACATGTGAAATGAAGGCCCCACAGGATGGAACAGTGGCCTATGCCAATCAGCCGTGGTACGACGCATCTCAACGGATTAAAGTCGGTGCACGGCTCTATTCCCAACAAGATATCTACTTTCTTCCCGACATGCAAAACATGCAAGTCAAACTCAGCTTGCACGAGTCTGTTATCAATCGAGTGAAAGCGGATCAACAGGTATCGATCCGTCTCGATGCATTCGCCGATCGTCGATTAGAAGGAAAGGTCACTTATGTTTCTGAATTGGCGGCCTCAAGCTTTGATGATTCGAAAAGCTACGATGCGATCGTATTGATCAAGGAGATTCCTACCGATCTGGCGATGAAGCCAGGGATGACTGCGGAGGTGGAAATTCTTGTTGGAACCTACACAGATATCGTCGCCATTCCGATCGGAGCTGTCACCGAGCACTTTCAACAAAGTTATGTCTACTTGCAAAATGGGAGCGAGTTTGAACGGAAAGCGATCAAGGTGGGACGCAAGACTCATGCCTTTATCGAGGTGACCGAAGGACTCAGCGAGGGTGACGTCATCGCAACCGATGCCTATCAGCGAGGGACAAAAGACTTCGGTGCATCGGAACGCAAAGCGAATGCTTCGCGTGGGCAAGAAAAAAATACGGATGACAAAAATCCAAAGGACGAGTAGCCCGTGGTCAATGTCATAAGAACCAATTTTCGTGGACTAGTGTTTACTTCGCTTCGCAGTTTGATGATGCACAAACTGCGGTCGTTTCTCACGATTTTGGGATTGGTTTTTGGCGTCGCGAGCGTGATCGTTATGTTGGCAGTCGCAGAGGGGGCGAGTCGTGCGGCTCAAGAGCAAATCGAGTTGCTCGGAGTCAACAATGTTATTGTAAGAAGTTTGAAACCCAGCATCACGGCACCGATCAACTACCGTTCTTTTGTCATGGAGTACGGCCTCACTTACGACGATCTACGAAGCGTCGAGGAAACTATACCTACAGCGGTCAAAGTCATGCCGATGCGGGAGTTTATACACGAGGCTCGATACGGAGAATACAAACTTGATGCGCGCGTGGTCGGTGCGACACCCAGCTATTTTACGGTCAATCGACTAACCTTAGCGCGTGGGCGATTTCTCGAAGCAACCGATCTCGAAGCGCGAAATAATGTCTGCGTGATCGGAGAAGCGGTGGCCATGGAGCTATTCCCCGGTCAATCTGCACTTGGTAAATCGCTGCACCTTGACGCAAAACACTTCTTTCGAGTGGTCGGTGTTCTGCAGTATCGAACTCCATCCGCAGGGGTCGGTTCAAGCTTAGCAGCTCAAGATCTCAACTACGACATCGTGATCCCATTAACGTCCGATCGAAGCCGCATCGGCGATGTGTTGTCCAAACGAGAGCAAGGAAGTTTTTCTCGACAAAGACTCGAACTTAGCCAAATAACTATTGAGGTGCAGAATCGTGGACAAGTTAAGTCGACGGCCAAAGCGATTGAAAGTTCATTGGCAGCAAGTCACCCGGATAAAGACTATTCGATAACGATCCCACTTGATTTGATTGAACAAGCCCAGGCGACGCAAAGGATTTTTAACTTTGTATTAGGCTCGACTGCTGCCATCTCGTTGTTGGTAGGAGGAATTGGGATTATGAACATCATGTTGGCCAGTGTCAGCGAGCGAACTCGGGAAATCGGGATTCGTCGAGCATTAGGCGCAAAACAATGGGACATTATCATGCAGTTCCTGGTTGAGACCGCTGTTTTATCCTTGATTGGAACGATCATCGGGTTGGGAATTGGCGTCACGTTTCCGCAGTTGGTTACGTATATCTCGGGCATGAAGACATCTGTTACCACCAGTTCCTTGTTCATAGCGAGCGCCGTATCGTTGTCGGTCGGAATCGCATCGGGCATCTATCCCGCTCGAAGAGCGGCCAAGCTAGATCCGATCGAAGCCCTACGTTACGGATAGACGCTGATTTCTATTAGCCGTGTATCCGAGCCAGGAATTGGTCGATGTGAGTCTGCTGCGTATGGGGATTCATGAAGACCGCTTTCTCTCCAGGAATCGGAACCCATTGACCTTGCTCATCGTAATCCGAATGGGTCACGTACTGGATCCAATTTGTGTATAGTCCAACCTTGCCTCGCTCTAAAAAGACTCTGCGATGATAGGCTGTATTTTCAGCCAAATGCTTGCGTCCCTCTGCTGTTCCGGTCGACTGCTTTTCAATCGCCAATTCTGCCGCCGGATCAGTAATCCCGACTGGGTCGTAAAGTCGAAATCCAACACTTGGCCCGCAATTCTCTGGTGCTACGGCGATGGCGCCGCGAGTCTTTTGTAATCGGCGACGGAGATAGTCCGCATTCTGCAGGCCGTGGGCAATCAGAATTTGATACCCCTGCTTGCCCATCGAATTCAAAGCAGCGTAAGCTCCGAATAGTCCAGCCGCTCCGCGTGAACATTCAATGGTGGATTGCAAATGCGTCTGCCCTTGTACGTTCTTTTCGAAGTAAGAAAAATTCTCTGGATCATGCTCGAGCGCTTGCATGGACGCTCGATCTTTAACCATGACCAAGCTGGATGTGTACGGGACATAGCCCCATTTCTGAAAGTCGACTGTAAACGAATCGGCGTACTTCAATTCGCGAAAAAGATCCACATTCTTTCGCAACCCTTCTAATGTTTGTGGCATGATGTGAAGCGGTTTGTTGTCGAAATCATAGTCGAGGAAAAAGATCAACGGCCAACCGACCGCAGCATCGACATGGATATGGGGCTGAGCTATGGAGAACTTCTTAGCGAGTCGGTCCGCAAGCTCTCGAACTGGTTTCACTTGGTCGACGGCAAACGTGTCGGTTGTTCCCATCGTCAGCATGATCGTAGGTACGATGCAGCCTAATCGGAAACAGGCCGTGAGTTGATCCTCAAGGTCCTTTAAATCAATGTTGCTCGCTTGAGTCAGTTTGATACGAATCGTTTTCTTGGAAATGTTCACGCCGAGCAAGGATAGATTCGTGGTATTCGAATAATGACCTCCTTGAGAATTGATCATGCGATAGTCCTGACCATACTCCAGTCCCAAATGCAATGACTGCGGCATCGCTTTTCGAATGCCAAAAAGGTATCCA
>Ga0315899_10004975_pt1 | contig 14360 bp, 10 predicted proteins | sample LakEriMetagenome_2_FD_203518 | JGI IMG/M metagenome (GOLD analysis project Ga0315899, IMG submission 203518) | Freshwater fungal communities from buoy surface, Lake Erie, Ohio, United States - Buoy 4 MA112 | ecosystem: Environmental > Aquatic > Freshwater > Lake | place: USA: Lake Erie, Ohio... | reverse complement strand
ACCACCGAGTGCGACAACTTCCTCGTGACTTGCTTCTAGTGCAGCTTTTTGCTTTGCAAGTTCAGCTTTATACTCTGTATCGTAATTTTCATCAGAAATCTCTCGTCGTTGTAATTCAAACCTGGCCATAAATTCAGGATTGCCACCGAGCATAATGTCTGTTCCGCGGCCTGCCATATTTGTAGCAACTGTTACTGCGCCTTTAACGCCGGCACGGCCAATAATCATCGCCTCACGCTCATGGTGCTTGGCATTGAGAACTTCGTGCGGGATTCCATTTTTCTTCAAAACTGCAGAAAGTTCTTCCGATTTTTCAACGCTGACAGTACCGACCAAAACAGGCTGGCCTTTGCGATGGCGCTCGACAATATCTTGAGCAACTGCAAGAAACTTTCCAGCTTCTGTTTTATAGACTAAGTCTGGAGCATCAATACGTTGCATCGGACGGTTTGTAGGAATTGGAACTACGCCGAGTTTGTAGATCTGATGAAATTCTGACGCTTCGGTCATCGCAGTACCGGTCATACCCGAAATTTTTGAGTAGAGACGGAAATAGTTCTGCAATGTAATTGTTGCCAGTGTCTGGTTTTCATTCTGAATCTGAAGGCGCTCTTTCGCTTCAAGAGCTTGATGCAAGCCATCGCTGTAGCGACGTCCTGAAAGCATGCGGCCAGTGTGTTCATCTACGATGAGAAGCTCGCCATTCATGACGACATAATCCTTGTCGCGCTTAAAAAGCTCCTTAGCGCGGATCGCATTATTGAGGTATCCGATGAGTGTTGTGTTAGCAATCTCCTCATCCTCAAGCTTTTCAATCTTATCTTTATAGAGATTTTCAATACCGAGGAGCTGCTCCACCTTGGTGATGCCTGCCTCAATAACCCCTACCGTCTTCTTCTTTTCATCGACTTCATAGTGAGTATCACGCGAGAGCTGATTAACAATATTTGCAAATTCAACGTACCACTTAGTCGGCCGATCGGCAGGACCGCTGATGATCAATGGTGTTCGAGCTTCGTCAATAAGAATCGAGTCGACTTCGTCAACTACAGCGAAGAAGTGCTCTCGCTGAACACAATCAATCAAGTCCACCGCCATGTTGTCGCGAAGATAATCAAATCCGAATTCATTATTTGTACCATAGGTAACATCGCAGTTGTAGGCTTCGCGACGCTCAGATGGGGACATGCTATTGAGGATGACGCCAACCGTTAGACCAAGAAAACGATGGATACGGCCCATCCATTCGCTATCGCGCTCCGCTAAATAATCATTTGTTGTAACAACGTGAACACCTTTACCTGCAAGTGCATTTAAATAAGATGGGAGCGTTGCAACAAGAGTTTTACCTTCACCGGTTTTCATTTCGGCGATATTTCCCATGTGCATCGCAGCGCCACCCATGAGTTGAACGTCGTAATGACGTTGACCTAGTGTGCGCTTGGCGGCCTCGCGAACAACAGCAAAAGCTTCAGGGAGTAGGTCATCGAGATCTTCACCTTGCGTCAGGCGAGTTTTAAACTCTTGAGTTTTTGCGCGAAGTTCCTCATCAGATAAAGGCACGATTGCCGCTTCAAAAGTATTAACCTCTGCAGCAATCTTTGTGAGTTGGCGAAGAATCTTTCCTTCACCTGCGCGCATAATCCGATCAAGAATCGATGACATCTACAAACCTTTCAGAGACTTCCCTTATGAGACAACCTGACAGGCGGAGATCCCCCGCTGGTCACTGGGTATATCGTAGGGGTTTGGCTACGCAGGCAGTAACTGCGCCAATCACCGTATATCCCGCTCCATGAAGGGCTCGGCCCGCCTCGCGCAGGGTCGCCCCCGATGTAACTAAGTCATCGATGAGAATGACGGGAATATTCGACGAATCTTCTAGGTTCGCGCATCTCATTGATTGGCTGAGATTTTTCTCTCGTGATTGAGAGTCGAGGGTGGTTTGGTCTTTCACCTTTCGAGAATGACTCAACATCGCTCGGACTTGAACTTGTGGAGTTAGAGCGAGTGCTTTTGTTTGTTCCAGTATGAAATCACGACCTCGCTTTCGTGTATTTGCTTTTCTCGAAGGGATGGGCACAAGGTCGGCGATTCCAACTTCACTGTAAAAATAGGTCAGACTATGTGAGAGCGCTTGCTGCATAAGGCGATCAGCATCGTGAAGTGCGCTTTCTTTAGCGCCAAGTAGCACTTTCTGCGCGACAAGTGAGTAAGCGACGGAGGAATAAACAGGGAAAGAGAAACTTTTCGAAGAGATAAATGTTCGATAGATATGTGGGTGCCATGAAGCCCGACACTCAGAACAAATCCTGATGCCAAGGCGTTGGCATCCCAGACACCGCGAAGGAAATATCAATTCGGATAGTGCAAGTAATGAGATCACAGAGATGATCTTTACTGGCTAAATGTTTTAGCTCTGAACTTCAATTCTCTTATGTGGATTAACGGGAAGAGGTCTTCCAGAGATTTCATTGCCCGCAATTCGAGGCAAGGTAAGGACGAAGTTTGCACCTTGACCTGGCGCACCCCAAGCATCGAGTTCTCCGTTGTGAAGTCTGGCATCTTCGAGAGCGATGGATAGCCCCAAGCCAGTTCCACCACGTGTGCGAGCTCGTGATGGATCTGCTCGCCAGAATCTATCGAAGACGCGTGTAAGCGATGTCTCTTCCATTCCTTCTCCATGATCGCGCACACTTACTGCGACCTCTGTAAGTGTCTCAACACATGTGATCTCGATGGGCTTTCCATCAGAATGGTCGAGAGCATTTGAAATGAGATTGCGCATGATGCGCTCTACACGCCTAAAATCTGCACGGATATGAACCAGTGTTTTTGGAGCTACGACTGAAATTTGGGACTCTGGTGAGTCAAGTACTACTCCAAGATCTGCCACGCAGCGGCGCACAAGGGCTATAAATTCAAAATCGGTTGGTTCCAGAACTGCAACCTCTGCATCAAATCGGCTTACCTCCAGAAGCTCCTGAAGAAGCTTTTCAAAGCGGTCAATCTGCGCGAGTAAGAGCTCAGCACTTCGAGCGATAGCAGGATCAAAATTCTCGCGTTGACTATAAATCACATCGGATGCCATACGAAGAGTTGTCAGCGGAGTTCTGAGCTCATGTGAGACATCAGAGACAAATCGCTGTTGTACTTGTGAGAGATTTTCCAATCGACTGATCTGGGCCTCGATGGAGGTTGCCATTTCATTAAAGGCATTTCCAAGAGTTGCAATCTCATCATTGCTCTCAACTTGTAATCGTTGACTGAAGTCGCCTTGAGTAAAGAGACTTGCCACACGCGCCGCTTCGCGAACCGGCTTAACTACCTGTCTAACAACGAGCCAGGTGATCAGGGCGATCAAGAGCAGAAGTACCAGCGCTGTGAGAAGGAGCGAGTTTTGGACGAGATCTAGGGTTGCACCTTGGCTGGCTAAGGTGAAGACAAGATACATTTCGTAACGGCCAGAACCAGGGATCGATACGCGTTGCCCAACATAGAGCGCATCAATTGTTTTACCTGTTCGATATGTAAGTGGGGCAAACTGGTGAGACAGATCCGCTTCTTTCGAAATCTTAGTTCGCAAATCTTCTGGAATTGTTGTCGCCAGTAGTCCGTTTGAGGCAAAACTGTAATTTGGCTGCTGACCATTTTTAGCTGTTTCGCCTTTACTGAAGATTTTAAGCAAGATGATTTCTCGCGCACTGTCAGTAGTTCCTAGTGTGGTTGATGAAGAGATCACATCTGTAACTTGTGCTTGAATTTGTGACTCTGATGCTCCTTCAACAAGTAAGAGTTGATAGCGGGCGTTGTAAAAAACCGAACGGGCATCAGCGAGAGAAGACTCTAGATTTACTCTCTTTATTCCATCTGAAAGCTGCGAATACAGGGCCGAACCCGTCAGCCAAACGACGCCTAAAGATAAGAGAACTGTTGAGAGTATGACTTTAGCTGCCAGAGATTGTACAAAGGGCGAACGTTGTGGCCTCATTAGGAAGCGCCCACAACTCCAGCTTTGTATCCCACTCCTCGAACCGTTATCACGATAGTTGGGTTCTCTGGATCGTGTTCGACCTTAGAGCGAAGACGTTGAACGTGGACATTTACCAAGCGAGTGTCAGTTGAATGACGATATCCCCACACTTCGCTCAGCAAAGAATCGCGTGTAAATACACGACCCGGCTCCTTTGCTAGCGCTACAAGTAAATCAAATTCAAGGCGAGTGAGTGCAATTAGTTTGGCCCCACGTCGAACTTCGTGAGCAGTAACGTCAATGGCTAAGTCGCCGATAGTCAGCGATCCTTTGACATCAGCATTTGTGCGGCGCAGCCGTGTGCGAATACGTGCGATTAATTCAGAAGGGTGTTTAAAAGGCTTAACCATGTAATCATCTGCGCCTGCCTCAAGTCCTGCGACAATGTCTTGTGTGTCGCCTTTGGCGCTTAACATCACGATCGGCACCATAGATTCGGCGCGAATTAACTTACAAACTTCTACTCCATCAAGACCTGGCAACATCACATCGAGGAGAACGAGATCTGGTGGATTGCTTCGAAAAACATCCATGACCTCGTCTCCACGACTGACTAGATCTACGTCGATGCCGGCACCGGTTAAAACGATGCCGAGCATCTCCGCAAGATCCTGGTCGTCATCGACGACCATGACTAAGGTCATTAGCTACCGTGCTCCCAAGAGTTGAGATACATATCTTGAGCTGGTGTTAATACATCAATGCGACCACCCATAGAGATCAACTTAAGTGATGCAACTTCCTTATCGATGTATTCAGGAACCATGTGAACACCTGCTGAAAGATTCTTCGCTTCTTTGACTAGGTATTCAGCTGTGAGTGCCTGATCCGAGAAGGACATGTCCATCACTGATGCTGGGTGACCTTCTGCTGCTCCAAGATTTACTAGGCGACCTTCAGCAAGAAGAAGTAGACGACGACCATCTGCAAGTACATATTCATCAGTCTGATGGCGCATCTTTGCATTCTTCTTCTTTGAATTCTGCTCAAGCCAAGCAACATCGATTTCGATATCGAAGTGACCGGAGTTCGCCATGATTGCTCCATCCTTCATGACTGCAAAGTGCTCATCGCGAAGTACGTCACGGTTACCTGTGACTGTAATAAAGACATCACCAATCTTTGCTGCATCCAGCATTGGCATAACGCGGAAGCCTTGCATCATCGCATCTAGTGCCTTTGTTGGATCAATCTCAGTAACGACAACGTCAGCGCCCATGCCTTTCGCGCGCTCTGCAACACCTTTGCCACAGTAGCCAAAACCTGCGACAACAACGATACGTCCAGCAAGTAAGAAGTTTGTTGCGCGGAAGACTGCATCAAGTGTTGATTGTCCGGTGCCATAACGGTTATCGAACATGTGCTTGGTATCGGTGTCGTTGACAGCGATCATTGGGAAAGTGAGTGCTCCATCTTTAGCCATCTGGTTAAGGCGAATGACACCAGTTGTGGTCTCTTCGCATCCGCCAGTGATGGTTGGAAGAAGTTCACGACGAGTGGTGTGGAGGGTGTTAACAAGATCGCAACCATCATCAAAAACTTGATGTGGTTCAATATCTAGAGCAGCGTTGATGTGTGAGTAGTAGCCGTCACGATCAACCGCGTTGCGAGCAAATACAGAGATTCCGTATTCATGAACAAGTGCTGCTGCAGTGTCATCTTGTGTTGATAGTGGATTTGATGCACATAGTGCGATCTCTGCTCCGCCTGCCTTAAGAACGCGCATCAAGTTTGCAGTCTCAGTGGTGACGTGCATACACGCAGAAATTCTCACTCCTGCAAATGGTTGTGACTTCTCGAAACGCTCTCTGATTTGAGCAAGAACTGGCATATTGCGCTCAGCCCACTCAATGCGCTTGCGGCCTTCGGCAGCAAGGGATGCATCTGCGATGTCATGCTTTGGTGTTGTTTGTGTGGTTGTCATAACTCTTCTCCTCTACACGGTAGGTGATTAATTGCTTACCTAAGGCGTAGGGCTCTACTTGCTAGGTTGCTGTAGGCCAAGATTACTGGGTAAAGAGGCTACTTGCCACCTATGAGGGCTAAGACCTGCGCAGAAACTTTCTTCATGAGTGCATCAGAGTTAGCCTCAACGTTGAGTCTAAGTACAGGTTCAGTGTTTGAGGCGCGGACGTTAAACCACCAATCGCCGCTTTCAACAGTGAGACCATCCAAGTGATCTGTCGTGATTCCATCCATAGCGAGATAGTGTGACTCAATCGACTGCATCACCGACCGTGCATCATTGACAACTGAATTGATTTCTCCACTGGATGAGTATCGATTATATGAATGCAATAACTGGCTGAGTGTTCCTTCAGATTCAGAGAGTGCAGCAAGAGCGTGAAGTGCAGCCAGCATTCCTGAATCAGCTCGCCAAAAATCTTTAAAGTAGAAGTGGCCTGAGTGCTCACCACCAAAAATTGCACCTGTCTCTGCCATCAATTTCTTGATGTAGGAATGTCCTACTCGAGATCGAACGGCTATTCCGCCATTTTCTTCGATTACTTCCTTCACACTTCTTGATGAAATCAGATTATAAATAATCGTTGATCCTGGATCACTTGCAAGTGCACGATCTGCGATCAGAGCTGTGAGGGCTGAAGGATTAACTGAGTCACCCTTTTCGTCTACCAAGAAACATCTATCGGCATCTCCATCAAAAGCCAATCCGATATCAGCCTTATGCTTCTTTACCGCCTTCGATAAATCTTGCAAATTTTTGGGATCAATTGGGTTTGCCTCATGGTTGGGAAAAGTTCCATCTAATTCAAAGTACATTTCGACCACTTCTGCATTCAATCCTTTGAAAACTGCAGGGGCTGTATATCCAGCCATTCCATTTCCTGCGTCAATCACAACTTTAAGTGGTCGCATCGATCCCACATCCACCAGACTGAGAAGGTGCTCTACATAATCTTCCAGCATGGATTGTGAACGCTCGACACCCACGCTTCGAAGTTCGATTGGTGAACCTTGTTCAACAAATTTTTCGATTGTAAGCAAGCCTGATTCTTTGCCGATCGGACGAGCACCGCTAAGGCACATTTTTATGCCGTTGTACTCCGCTGGATTGTGACTTGCCGTAAACATCGCGCCCGGCATGTTCAACTTGCCAGCAGCAAAATAGAGCATATCTGTCGATGCTAAACCAATTCGAATGACATCAAAACCCTGGGATGTCACACCTGCAGAAAATGCATCAGCAAAAATAGGAGATGATGGACGCATGTCTTCGCCAATTACTACAGTTCCAGGTTCTCGCTCCTGCTGAAGAAATCTAGCGAAAGCTACCCCTGTCGCAAAGCAAAAGTCGGCAGTTATCTCAGAATCAACAAGTCCTCGAACATCGTACGCTTTAAATATTGGCATCTGTCTGTGTCCTAATTTGGGACTGCGCGAAGATGTCCGCGACGCACGCCAATGTGAGGCGCACTCTGCTCTTGTTCAGATGGCTCTTCAGCACTTTCTGGAACTGTTGCCGCTGCTTCGCGTACTGCATCTGCAATTGCCATGAGGTCATCTTCTGTCGGCCCAGATCCAGATTGTGAAATCTCCTCTTTGATAACCGACCAACCATTAGGAACAGTTAACTTGCGCGCATGAAACTCACATAAATCATATGCATGAGGTTCTGCAAAGGTTGCTAGCGGTCCGAGTACTGCAGTTGAATCAGCATAGATATAGGTAAGGGTCATTGTCGCCATCGCGCGACATGTCGCTCGCGAGCATCCTCTACCTGTTCGTACTGCCGAAGTCATAGATAGAAGATTAGTGGGAATAGGTGAGGCTATGGATTTAAGACACGGATATTCGCGCTAGGAAGTAGAACACGAGTCAGTTCGCTTCCAGGGGTAAGTGGGAAATAGCCATATCCACTCTGTGTTGAAATGAGTGCACCGCCAACTGTCTTTTCGCTAACTTTTGTGAAGTTTATGGTTCGAGCATTCTCCGGCACTTTAAAGGTCGCGATGCCTTCTCCGGTTACTGTGAATTTCTTCTCTTTCTTATTTGTATAGAGAATTGAAATCGACACTGAGACTTGATCGCCCGTAAAGACCAGCGTCGGAGCTAATCCACTCACTGCTAATGAATACTCCGTCATTTCTGCAGTCGCTGTACTCCACACAAAATCGGACTTTGATTGCGCAAAAGTAGATGAATAGACCGAAGCCACAATCGGGCGGTCTGAAGAAATTCTGAGAGCAAAGGTGCTTGGAACAAGTTGAGGATTAAGGGAAATCTCGGTCACGATGCCAGCCTTAATGACACGATCATCAAATCCGAAAGGAATAAATGACCCTTTAGTTGAGATGAGCTCGACAGAGATGCGTGCATCTACATCACCGGGTGCGATAACCCGCAAGGTGTGTCCGAGCGCGTTGCCTGATCGCTTCATATGTGGAATTGCTGGAATCACCACCACCTTGCTTGGATCTGGTGATGCATTGACCATATCGCCGCCAAGAGTTTGAAGTCCGCGACCCCGCTCATCCACGAGGAAAGCGTTAACGCGCCCAGATCTTGGCGCAACGTGTAGAGCAATTCGCTTAGACCCCGGATCCAGTGAATCAAGAGTCTGCACGACAGATGAATTTGCTTTTAACGTCACTACCTTCGGTGGGCGTATTCCGTTTTCACTCCAAATTTCTACATCAATAATTGCTTCACTCAATCCGCTATTGATCAGGATGAGTTTTCCTTTACTTGTTACATCTGCCGCGCCTCCGACAAACCATTGAGAGATCGATGGCGCTGAGCAAATAGTTGCACCCGCCCACACTCCCTTTTTGATTTGCCAGACTGGAGAGGTCAAATTCTTTGTCTCTAGAACCGTCGGGCTTGAACTCTGCATCAAGCGCAAGGTACGAGTCGGTTTGAAAATTATTGACTTGTTGCCCAAAACTCGTGACCCAGTTTGTGTTGAAGGAACTGAAATCGCGCTGCTCTCCCCTGCCGGTGTTGCAGGGCAAACTACAGGTGGGTAATTTTCTGAATAGTCACTCTGAGTTACAGATACAGAAGCAAGATTACTGAAAGTCAGTGTTGCAATTACTGCCGAAATGATCAATACAGGGCGTTTAAATCTCATGCGAGCTCCCTCTCGGAAATCTCTCGCTTGCGTCGACCACTTGGGGCTGCAAAGAGAGCAAAGGTGAGGAGAATGATGAGATGCAGTGAGATCCATCCACGCCTGACTGAACCATCATAAATCAAGAGCACTGGGCCAACTTCTTCAACAGCGAATTGTGGAAGCGATAGATCACTCTTGATGCGAGTTAGCCGCTCTCCGTTTTGCACTAGGTGCCACGAGCGACTGTAACTTTCAGTGAGGGTCACTACTCCCGGAGTCATCACCATGTATTCATCTGGAACAGAAGTTGGTAAAAGCTGAGAAGATTTTCCGCTCGAATCAGTCAAGATTAGATTTCCAGTTGCACCAGAAACCTTCCACACGATTCCAGAAGTTGTCGAGGATGCACGAGTGAAGCCTCCAAGTCCATCAATGGTCTGGACAAGCGTGCCTTCGAATGGAGCTTTGAGGAATACATATGTAATTCCATAGCTTGCAAGAGTTTTGCTGCTTGTCACTCCACTGCCGTCAGCAAGAGCGGTAACCGCAACAACTATTTCAGGGACTTCAGCCGGTGCAACATCGGCATCTCCAAGGGAAACATCGCTACCGCGCGCAATGTAGTAACTCAAAGTCGGTGTTGTTCCCACAATTCGTTCGCGCAATACGAGTGTTTTTGATTGAGTCTCAATTGCAAGATATGGCGGTAGTACCTCACCTTGTGCCGATTGCAGGGGCGCTTGCGGTCCCTGCGTTGCGATCCAGCCAGTGGCAGTGATTGCGTAGATTGTCGAAATGGTAACTAGGGCAGAGACAGCGAAGTGACGATAATTAACATGTGTTGCAATCAATCGCTCACGAACTTTATCCAGAATTGCAACTGAGCTGTATAAGGCAGCCAGCGTTGCCAGTGCAATGAATACACCCGCGTAAATGTAATTTGGAGTCGTAGTTCCTTTTCCAGTAATCGTGAGTGTTGATGCGATGGTTGCAATACAAATAAAGGTACCGCCAATAAGTGAAATCTGTCGTGCCCGCTCGATGGAGAAAAGTCCGATTGCGAGAATGAGGATGACTGGACTGATCAGCCACCAAGGAAGTGAACCTGCTCCGCCAGGGTTTGCGGTGAAGGTGAGGTTTGCCCCGCCACCAGCTGAGAGCATGCCAATATCGATCAGAAATTTCTTGGGAGAGCTGACAATCTCCAAACTCCACGGAATTGTCAGTGCTAGTGGAGCAATTAAAAGAAGTGCACGACGCGCTAGGAGCGAATCGGGACGAGTTTGATTTGAACCTCTTCGCCACTCTAAAACGTCATGTGTGATGGCTGCCAATGTGAGAACAAGCAGCGCAATGAAAAACGGTGGTGCGAAGGCGAACATGAAGGCAAGTAAGAGCGAAAGCGCTGACATTTTGCGAATCGAAAACTCATCAACTTTTCGCCACTGCATTGCAGCATCTACGAGGAAAGGAGCAAGGATCATAATCATCAGAATTCCAAAGCGTCCTGAGTTGACGGCAGAGATGCTCACTGGAGAGATTGCATAAAGAAGGGCTGCCGAGGCGGTAATGAAGCGATTCTCGCTCACCTTCTTGACCAAATGGTGGCCTGATAAAAACAGTAGAACAGGGGCTGCAATAAAGAAGAGGGAGATAAAGAGTGAAACGTTTCCTAGAGTAACAACTGACGCTAAGGCGATTATTGGCATCCATAGTGGTGCGGCACTTTTACTTCCTAAGCCAACTTCGTGCCAAGGGGCGAAGTAAAACTGCCACAGATCCCTTGCCCCTGATGGAGAAGGAGCCAACGTTCCTCCTGAAACGGCACCGATTCGGTTTCTGGACCAGACAAGTGTGAGCAATATGAGAAAAATACAGATGATGACAAAAGGTTTACGAAATACTGAACTCCACTTGCGAGTTACAACGGGCGTGAGCAAATCTTCTTCTTCTAATTCTTTCTCAGTAGGAAGATCTAGGAGTGATTCATCCAGAACTGATTCTTCCGTTGGTTTAAGAATGAAATCTCTTATCGAGCTCAAGCCACGATCAATTGCTAATCGAAATTGGCGACCTCTTGACGGAATAAATCGGGATACAACTCGCGAAGATACAAGACGGGTTGATTTGCGAGCCTTTCTCGCCTTTAGTAACTCCCCCGGCTTCACCAGAAGATTTCCAATTGCAAGAATTTCATCTGCTGCATATCCAGGAAGCTTTGCAAAGAGATAACCCACCGCTCGAATAACAGCAGAACCGAGAAGTTGTATTGCTAAAAGCGGAAGTAACCACCACGTTGCATTTGCTAAGAGAACGTAGGCAGCATTCTGTCGATCCAATAAAAGTGGCCGGTGAAGGAAAGCTCCTTTCACATCAACTTCACGACGCTCTGTTGCCGATGCTTGTGCGTGATAGGCAAGCGCGTCCGTGACGACAATTACTCCGTGGCCTGCAGCGTGGACTCGCCAGCCAAAATCAACATCATCTCGGAAGAGTTCCAGATTCTGATCAAAACCACCGAGCTCTTCAAAAACGCTTCTGCGGATCAAGGCACCTGCGGTGCTCACTGCTAATACATCTGCAACACCATCGTGCTGGCCTTGGTCATATTCTGAATCTTCAAGTCCTGTCCAACGTGCACCGTTAGTTGCAATACTTATGCCAATTTCGAGAAGATGTGTGCGATCGTGCCAACCAAGTAATTTTGGACCAGCCATCACTACATTGGGGCGATCATCAAGTGCGGCAAGCAAGGCTTCGAGTGCACCAGGTGCTGGCGCACAATCATCGTGAAGAATCCAAAGCCATTCATTTTCAATTGAAGGTGGAAGTTTTTCAACTGCAGATGCAATTGCGGCTCCGAAGCCAGTCTCGCGCGGCAGTGTGAGAATCGGAATGCGAGCGCTTTTAAGTAATTTTGCTGATGAATCTAATGAACCTGTATCAACTGCAACGATGTGATCAAATGCGCGCGTCTGTGATGCTAACGATGCAACAACCTCAGGCAACCACGTTGCGCCGTCATGGACAACGAGAATCGCGCTGACGCGATGGGAAGACATTGCTTACGCTGGTCGACGCTTCAAACGGCGACGCTCGCGTTCGGAGAGTCCGCCCCAGATTCCAAAACGCTCATCATGGGCAAGTGCGTACTCGAGACATTCTTGGCGAACATCGCATGAGAGACAGACGCGCTTTGCTTCGCGTGTAGAGCCGCCTTTTTCAGGAAAGAAGGCTTCAGGATCAGTTTGTGCGCAGAGTGCGCGCTCTTGCCACGAGAGTTCAATGTTCTCGCCATTTGCTAGTTGGATAGTTGGTCCAGCAGTGGGGGCTGATGGCTTGCCAGTCGAAGTTCCTTCTGGGCGGATTGGCATTTGCTAATCTCCTCAAGTCATTAGGGCCCGGGCCGAGAGTGGCTTTCGGGTCGCAATAGATGAATTACACGCGTGTAATCCCATCCTGTCAACTCCCCAAGTACACCTTAAGGGTTAGAAAATGGTCAAGATTGGGCCACATTGAGCGTGATTTCAGTAAAAAATCGACAAATAGCCAGGTTAAAAACTTATTGGAAGATTCTCGCTTACAGAGATATATCTATCTTCATAGGTAGCGCCTTCTTCAACAACGCAAGCTGGAGCAAGAAAGGTTCGAGTCAGGCGCGCACCCGGTTTCACAATAGCGCCGGCAGAGACGATGCAATTGTCGAGGATGGCCTGTGCACCAATCTGCGCACCCGCACCGATAGATGTTCCGCCAGTGAGTACTGCACTCGAATCAACGTCTGCAGTGGGTGAAATCAGAAAGTCGGCCTCGACTAAATCTCGGGATCCTTGAAAGAGCGCTCTTGGGTTTCCAATATCAAGCCAGTAAGCAGCCTCTTTGTAGGCGAAAACGCGACGTTTGTCATTAATGAGCTGAGGGAAAGTTTCGCGTTCGACAGATACGACGGTATCGCGTGGAATTGAGTCAACAACCTCACGGTTAAATACATAACATCCCGCGTTGATCCAATCAGTTACTGGATTTTCCATCTTCTCTAAAAATGCTTCTACGCGGCCATCTGCTGTGGTGGGGACGCAACCAAAGGCGCGAGCATCTTCAACCTGAATTAGGTGAAGTGTGACATCGGCTTCAGCCTTTTTGTGAAATTCAATTTGGGCAGCCAGATTATGTTGACTGAGGACATCACCATTGAAAACAACAAGAGCCTGATCAGGTGCACCTTCATCAAGATGCGCAGCAGCATTGGCTATTGCTCCTCCTGTTCCTAGCGGCTCTTTCTCAACTGCATAACGAAGATCAATCCCCCATTTCCTACCATCACCAAAGTAAGGGATGAAAACCTCTGAAAGATAAGAGGTCGCAAGAACTAATGTAGTTATCCCTGCATGCTGTGCGGCAAGAATTTGATGTTCGGTTACAGGTTTACCGGCAATCGGAAGCATCGGTTTAGGAATTTCTGAAGTAATGGGAGCCAAGCGAGTTCCCCGACCCCCAACCAGCAAGATTCCAACAGTCATGGTTTATGCGCCAATCGCAGCCATGATTCGTGCAGCAGCATCGCTAATCGCGCTATCTGTGGCGGTCATTGCAACACGAATATGGTCGCTGCCGTCAGGGCCATAAAACGAACCTGGGGTCGCGAGAATTCCAATCTCTGCCAGCCAATCAACTGATTTCCATGCATCTTCGTTTCGTGTGCACCATATATAAAGTCCGGCAACGCTGTCATCAATTCGAAATCCTGCTGCCTCAAGTGCTGGCTTTAATGTTGCGCGTCGAGAGTTATAACGCTCGCGAGCAGTTGCAACATGTTCATCGTCGTCAAGTGCTGCTGTCATCGCCTTCTGAACAGGGAGTGCAACCATCATGCCAGCATGTTTTCTAATCTCACGGATTGCTGCGATGAGCGCTGGATCGCCCACCATAAATGCGGCCCGATAGCCCGCTAATGAAGATCGTTTTGATAGTGAATGGACGGCAAGTAAATTTGAATTATCACCATCGCTATATGCAAAAATCGATGTTGGGGTAACTCCATCGCCAAATTCCAAGTAGCACTCATCTGAAATAACTACCGCTTTATTCTTTCGCGACCATTGAATAATTGCGCGAAGTTCGTCTTGCGAATGCACCCGACCTGTGGGATTTGCAGGCGAATTGACCCACGCTAAATCCGCTTGCGGCCATTGCCAAGCATCTATATCGACAGCGATCTCATGTGATTGCGCCAACATCGCACCTACGAGATAT
>Ga0315899_10004973_pt1 | contig 14360 bp, 9 predicted proteins | sample LakEriMetagenome_2_FD_203518 | JGI IMG/M metagenome (GOLD analysis project Ga0315899, IMG submission 203518) | Freshwater fungal communities from buoy surface, Lake Erie, Ohio, United States - Buoy 4 MA112 | ecosystem: Environmental > Aquatic > Freshwater > Lake | place: USA: Lake Erie, Ohio... | reverse complement strand
ACCGTGACGTTCATGACAAACTGGAAGTCACACAGAGTAAAGGCCTGTAGCGGGGGCGTACTCGCGAGAGCACTGCCCGAGGGTTTACGCTATCTGTCGACCTGAGCTTGGCTGAGCTCAGACAGGGAAGAGATCAGGGAGAGGGAGAGGATCGCTAGAGGAAAAGTTTTCTTCCTTCTTTTTAAAGACTCGGACTCCTCGACCAGGGGGGATGCGTCTTTTTGAAGACTCCGGAAGGAAATGGGGGCAAGGGGCCCAGCGCAACACAACAAAGAGGTCATCCTCGCGTCGCGGCCCACTTCCACGTGCCCTTTTGCCGTGGAGGGGCGTAGGCGTAACAGGCTTTATTGATGCGGCAGGCAGCCTTGCGCCGTGTTTCGGCGTTCAGGTACAGGTAGCGTCGATGGGCTCTAAACACTCTATAATAATATAATAAACTATAATATAATATAAAATAACTATATTAATGTTTCAGCGGTTCAGGTAAGTTTGCCAGTGCCGGGTCACGTCTCGAAAGAGCAAATAGTTATTTTTACCAGGGTCGATTAATTACAACGGTCACGTCACGAAACTCAGACTTTCTGAAATGTTCGAAAGCACGTGCGGGTCAAGTCGCGAAGGAGCAAATTGCGTTACAAGGTAAAAAATGGTGTGTGTTGAGTGTTTAATTGGAAAACAAAAGAACCCAATTCTCTTTAAGGCAAATTCCGTTACAAGGTAAAAAATGGTCACGTCACGAAGCTCAGACTTTCTGAAAGAGCTCCCCTTTGAGCACCTGAACAACGGTAGGCGCAAATATTTAGTGTGTCGTCCAAAGACTCAATAGGATAATATTATTACTATAATATGTAGAAGCGCTTATTTAGAAGCGCTTGTCGTAATACTCCTCAATGAAGATCCGATTCTCTTTCAAGACTAAACTAAACCAACCAACTAAACTACAGTTAATACACTAGCACCTGTAGGAAGCGCTCATCGTAATAGTCCTCAATTGCGAGCTTGCATCCGACTCTCTCCAAAGACTCTCGCGGCTGTGACGTGAGGATACCAACGGTCCATGCGCCTGCGACGCGTGTGTGCGATGCATGTGAACTGGGCGACGCCCTGGAACCCCGTATGGAGTCTCGTTCCTCATATACGCTTTCGCTCGCTCTCTCTCTCTTCTAATGCGACGCAAGGTTCGCATATAGATGACGCGCATCCAAATTTCTGCAGGGATCCGACAGGCACGGGGAAGCGATTGGATCACCTGAGGCTACACCGGCCCGGGCGCCCGACAGCGAATCTTCGACTACGATGCACTCGCCTGGTTGCAAGCCGAGACGCTGCATAGCGATTTGGTACGGCATGGGGTCCGGCTTTGCCCGCTCGCACTCGTCGCCGATGATGATGGTATCGAACCAGTCGTAGCGCCCAATTACGTTGAGCATAAACTCGGCATTGGGCCGGGGCGCGTTGGTCACCGCGGCCTTTTTCAAGCCTAATGCGTCGATGCACGTCATCACCTCCTCCAGCCCGGCCATGGCCTGAAGCTTGCCCACCGCCTTGTCCCGGAACGCCGCCTCCTTGCTATCGCTCCACTTTGCGGCCGTCGCAGCGTCCCACCCTGGAAAGAGGTCAGCGCAGATGGCTGCGTTCTGGCGGCCGGCAATTTTGGTGTTGAAGAAGGCGTGGTCAATGGGGCGCCCGCCGTTGATGCCCTCCTTTGCGAGCAGCTCCTGAAAGACGGCAAAGTGCACAGGGTCCGAGTCGAAGAGCGTGCCGTCGATGTCAAACAGTACGCCCTTGATCTTGCCCGCAGGTGGCTCGAACGCCATTGCTAAGTCCAGCCGGCCAGCCCGCTTCCGTGCGCGCGGCGCGGCGCCGCGGAGTGCAGTGGGGCAGCGGAGCACGGCGGGCGCCCAGAACGCGCGCGGCGTCGCAAACGCCTGCGTCTCCGTCGCCAGAGCCAGCAGCAGCACGATCGCGGCGAATACTGCCCGCCGCATTAAACGCTTGGACGTAGTCAGGCCACACTGCAGCCTGCAGGACGTTGCCAGTGTGAATTCTGGAGGCGGCCTCCAATGCGGGCATTCAAGTTGCCCGTGTCAGCCGTGGTCGTGCACATGGCTGTCGTGACGGGCTTCGTGGGGCGCCTCGCACCCTCTCCGCCAGTCACGCCCAGGCGCGCCATCGCCATCTGGGCGCTGCGGTCGGACGCGCAGCCCGGAAAGCACCCCATCTACCATATCCACGAGTGCCCCCCGCACGAGAGGACGCGCGAGATAGCAGCACGGAGCGCACGCAATCTGCCCACGTTCCTCGCACACAAGGACGTGGCGCCCTACAACGCCGAGGCGTTTGCGGAGGCGCGCGGCGCGTATGCGGCATACTGCGAGAGGCAGAACAAGGAGGTGGGTGCGGTTCCTCTTCTGCTGGACTCGTGCTGCGGCACCGGTAGATCCACGTGGAACCTCGCAGCACTGCGTCCGGATGCATTTGTCATCGGTGTGGACAAGTCCCTCGTGCGCCTAACGCGCAACGCTGCCTTCCGCCAGCACGCCAGCTTGCAAGAGACAGTAGCAGGCGCAGACAGCGACGCCGTAGACAACGACGCAGACGCAGGCGCAGGTAACGTCCAAGACGAGGACAGCAGCGAGAGCACTTGTGCACTTGTACTAGCAGATGCGGATGCAGTTGAGAAAGGTCGGAGCAGGAAACAGTGGTCGAAACGCGATAATATGATACTGGTCAGGGCGAATTGCATAGACTTCTGGCGCCTAATTTGGGAGTCAGGCCTGTCCATCGAGTCGCATACCCTCCTGTACCCTAATCCGTATCCGAAACCCCGGCAGGTTGCAATGCGTTGGCACGGCTCGCCCAGGCACAGATTCTCAATGTGATCTTTACCGAGAATTTATTTAGTACTTGTACTAGGGCACTGACTTTTGAGAATTGGTTGGAATACGTAATTGCGTTGGCACGGATCGACCAGCTTTCCCATCCTCCTCTACATGGGCGCATCCATTGAGGTGCGCGCGAGTTGGCGAACGTACTTGGAGGAAATGGCACTTGCGGCGGATGAAGTCTCCTCGACTGGACCCCTGGAGATCGAAGAGTTGGTCGTGAGTCAAAACATGGGCACTCCCTTGAGCAATTTTGAAACCAAGTACGTCAACGCGCAGCAGCCTATATATAGGCTACGGATACCGGCGCTGCCGCGCGTCCCGCCCCCGCGGCCCCACGTCTTGACAGAGAAGAATTAACTCTCTTTCTCTTTTTCGGAGGGGGGGGGCGGGAAGGAGGGGGGGAGGGAGGGAGAGAGCGCGCGAGAGAGAGAGCGAGAGCGAGAGAGAAAGAGAGAGAGCGCGCGCGCGAAAGCGAGAGCGAAAGTGAGAGACGAGAGAGCGAGAGAGAGGTGCCCGAAAAGGACAGGCAGCGCCACGTCATTGGTTTTTCTAGTACCGCTCAGGTTTATTATTTTATTGTACAGCTAAGGTTTTAGGGGAGACCCCTCTCTCACTCTTTTTTGTACAGATAAAACACAACTTTTAGTACAGATAAAGCACAACTTTCTAGTTTTTTAGGGGTCTCAAGTACCCCATAGTTTACTAGAGGAGCCCCTGTCTGTCACCCTTAGTCAATCTTGCCTGTCAAACTTGCATTGTTTCGCAAAAGAATGGGGAAAATGGTGGGCTCAAGATGATTGTTCAATAGTATCCAATCTGGGCAACAGAAATAAAAAAATAAAATAAAAACCTGAACATGGTATGCTCTAAGTTTATTACGGTATGAGGCCTACTGAAGATTATTGAACTCATCCGGAATCGTGATAACGGTTCCTTCAAAGTCGGCAGTAAACTTGACCTGACATCCCAACCGCGAGCTGGCGAGGGGGAGAGGGGGGAAGGGGAAGAAGTGACGGTGGGGTAAGAAGCAAGAGGGGCGAGGACGAGAAGGACAGAGATCCTGCGATCAGACAAATTTTCACACATGCCCCAAATAGGGGCTCGCGAAACACAGAGGGCGGCTGGGTGCTTCGTGTGGGGACGGTGACGACTCACGTGTCGGTGAGGCCCGCGGCGAGGTCGAGCATGTCGAGCTCCTCCTCGTCAGGAGGAGGCAGCTTGGCATAGAGCTCCTTCGTGAAGATGCAGTGGCATGTGCTGCACGCCAACGTGCCCTCGCATGCCCCTTCCAGTTCCTGAGTCCCGCAACGGGTCAGCCCAGGAGCGGGGGAGGGAGGAACCCGACGAGGGTTGGAGCACGCAACAGATGGGAGGGGCAAGAGAGATAACAATGCCCCGGCAGATGCGGTATCGCACCGGGGGCGCCGGGCGCGCAGGGCGCGGCAAGGTGCGTGCAGCCAGACTCCATTGCAGGGCACACCATGTCGTGCTCCTGCGCTACGTCGAGCACGCTAGCGCCTATCCGCGCCTGGATTTGCCGCCCCTCCTTTGCCGTCACTGGGTCAATGATCTTCACCGTCACTGTGCCTTGCTTGGGCGTGACGTTGGACATCGCCATCCCCCTCACCTGTTGCGAGCGCGCCTGCGCCCGAGCAGGGCAGCGCACGGCAGAGACGCTCGACCAGATGGGGTGAGGCTCGATGTGGCCCTCGCCCCGAAAGGCCCTGCGCGGAAGGGAGGCGGCTGGACCTGCTCCCAGTCGCCGCACCAGCGGCGACACTGCCATCAGTCCACGCCGCATGAAGTCTTTGTATGAAAGTTTGCGGTCTAGAAAAGAAACCTGAACTGATGATTTGTTTCAAAATTTGTGGTACCACCAACCAAAGGCCAGAGACGCCGAGTGAGGTGAGCACCTGCGGGTCAGCTGTGCGTTGTGCGCTGTGCGTTGTGCGTTGTGCGCTGTGCGTTGTGCGTTGTGCGCTGTGCGTTGTGCGCTGTGCGTTGTGCGTTGTGCGCTGTGCGCTGTGCGCTGTGCCCTGTGCCCTGTGCGCTGTGCCCTGTGCGCTGTGCGCTGTGCATTGTGCGCTGTGAGCGAGGTGCTGGTGCTCGCGTCGCGCCTGCACCCGAGACGCTGACCGACGCCCCGCCGCCGTACAGTCAAGGAATGCTGGTCTCATCGCCGTATGGCGTCTTTCAGATGCTCCCCGTGAGTGCCCCGCAGGCAAAGGGCGCTTTCTTCACGAAGCAAGACGTGAGTCCCACCCCCCCCCTGCCCTCGCGCCCGCGCAGCGGCGACAAGCGCCAGAAGTTCCGAGCTCCACGTGCTGCCCTCGGTCTCTGGCGCCCCAATGAAATCTATCTTCCTTTCACCCGCCTCATGTGCTCTGGCTCCAACCCTTCCCCCAGACACGGACCCAGCAGGTATGCGTGGGTTCTACGTGCATCAATGCGGTCAACATTGAGGTGATTCCGCCCGAAGAGACGGAGAAGTCGGTTGTGACTTTCTTGTAACTGCTCTCCGGTGCCGCGCCGTTGGGACGATGTCAGCGCCGTTGGGACGATGTCAGGCATATGTATATAGTTGCAGGGGAGGGGCGTGTGCCGGCCTGGGACATGGGAGGAGGAGGGGGAAACATAACCACATTCAAGCAAGAGCTATGAATAAGGTGGACGCTGGGCGCGGCAAGGCTCGAGGGATGGAACCATCAGGACGCGGCCGAAGCAGGCGGTCCATTCGAATAGGGGCAGGCGGTGCCCACAATGAATTTTTATTGATGTGTCGCTTTGGGGTCATACACTCCTTCTCCTCCACACAATCTGTCTGGCATTATCTGTTTTCAGTTAGGATTGTTGCGGCCCATGCGCGAAACGTTGCAAAAGTACGGCCGTTCGAACTTAAGATAAAGCTCCTCGAGCTCCGCCAGGCACTCTTTGGGGATTGTTATATCAAAGGCGGCGACGTTTTCTTTCAGCTGTTCCATACTCGTTGCACCGATAATGACGCTGCCCATGTACTCGCGCGAGGCCGCCCACGCGAGCGCCAGTTGTGCTGGCCGCATCCCGTGCTTCTTCGCTACCTGGGGAATGTGTGTGTGTGGGTGTGTGTATGGGTGGGTGTGTGTGTACACACATACATAATACATGCATGCATGCATGCTTACAAAAAGAAACAAAAACACACACACACACCCACAACAATAATAATAGTAATGATAATATAGCGCCGGCCGCATCGCCTGCTCAATTGCTACCTTGGCAAACTCGGCAGCGATTTCGCGCGTAGCATCAGCGTGATAGCGGGGCTGGAAGCCAGGGAATTTGGTATGACGTGATTGCTCGCTTTCTGCTGCCTTCTCCGCGTACTTTCCGCTCAGGGTGCCTCCAGCGAGAGCACCGTAGGCCAGCAGGCCGATGCCGTTTCCCCCCACATTCAGGGGCGAGCATGCCTCAGCAGTACCGTCCTGTTCGAAACGGCGATCAACAAACGCAAAGTCGTTCTGGATTGACACGGGCAGCGGCACCCCGAGCTTCTGGCACACTTGCACGAACTTGGTCACGCCGAAGGCGTTCTCGTTGGACAGACCCCAGTAACGAACTTTCCCAGCCTTTATCAGCTCCCCCACCGCGCTTACTGTCTCCTCCATGGCAACGGAGTCGTGTCCGCGCTCACTTGCGCGTTTGTAGCCGAGCTCTCCGAAAAGGGGCGTGTAGCGCTCCGGCCAGTGTAGCTGGTATAGATCGATGTAGCTCGTCTGGAGGCGCTTGAGGGAAGCGTCGCACGCCTCGAGAATCTGCTCGCGTGAAAGGTGTGTGGCAAAGCTCTTCGGGTCGTCTACTTCGGTCCCGAGAGTTTGCTTGCGCTTTTCAACAATGTAGCCGCGCCCCTTGGAGTACCCTGCGACCTTGGTCGCGAGAATGATCTTTTTGCGCAGCGCATCCCCGCCCTTTGCCAGCCACCGCCCGATCATCTCCTCGGTCATGCCCGCGGTCTCTGGGACCGGGGGAACGGGATACAGCTCTGCCGTGTCGATGAAGTTGATGCCGCCCTCGTGCACGGCCCAGTCCAGCTGCTCAAACGCCTTCGGCGGTCCCGAGCAGGCACGTGAGCCGCAGTTTTTTTTGGCAAGTCGAGGCGGAAGGCGGGTGCGCGGCAAGCAAACACTGAAAATGAAAGCAAACACGGCGGGCACAGCACCCTCGGAGACAGCAAGGCACACTGTAAAAAGCAAGCGGGAGACCACCGCAAGGCGGGGGCGCAGCGGGAGACACATGCACCTCGAGGTCCGTGTTCTGCTCGCCCCACGTCATCGTCCCGAGGCAAGCAATTGTGACCATCTGCGTGCACGCGTATTAGGCTGGCGATTATCGCGCTCGTGCTCAAGCGCGGCGCAGCCGCAACGCTGGACGCGGCAGATCGAGTGTTCAAAATTTCCAACACCCTCGTTTGTCCGCAAACCAAGGGTGCGGCGGCCGCTGCGTATGACAGAAACACAGCGGCCGCCGCTGCGCTTACCAGGTCTGAATGGCCCAACTGCACCTGTCGCATCATGTTCAATACGTGGAGCGCGTTGACCCGCGCTCTGCGATCTCCAGATCTACGGCACACTGAACACGACGAAACGAGAAGGAGACACCTCTGTTACTGAGTTACTTAGTAACGAGCAAAATTTTCAATTCAGGGTTTTGACGAAATTGATGGTGCACGAACACGTTTCCGCTTTTAGCAAGCGGGGTGAATGCCGAGCAGGATGGCAGGCGCCCGGAGGGCGCGAATGCTCATGCTGCTCGGGCTGGCAGTACTATCGCTGGGGGTGGTGTCCGAAGCCAAGGCCCACATGGTGACGGCAAAGGGCACCAGCCAGCTGTTCGACGAGCCGTATCGCCCGGACGATTCACGCCACTTTGACGTCGGCGCGAGCAGCACCTTCTTGGCGGACACAACCAAGCAGTTCGACCTCGCGTACGCCGACGGCACGGAGCTCAAGGGCTTCAACGGGCACGACGTGGTGCAGCTCGGCAACTTCCACGGCATGGCGCCATTTGGCGTCATCACCGACTGCAACTCGCCGGACTTCAACGGCGTGGACGGCATCCTGGGCTTTGGCCTGCCCAAGCCGGGGTTCGAGGGCAAACAGCTGCCGCGCCCCATCCTGTGGGCTCTCACGGACAAGAACGTCAAGGACTCGAACGCGCAGGAGCTGACCCGCAAGTTCTCGTTCTTTTCCACCGACACGGCCGCCGAGCTTCAGCTGGGCGGCTACGACCCGGCAACGGTGACCAACCTGATGCTCTATACGCCCTCGCTCTCATCCACTGACTTCATTGTGGGCGTGACTTCGCTCACGTATGGGCACCCCGACAAGAACGACCACGTGGAGCTTCTGAAGTTTACCAACCCCACGGGCGGCGAGTACCTGCCCGCAATTATGGACTCAGGCACCTCGTGCCTCGTGATCCCAGGCGACCACATGGGCGGCAAACTGCAGAACAACCCGTTCGACGATTTTACGCAGCTCTGGGACGAGGGCACGTCCTTCTGGATCACTATCGGTGGCCGTACTTTCGAGATCCCGTACCACGCCTGGTGAGTCTCCAGCGCCGAACTGCAACAACCCCCGCCGCGGGAGCGTGGTCCGTGCTGCCGCGTGCCGGATGGGGGGCGACGGATCGCCCGACGGATCGTCCCACTGGGAGGCGTGTGTGGACGCTGCTTGCGCGTCCCCGCGTACGTGCATCTGCACGTGAGGCATCTGCTGGCGGTGGAGGGCGGCTGTGTGAGCTGACGGGGAGTCTGAGTGGCAGGTTCCTGGCCGAGACCAATCAGACGTGCGTGCAGCCGTCGCCCGACGGCATGCAGGGGCTTCTCGTGGGCGATGTTTTCTTCCGTGAGTACATGGTGGAGTTCGACATGCAGGATGAGCTCAGGCCGATCATCGGCATCGCCAAGCTCAACAAGGGGTACGCACCGGTGACTTCGAACGAGCTCGGCTATTTCAAGCTGCAGCAGGCGCCCCGCAGCAAGCTGACGCTCCTCAAGGGCGAGGAGACCATGTACCCCGCAGAGCACTCGACTCGCCTGGACGAGGTGGACCAGATCCCGATCTTCAACAAGAAGGGCACGCAGTACTTCATGGACCTTGCTATCGGCACCCCGAAGCAGGCCTTCACGGTCATCTTCGACACGGGTTCTGCGGTGTTTGGCGTCTTTACCATCAAGAGCAAACTCCCCGCCAACATTAAGGCGTCGCTGAAACAGAGCACCGCCTACAAGACGCGCGTGGACTCAATGAACACTCTGATGCAGTGGGACGTGGTGTCGGGGCAGCCGTCGACAGGCATGGAGCTCGAGGGGCAGGCGGTCTCGCTGGCGTTGGCCGGCGCAGACCTCTCTCGCGCCAAGGGGGGAAGCATCGACCAGCGCGTGGGCGGTGGCATGTCGTTCGGCATGGGCGTGTTGCTGATGGCCATTGTTGCCAACGTGCTCGCTGGCGTGCATATTGTTTCGCGTCGGCGCCGGGGGGCCGGTGTCTCTGGGGAGATGTACGTCGTGGATCACTCCATCCAGTATGGTGCTATCAAGACCGTGGAGCATGAGGCGACCTAGGGGCGCATGTCGTGCGCACGTTGCTGGCTCGCACCATGAACATGATGCGACGAGGGTTATTGTTTCTCGTGTGCCGAGCCTGCTGTAAAATGCTGCGCTCGTTTGTGAGAGGTGCGCTCGTTTCTGAGACGCATTAGAGTCATCAGACAGTCCAGCAGCTTCATAGACGAGCTAGGTCTGAGCAGGTCGGGCCGGTGTTGCACGCTGAGAATTCTTTGGGAAACAGGTGGGGGTGGATTTTTTTAAGGGTAATGGGGCATACAGACTTATATCAATTTTCTTAGTGGGGATGGGGCGGTCACGCTCGTCGGCGGTGTGATGAGCGTGTTGGTTGGGGAAGCCGCCTGCCAGATGGTGGACACGCATAAATGTTGTCAGCTGAAACTCGTTTCGTTCCTGAGCGGTGCGTTTCTCCGTGTTCGGCGCCCCCGCAAGCCCCTTCAGGGAACGGGGTCTGGAACAGCCGACCCCGTCTTGGGTCTGCGCTGCTGTGGCACGTGTCGACCGCCCGTAATTTAGGTACTTTCTAAGACGAGGAAGGACGCGATTTCGCTGATACTAATTTGTACCGACCGTTTCAAATCATTTTTCTATAGAGATTGAGTGCCATGATCCGTCGCAAGCCTTTTTTGCGGAAGGTCAAATACACTGTCGTAGTCTGAATTGTTTGTTTGGCGTTTCCAAAAATAGTCAACTTCTTTTTTTGGCTTCTTTTTTGGTGTGAATGACTTCGTTCGCACAAAAAACCCGGTTGCGGAATAATCATGTGTTATTTTGATCAATTTGCGCTACGGATAATGGTGGGTTTCCACAATAATTCTGTATACAGGGTGCGGTTGAATTCGGAGTCTAAATAAAGGGTGCGTTTGAATTCGAAGTCTAAACGATACAAAATCGTTTCCTTTTTCAGCTAAACGTTCGGTGCTGACCCTGTTAGCCTCGGGCGTGGAGTAGTAACGGTGACGGAGAAACTGCGTTTTCCAGTGAATGCGAATAAATCCTCCTCCTCCCCTCCTCCCACCGTACAATGCACGCCAACCAAGTTGACCGCGAGCCTCAGTAGCTAGACTTTTCTGAGTTTTCTTTATTATTTTTGATGCCCCCTCTACGCGCTCTACGTACGCCGTGCCCATCGCCCACAGTGGGCGCGTGCTCGACCGCTGACAAACAGCGCACATGCAGAGGAAGGCAGCCGGACATTCGACCGAAGGCACGTTCGGAACGCACCCCCTTTTTTGTAGTACTAAGATGCCACCAGCCCCGCCGGCGCGCTGGTTGTCAGGGCATGCAGAGGTTTGAAGCCCAGCTCGTCCACCGGGATACCAAACTCCGACAGCTTGGAGTTGTAGACGGAAATGACGTCGTTGTGCGCCTTTGTGACGCGCGCCAGCTCGTACTGGAGGTCCTTGATGGCCTTGTTCTTGGCGTCGAGCACCTCGTCGAGCTTGCGCGTAATGTTCCCCAGCATGACCGGGTCGAGGTTGGAGGCGGCCAGCACCTCGTTGAGCTGTGCCTCCTTCTTCTCGCGCTCCCTCTCCAACTCCTCCACCTTCTTCTCGAGGAGCAAGTTTTTGAAGCCGCTCTTTTGCTGGACGTCGTAAATGGTGGACTCGAACTTTTCATACAGCTCATCGCGCTCCTTCTGGACGACCGAGAAGCGCTGCACCAGCACCTCGTGCTCCCAGGACAGCTGCTTGTTCTGGTCCTCAAGCACCAGCAGGCGTGCCTTGGTGTTCTGCAGCGACAGCTTGTCCTTATCGTAATTCGACAGCTCGTGTCGCAGCAGCTCCACCTCCTTGAGCGCGCGCGTCAGCGGCTCCGATAGGCGCTTGTTCTCTTGCGCGATTTCGAACATGAGCTTCTCGTTAGCGGCCTCCTTCTTCTTCATCTCCGCCACCTCCTCTTTGAGCGACTTGATGAGGTCGAGGTTGTTGTGCGTGATGTCGTTGTAGTAGTTCTTAATTTCTCCAAATGCCTTTTCGTGCTTCTTCATGAGCTCGTTGATGTGGAAGTTCTTGCGCTCTTCCACCTCGTGGATCTCGAGTTTGCGGCGGCCCTCAAGCTCCTCGCGCAGGTTCTTCATCTTCTTGTCGTACTTGCCCTGCAGCTCCTTGGCCTGTTGCTCAAACTCTGCGCGGATGCGCGTGATCTGCTTGTCGTGTGTCTCCTTGAGTGTGCGCACGGCCTCCTCGTGTGCGAGCTCGCGCTCTTTCAGCACCTGCTTCAGGTTGCGCTTGTCGTCCTTGAGCTCCTTTTCGCGCTGCCTGTGCTCGTCCTGCAGCAGCTTCGTCGCCATCTCCAGGTCCGTCTTAAGCTGCGTAATGCTGTTCTGGTGCTCGTACAACAGATGCTTCACCTTTTGCTTGTACACCTTGATTTCAACCTGGTGCCGCTCCTCCATCTCCTCCATCTCGCGGTCCTTGTTACGCAGCTCTGCCTTCTTCTCCTCCAGCTCCTTCTTTGTGATCTCCCAGAAGGTGTTGATCTTGTCGCGCTCCAGCTGGAAGTAGTTGCGCTCCTCCGCCTCCTTCTTGAGCCCATCCTTGAGATCGTGGATCTGCCCCTTGAGTTCCTCCACGCTCTGCCCCTCCAGCCCGTCATCCTCCGCCGGCGCGGCATCCTTCTTGCCCTTTTTGCCCTTTTTGCCGCCCTTCTTTGGCATGCCGCCGCGAAGCCGCAGAAGCACCGCGAGCGTCGAGTCGCGAGTGACGCCGCACTCGTCCAGCGTCGCCGCGTCGTGCAGCTCCCGCCCCGCAAACGTCAGACGCACCTCGCCTGCGGGCGAGCCGTCCCGCTCCTCCACCGCGCGCTTCACCGCCGCGACATCGACGTCCCCTGACCCGATATCGAAGACCTGGGTGCGACCGTCGAGGCCGCGCAGGAAGATCTGCATCGCGCCGGGCGCGGCGCTGCGCCGTCCGCAGTCGCCCCCCCACTCTCCACTCCTGGGCTAACGGACGCTCAAACGATCTGGTTCGTGGAAACAATACACGGGACTTATGCAGTTTAGTCTTTGGATCATAAACCAGGCTGTAATGGAGTGGTTGACTATTATTGTTTAATAAGAAGTCGGACACCGAGGCAAGGGCAAGCGCCAAGAACGGAAGGATGAGCTGGCAATCCTACGTGGATGACCAGCTGGTCGGGACACAAATGGTCAACAAGGCCTGCATCATCGGCCTCAACGGCGGCATGTGGGCGCAGTCCGCCGGATTTACGGTGCGTCGTGCGCGCGCCTGCAATGCGGGCGTAGATTCTCTTCGCGCCCGGTTGACCGACCGGCGAGTCGCGCGAAGAAGCATAACCCTGGCGGTCGGGCGCGTTATCTCGGAGGGGGAGAGCCAGTGTGTCTGATGGTGCATGCACGCTCAACACGCCCCGGCCTGTTGCGGGCCTGTTGCGCTTCGGGCGGCCACTGGTGCGCGCATGTTTTTTTGAATTTTGCTGACCTGGAAGCCACCTGGCGGCTGCTTGCGGCCGCGGGAGGTGGTGGGGAGGCGGCGGGAGCAAAAGGGGAGGAAGCATGCTGCCGGGGCGCGCAACATGTGTGGGTGTACGCTTGCGGGCTCTTGCCGATGAGGGAGCTTGGGCGGCGCGCGGATTTGCAAGGAGTGACGTCAGTCTTGCCCCTCGGTGCGCGTTTGGTCGCAGATCACTCCCGAGGAGTGCATGAACATTGCGACCTGCGCCAGCGGCCTTCCGGGCTCCGTGCTCGGTGAGGGTGCGCGACCAATCACACTTGCGGGCGTCAAGTACATGGTTCTGCGAGCGGACGAAAACGTGTTCTACATCCGCCAGGTTCTGTGTCGCGCTTGTTGTTGGTTGACGCAAAGATGCTTGTCGTCGGTGGAGGGCCATGTGACAGCCTATGCCGCTGGCTGCTCGTTCGAAGCGCGTCTGCAAGCGCTCTCTGTCTCTTGAAGATCTTCTGCGGCACTGCGACGTCTGAGCGTGAATGACTGAGATGAGTTTCGCATACGAGGTCACTGAGCGGTGCGCATGTGGCTGCAGGGTGCTGACGGTGCCTGCATCGCCAAGACGAACCAGTGTGTGCTGCTTGGCATGTACGGTACGTGCGAACTTTCCAAATCAACTCCCGCTGATACTGCATGGCGGACACGGCGCCTCGCATGCATGCGCCCGATCTCCTCGCGGCAGCTGCACGTGTCCTCGTGTTTTGCTCTCCTTTGTTCCCGCTCCGCTGCGGGATTGCCTCGATGTATCACAAGGATAGGCAGTCTTACATGACGGCGCGACGCGTGCGGGGCGACGGAGCAGGCTTCATTTTGGCCATCATTTTTTTGACTATTTTCCCTACCCCTGCTCTGCTCCTTCTCTTCCCTGCTCCCTGTCTCACCCCCTCCTTCCCCCCGGCCGCCCGCCGCTACTCTGTGACCCCTTGAGTAGGTGACGGCATGCAGGCGGGCAACTGCAATGTGACTGTGGAGAAGCTGGCTGATTATCTCAAGGATAACGGCTACTAAATGAGCGATAGCTTGCGCCCCGGCCCGAATGGGTCGCCGCGCAGGACCATTGCACAGTTTCTCATACGTCACGATCCAGTTGCCCCCCAAACAGCACCGTTCACCTTACGTGGGTGGCCGGTGGTGTTTGGGACGCGGCTCGGTGCAAAGGGACTAAGCCTGCGCACTCATACATCACACAACATACTTACATTGATTAAACGGGGCCCTGCACTCCTTTATTTTCTCCCTCTGTTTTGCTGCGCTTCCTTCCTCTCCCTCCCCCTGCTCCCTCCCTTTCTCCCTCCTCTCTCCCTCCTCTCCCCTCTTCTCCTCTCCCCTCTTCTTCTCTCCCCTCTTCTTCTCTCCCCTCTTCTCCTCCTCCCTCTTCCCCTCTCCCCTCTT
>Ga0315899_10004972_pt1 | contig 14361 bp, 6 predicted proteins | sample LakEriMetagenome_2_FD_203518 | JGI IMG/M metagenome (GOLD analysis project Ga0315899, IMG submission 203518) | Freshwater fungal communities from buoy surface, Lake Erie, Ohio, United States - Buoy 4 MA112 | ecosystem: Environmental > Aquatic > Freshwater > Lake | place: USA: Lake Erie, Ohio... | reverse complement strand
AACCTGCTGTTGCTGTAGTTCGATACCGCAAGATCCAACCGGGTATCGCCATCGAAATCCATAGCCCCGACATGATAGTTCCCGCTGAATCCAGTTCCCACCGTGACCGCAGCCCCGAACGTTCCCGGGCCCGTCCCCGGCAGGTAGGACACATTCGCAGTACTCAGATTCGATGTGACCGCGTCAGGACGGCCATCCCCGTTGAAGTCCCGCACCACCACCGAATATGGATCGGAGTTCACCGTGCTCGCAAAGACCGTCTGCGCAGAAAAACCACCCGAACCATTGTTCAGATACACACTCAGGTTGTCGCTCCCGTAACTCGCCGCCACAATGTCAGGCCTCCCGTCCCCGTTCAAATCACTGGCGTCAATGCCAACAGGCGCATCGCCAGACGCAAACGGTGTCTGCGTCGCAAACGTCCCGTTCCCGTTGCCAAGAAGGACGCTGATGTTGTCGCTCGATTCGTTCGCCACCGCGGCATCAAGCCGCGCATCACCATTGAAATCCGCCAGCACCACGCGCCGTGGCGTCGTACCCACCGCAAATGCCGTGGAAGCGCCAAAGGTGCCGTCCGCATTCCCGAGCCGTACCATCAAGTTGTGACTGCTGCTGTTCGCCACCACCACATCAAGTCGTCCATCCCCATTCAGGTCGCCCAGCGCCACCCCGAACGGATTGGATCCCGCAGCGTAATTCACCGCCGGCGCAAAGGTCCCATTCCCGTTCCCCAGCAGCACAGTGATGTTCCCGCCGCCATAATTCGCAGTGACAACATCAAGTCGGCCATCCGCATTCAGATGCCCTGAAGCAAGATTGTAAGGATTGGAACCAACCCCGATCTGCGGGGTCACCGAGAAAGACCCGTCAAACGCAGCACCAGGCGCAAGGCTCAGTGACGTCGCCAGCGCCGGACTGCCATTGCTCAGGTTCTCAAAAACAAACCCGGGAATGTTCGCCACGCTGAAATTCCGGACAAACGGCGCCGCCAGTGGATTCCCTGCTCGGTCAATCAGCACCGGAGCCACCGTATAGCGGAACAATCCCGGCTGGAGCGGGCCGCTCGTCACCCGGTACGATGCCCCCAGCCCGCCACTGTATCCATCACTGCTCAACGCATAAATCACGTCATCCGTATTGCCGAACTCATTGTCCGCACCCGCATGCCGAAGCTCGAAGTTCGCCAGCGTACTCACCGGCGCTGCCACCAGATCCTCAGAAAACGTCAGCGAAAACCGGTCCAGAATCCCCGTGCTCACCGTTCCCTCCGCTGGCAGCGTGCACGCCGTGATCTGCGGCGCAACACTGTCTTCTGCCACAATCTCCAGCCCGTACACCGACATCAGCCCGATGCTTCCCGCCGCCCCGGTTACCCTCGCGTAATACACCCCGTCCGCACCTGCCGGAATCTCATACACGGCACCCGTCGCACCAGTCGCCACCGCCGCCCCGGCAGCATTCACAATCTGTACCGTCGGCACCAGCGGACTCGAATCTGGCTTCGTCAGCGCCAGCGTGATCGTCGTTCCCGCACCCTGAGTGCCAAGCCGGAAGAAATCCCCTGCCGTGTCATTGTTCGCAATATACCCGCCAACTTTAGCCTCCTGCGTTCCAGGCACACCCGCCGTCATCGCAAGCCCGTTCGCAGCTCCCATCGAATCATTCCCCTCGGTCTCCCACTGCCACGGCGGCGGCGCAGTAGTCACCCGGAACCGGTACTCGCCTTCATAACCATGATTCACAAACACCCCGATCGTGTAGCGACCACTCAGAGGAAGCGTCACCGGCGGGGACACACCCTGTCCATTGCTGTCCGCATAGAACCTCGTCAGGAACGTCCCGTCCGGTCGGTAGAGATCATAACGCAATCCACTGCTCCCCGGATTACCCGGCGTCTCACTAGCAAATGTCACCACATCGCCAGCGTTCCCGCTGAAACCCCAGTAATCTTCGTCCCAGACGCCCGCCGTCAGCGAAAGATTCCCGCGCGCCGTCCCGAAACGGAATCCGCTTCCCACAGGATCCTCAGCCAGCGGCTGCACTCCGTTCCCAAGCAGAATCGCATACGTCCCGTTGCCATGATTCGCCGTCGCGATGTCAGGACGTCCATCCTGGTTGAAATCCCCAATCTCCGCCGCAATTGGATTACCTCCAAGCTGATAGGCCGCCGGAGCATCGAAACTCCCGTCCCCCCGACCCCTCACAACAATCAATCGGCTGTTGTTGTAGTTGGCGACCGCCAGATCGACGATCGCGTCACCGTCCAGATCACCTGCCTGCAGATGGTAGTTCCCGGAAAACCCGGTCGATACCGCCGCTGGCGCTCCAAAGGTCCCATCGCCATTGCCACGCAAAAGACTGACCGTCGCTGCACTCAGATTCGACGTCGCCGCATCCAACCGCCCGTCCCCGTCAAAGTCCCGCAGCACCACCGCATATGGATCGCACGACGGATGACACGGAAACACCGCCTGCGGCGCAAACCCTCCCGCCCCGTTGCCAGCCAGCACACTGATCGTGTCACTGCCGTAATTCGCCACCACCAGATCCACACGCCCGTCACCATTTACATCGCCGCTCGCTATCCCCACCGGCGATCCACCCACCGCCACCGTCGTCTGCGCCGCAAACGTCCCGTCTCCATTGCCCGCTAGAATACTCGCATTCGCGCTGCCCTCGTTCGCAACCGCCGCATCAAGCCGGCTGTCTCCGTTGAAATCCCCCAGCACCACCCGACGCGGAGAACTCCCGACCGGAAACACCGCATTGGTGCCGAATGTCCCATCTCCATTCCCAAGCCGGACACTCAGATTGGCGTTTCCTCCATTCGCAGTCACCAGATCCACATTGCCATCGCCATCCAGATCGCCCACCGCCACCCCGAACGGATTCGCACCCGTCGGATAGTTCACCGCCGCGGCAAAGGTCCCGTTGCCGTTCCCGAGCAGCACACTCACATGCCCGCTGCCGTAATTCGTGATGACAAGATCCGGAAAAGCATCCGCATTGAACCGTCCGCTCACGATCTGATAAGCTTGCGCCCCGATCGCACCACTGGAGCGCACCGAGAACGAACCGTCCGCCTCACTTCCCGGCGAGAGACTCAAGCCGGTCGCACCCGCCGGACTGCCGTTGCTCAGTCCTTCGAAAACATAGCCCGGAATATTGGCTACCGTGAACGAGCGGACAAAAGGTGCCTCAAGTCTGTTCTCTGCCCGGTCCTTCAATTCCGTCGCCACCGTGAACCGATAACTCCCAGGCTGCAGCGGTCCAGACGTGATCCGATAAGCCGCAGTCAGCCCGCCGCTGTAGCCATCCCCAATCAGCGTGTGCAGAAAATCATCGGCATTGCCGAAAACCCCATCCACCCCGGCATATCGCAACTCGTAATTCGCCATGCTGTTCACCGGACCCGCCACCAGATCCTCCGAAAAACTCAGCGAAAACTTGTCCGTCAGCGCCGTGCTCGTCGTCCCCTCGGCAGGCAGCGTGCACGCGGTCACCAGCGGCGCAATGATATCTGCAGCATCCATCTCGAGCAGATACACCGACATCAGCCCGCTGCTCGCCGGCGTCGCCGATACCCTCGCAAAATACACGCCGTCACCACCCGCACCAATCGTGTGGCTCAGACTCGTCGTCCCACTGGCTACTACCGTACCCGCCGCATTGAACAATTGCAGTGTCGGCACCACCGGACTCGTCGACGGCTTCGTCAGCGTCAGCGCAATGGTCGTCCCCACCCCCTGAGTCCCAAGCCGGAAATAATCACCGGCCGTGTCGTTGTTCGCAATGTACCCGCCAACACTCGCAATCTGATGCCCCGCTGCCCCCGCACTGATCACCAGCGGATCCGCCCCCCCAATACTGTCGTTCCCCTCGTCTTCCCACTGCCAAGGCGCACGGGCCGCACTGACCCGGATCCGGTACTCGCCTTCATAGCCATGGTTCACAAACACCCCGATCGTATACTGCCCACTGACCGGTAGGGTCACCGGCGATGACTGCCCCCGTCCGTTGCCATCCGCATAAAAACGCGTCAGGAATGCCCCATCCGGCCGGTAAAGATCATATCTCAATCCGCTGCTGCCTGGATTCCCCGGCGTCTCGCTCGCAAACGTCAGCACGTGCCCCGCGGTTCCGGAAAAACTCCAGTAGTCCTCGTCCCACGTCCCGTCCGCAAACACCAACCGCCCTCGACCAGCTCCAGACGTCAGTCCCGACCCCACCGGATCTTCAACCAGCGGCTGCACATTGCTGCCCAGCAGAACCGTCACCGTCGCGTTGGTGTGGTTCACCGTCGCAATGTCCACACGCCCATCCTTGTTGTAGTCCCCCAGCGCCGCCGCAATCGGATTGCCTCCGATCGAATAAACAAGAGGCCCCGCGAACGTTCCGTCACCATTGCCCCCCAGCACAATCACCCGGCTGTTGCTGTAATTCGCCACCACCAGATCAGGCCGGCTGTCCGCATTCAAATCTCCCGCCGTAAGATGGTAATTGCCCCCAAACCCGGTCGAAACCGCCACCCCGGCAGCAAACGACCCGTCCCCATTCCCTCGAAACCATCCCACGTTCGCTGTACTCAGGTGGGACGTCGCCGCATCCAGCGCACCATCCCCGTTGAAATCACTCAGCACCAACGCGTAAGGATTGCTCCCGGACACTCCAGACGTCACCGTCGGCGGTCCGAACCCACCCGCCCCGTCCCCTAGCATCACACTGAGATTGTGCGCATTGTAGTTCGCTGTCACAAGGTCGACCCGGCCGTCCGCGTTGACGTCTCCAGCCGCAATGCCCAAGGGCCCTCCCGCTACCGCCACATTCACCCGCGTCCCAAGAGTCCCGTCCCCATTCCCTGGAAAGACACTGACGGTGTTGCTGCCGTAATTCGCTACCGCCGCATCCAATCGGCCGTCCGCATTGAAATCCGCCATCACCACCCGGTGAGGATTCGACCCGACTGCGTAATTCACCGCCGCCCCAAGTGTCCCGTCCCCATTCCCAAGCCGGACGCCCACCGACGCAGCACCGTAATTCGAATAGAACACATCCAGATTCCCGTCACCATTGAGATCCCCAAGCACCACACTGTGCGGGTTCGCTGCCGTAGGATACGTCACCGGCGCGGCAAACGACCCGTCACCACGTCCCAGCAGAACCGAAATCGTAGACGACCCGTAGTTCGCTACCACCAGATCATCAAACGCATCGCCATCAAGTCGACCACTCACCAGATGATACGAATTGTTGCCACCAGATGGATAGCTGCTCGATGCAGAAAAGGTTCCATCCGGATCGGCGCCGGGATTCGGACTCATCGTCGTCGCCAGTGCCTGATTGCCGTTGCTCCGGTTCTCACCCGGAAATCCAGGCAACCCAACCACCGAAAAATTCCTCTCAAACGGGGCAGCCATCCCATTGCCCACCCGGTCCACCAGTGCCGTAGACGCCCGGAAACGGTAGGCTCCCGCCTGAAGCGGTCCATTGGTAACCCGATACGCCGAACTCAGTCCACTCGTGTAGCCTCCGCTCACAAACGCATAAACGGCATCGTCAGCGTTGTCGAACACCCCGTCAGGCCCAGCCGACCGGAGCTCAAAGTTAGCCGTATCATTCACCGGCGCTGCCCGCATCTCCTCCGAAAAGGCAACCGTAAACCGGTCGATCAGATCTGCGGCACTCCCGCCCTCCGCAGGAAACGACGTACCAGTCACCCTCGGATGCACGCCATCGGAGATCGCAAGCCCCATCACGTACTGCGCCCGCAGTCCCCGCACCGTCCCGCTGCGGATGCGCGCAAAGATCACCCCGTCCGCCGCAAGCGTGTGACTAAGCAATCCTCCCGCCGCAGTGGCAATCGGCGTCGCATTGCTGTCCGCATACAGGTTCAACGTCAGGTCGCCCGGCACCAGCACGCCACCCGCGGGCAACGAGACATCCAGATCAATCGCATTCCCCGCATTCAGAGTGCCTAGCCGGAAATAGTCCCCCTCGCTGTCACTCGTCGGCAACGCTCCCGCAATCCTGATCGTGGCGGTGACCGGCAGCACGTTCGCAGTGGCAGCTGTGTCGTTGGCTTCCACCTCCAGCAGTGCCCCGCGCGCCTGATCCACCCGCATCTGATACCGCGCGATCGCATTGGTGGAAAACACCCGCAGCAGCAGGGATCCCGGTGACGTCACCACATAGTTCTGAATCTGGACGGTCCCATTGTAATCCCCCCCAGCCGTTACCAGATTCGCTCCTGCCCCGTTCTGCAGGTAAATCTGCGGATAAACCCCGAGCGCATCCGCCTCCAGTCGCACCGTGACCCGATCCCCGGTCTCGGCATCAAATCTCCAGTAGTCAACATCCGCCGTAGTGCTGAACGTCCCCGCACCTAGCGCAGTCAGAAACCCGGACCCCGACGGCGTTTCCGTCATCGGCAGCGCCGTCGCCTGCTCCAGAGTGTTGTTGTCAAGATTCTCCAACCGCCCCACCAGCGGATCAGTCACACTGAAAACCCTCACAAAATCCGTTACCGGCAGGCCCGCTCCGTCCAGCAACCCGATCGTCCGGAACCGATAGGTTCCCGGCTGTAACGGATTGTCCGTCACCAAAAAAGACACCACCTTTCCTCCCGAATACGAAGGCACCAGCGGCAACACAGTGTCATCTCCATTCCCGAACACACCGTCCGCCCCGGACCTCCGCAACTCATAGCTCCCTGCCGCATTGGCAGACGTCGAATTCAGCACCCGCGTCGCCGTCACGCTGAACCGATCAATCGGATCACTCGTCGTCCCGCCCTCTGTCGGGAGTGCCACCGACGCCACAGTCGTCGCCGCAAGACTCGTCGACGTCTGCACCGTCACGTTGTCCACTCCCCACGATTCATCACTCACATCCTGCAGATTCTCGCCCTGAAACGCAATCGTCGCCGTCGCCGCCGTCGCCGTGAACGGCACCTCAATCGTCCGGTAGATCGCATCTACATACGATCCGCTGAACCCAAGGTGAGTCCGCCCGACATCCGGGGAACCCCCGTACGTCTGTGGCTGACTCGGAGGATTCCCATTGTAATTGCTGAACGTCTCCCGGAACCGCGCCGTCCCATCAACCACCACCTTGAAATAGTCAGGCCCGGCATTCCCATCCCACGAATCGATAACATACAGATCGAACAGCACCGTGTAACTCGTCCCAACCGTCAGGCCGCTCAGCGTCAGGGTCTGCGCCTGATTCGTAAACCGTCCGGAAAACTTCGTAAACGCCGCCACATGCGCATTGTTGACCGTGGACAGGGACCACTCGGGCCCAACCGCGCCCTCGAAATCCTCCGAGTACGGAACCGTGGCAGCCAGCCCATGCCCGGCCAGTAATGCCGACAGGAACTGGATAATTGGAAACTTCGCTTTCATAGTGTGCCTGCTGAAAATTATTTCGGACATGTCCCGCAGCCGGGAACGGATGGAAGATTAGCGCGGCGCAGCCGGTCAGACCGCGCAAAACCATGGACCGACGACGTACCCTGCCCCGGCTCCGCCGCCGCCAACGCCGCCATGCGGCTGACCGCCTCCCGATACGTCGACACCGGAGCCCTCAGATAATACACCCGCCCCAGCCACGACGCAGGCGCACCCTGATTCAAAACCCCAAACCGATCACCCATCACGTCAACCAGCACCACAGGCCCTGTCGCCTTCTTCAACGCCCCCTCAACCCACTCTCGCCACTCCCCCACCGCTTCCGGCAAGGCCTCGCTCTCCGGAAAGAAATACTGCCGGTCAAAATCGTCCACCCCAGCCGCCCCAAACACCGCCCCCTGCCCGGCCACCCGCTCCACTGCATCAGCCAACCCAACCGCTCCAATCACCGGCCTCGGATCAAGCTGATGAAACACGGCCGCTCCCGCCGCCTCCCAACCCTGCACTCCCCCCGGAACCACAAACACCTTAGCGCTCGTCTGCTTCCGTAATTGCACACACGCCTGCTGCAGCGGCCCGGTCAAAAGCGCCGACCCAGTCAGATACAGATCCCGCCCCCGAAACGCCGGACTCACCTTCAGCTGCGAAACCGGTATGTTCAAACTCCCCACCACATGTGACTCGGCGTATTCCTCAGCCGCTCGCACATCAATCACCATCCCACGCCCCGCCTTCACCTCAGCGTGCGCTACCCCAGCCCCCGTTTGCACTCCAGTTTCCTCCACCCCGAAATCCAACAGCGGCGTCCGCGCGATCGCCGATAGCCTCGCCGCCACCGCCGGGTCCCCGGGCAATACCTCCCCAGTTACCCGGATCGTCGCCACCGCCTCTTTCCCTCCAGCGTCAACGCGGCTCACCGCCAGCGTCACATCCACCTTCCCGGAATTAACCGCAAAATACCGCCCTGAAATAGTAGGCTCAGCCCCTTTACCACCAGCCAAACCCATCCGCAGACACGCACAAGAACTCGCCACCTCCCAAATCGCACCTCCATCTATCCCCTTCACGCCAAATGACAGCAGACTGATCGAACCCAGCGACACCTTCCCAAGCTCGTAAAAGGCTTCCCGGTCCCTGCCAAAATCAATCACCTCAACCCGTTCCATCCGGGCATTCTCATGAGCAACCCCGCTATTCGAGGCCGATCGGTACGCGCGAACCCCAGCCCATACTCCCCCGAGAGCCGTTACAATCACCAACGCTTTCTGCCATGTTTGTTTATTCATTGGTAAGGGGTGGGCCCGGTACGGGTCCTCGCCCGCGGTGAGCAATATTTAACCAACGTAAGGGGGGGGCGTCAATTCTTTTAATCAATCGCATAGAATTCTCTCGAAAATGAGTCGAATTCAGTAGGGCCGCCGATCCACAGAATAACCCCGGACTCTCCGTCCGTACCAAACCGCCCACCCCAAAAGCCCGCCCGCCCGCCCCAACGCCAGCGGAACACTCCACTTCGTCGGGTCGCCCGCACCGAAACATCCGCAGTCAATCACCAGTCCCTTGGCTTGCGCCACGCTCAGCGCGACAGTGAACGCAGCGAAAAGGCCCGTCATCACCCACCGCGCCGCTCGGTGCCACCGCGGCACCCATAGCAAAACAGCAACCAACCATTCCAGCACAGGCACGCATAGAGCCACCAGACTCACCAGCGCAGGGTGCGGCAACACGCGAAATAAGGCAACACTATCAGCAAACGCCAGCGGATCCCGCAACTTCCCCCAACCCGCCCACAAGAACACCCCGCTGAAAACCAACCGGCTTGCCAGCACCGTCCACCCTGCTCCTCCAATCGTCCTCATGGCGACTTCTCTATAGGTTCACCGCTCTCAAGCCACAGCCGCCAGCCTCCACCAAACACCCGCACACTCGCAAACCCCAACCGGCGCAACGACTCCGCTACCATTCGACTATCTTCGCACGTCTCACTCTGACAGTAAACCACTACTGCCCTCGTCTTCCCCTCCCCAAGAAGACCACTCCTCTCCAAAAACGATGCAAACCCCTCCCTAGGCAAGTTGACCGCCCCAGGCACATGCCCCATCCGGAAAAACAGCGGCGCCCTCGCATCAATCACCAGCACCGACCGCTCCCGCACCATCCCCGCCAACTCACCCAACTCAATCGCCCCAGCCGCCACCTCCCTCGTCTCGCCCTCCTCAGCCCCCATGCGCGCCAGCTCACCCGCCATCCGCTGCCCCTTCGGCTCATACCTCCATGGCACCGCATCGGTCCGGACAGCATTAATGATGGCTCCAATCGCAAGCGATCCCGCCACCATCACCGCCACCCGCAGTCCATCGTCTCTCAATCCTTCATGCATCACTCGGATTCGTTGGCGGAAACTTCATGGCTGCGGCAACGGCCCGACAACACGGTAAAATGCCCGCCCTCCCGCCAGCGCCGACAACTCGGTCCACAATCCCAGTCCCCCTCCATCCGCCACCACGGTGGCCTCCGTGCTCCACTGCCGCAGATCTCCTGACCGCTGCACCCGGTACCGCATCCCCGGTCCTCCCAGAAAACGCAACTTCGTCGCCGCTCCTGCCCCCATCTCAAGAACCAATCCCGAAGGCTGAATCACCGGGGAAATCACCCACGCCGCAACCGCCGGTCCGTCCACCCCGCCAAACTCCGCCGTAGCAATCGGATCCAGCGTCACGTTCACCCCCGCCCGCATCGGCAACGTCCAGCCACTCGTCCCCGCCTCCGGATACATCGGCACCAACCGCCGGAACTCACCATAGACAGTCCCAGGCAACGGAACGTCCGTCACCACATTCACCCCAGCCGCCCGGTAACCCGGAAACCACCGCAACGCCACCGGCAGCGGTGCCGTCCGCCCCCCGAACTGTGCCAGATCAATGCCCAGAGATCGACTGAACAATCCAGGCTCCGTCCCGCCAGACGCAAGATCAAATCCCTTCGTCCCCCCCGCCGCCAGCGGATACTCCCCATCAAAAACCGTCAGCACAATGTCGTCGTCCGCCACCCATCCGCGGGCTGGAGGATCAAACCCATCGCCCCCAATATCCGCCACCAGCACACACAACGTGCCCGGATCCAATCGGTCAGCCGGCGCTGTCCCGCCCGCTCCGTAAAGATAACCGCACGAAACATTCACCACCATGCTCGCAGCGCGCACCCCCACCGCCACCACCAGCATCATCGCCGCCATCACCATCCCGTAAACCTTCGACCGCCAAATCATGGACGAGATGTTTGAATATTCAGCAGCCACAGCCGCATCGTCGCATGTCTCCACCTTCCGGGCAACTCTTCTCCACGCCGCACATCCAAAACAATGAACCCGGCGGCCCCACAAATGAAACCGCCGGGTTCAACGTAAACTCTACCAGCTCAACCGAATACCGAAGTCACCGGCTGCCCCTTGTCCGCCACCGTGAACGGCCGCTTGGACGGGCTGTAAATCGTTTCATCAAGCGGCAAGCCCAAACCATAGGCAATCGTCGCATTGAAGTCCGGCGGAGACATCTTGCCCTCCACCACATCGGTCGCATGCTCGTTCGTCTTCCCATGGGCCTGGCCACCCGCAATCCCGCCGCCAGCCATCAATCCAGAAAACGCCTTCGGGAAGTGATCCCGCCCGTCGTTCTCGTTGACATACGGGGTCCGCCCGAACTCGGTCGTCAGCACCACCAGCGTCTCACTCAGCAGCCCGCGCCGGTCCAAATCATTCAGCAGCGCGGAAAGCCCTTGGTCAAGCCGCCCCGCAAGCCCCTGAACCGCTTGGAAGTTGTTGTTGTGCGTATCCCAACCACCAAGCGTCACTTCCACGTGTCGCACGTCGTTCTCAATCAAGCGCCGCGCCAGCAGGCACCCTTGCCCGAACCCGTCCGTTCCATACTCGTCCCGCACCTTCTGATCTTCCAGATTCAGATTGAAGGCCTTCAAATCCTCCGAACGCATCAACCGCACCGCGTCATCATACATGTCGCTGTACGCCCGCACCCGCTTCACATCATACTTGCTGTGGAACGCCATGTCGAACTTCTCCGCCAGCATGCGCCGGTCGTCGAACTCACGCGTCCCCGTCAGCGCACGGCTGTTCGGCACGCCGTCATTCGGCGACCCGATGTACAGCGGCGCATACTTGCTCTCCATGAAGCCCGCACCGCCCCCATTGGCCCCACCGCCAATGCACACGCTCCCCGGAAGCGTCCGGTTCGTCTTCCCTTCCATCCGCAGCAGCCATGCCCCGATCCCCGGGTGCTGAATCGTACCACGCATCGTATAGCTGCTGTGCATGAAGTAATTCCCCTGCTCATGCGCACCCTGCGTCGTCGTCAACCCGCGGAACAGACAAACCTTGTCCATCTGCTTCGCCAACATCGGAAAATACTCGGAAATCATCACGCCGTCCGCCTTCGTGCCGATCGCCTTCACCGGCCCAGCCACCTTCTCCCCAGCCTCAGGCTTCGGATCAAACGTGTCCACATGCGTCATCCCGCCAGACATATAGAGATAAATGATGTTCCGCGCCGTCGGCTTGCGCCCGCTCGTCTGGCTCGGCGACACCTGAATGCCTTCAGGCTTGCCAGCCGCACGACCGGCTAGCGGAAGCATCGTCGGAATCACACTGACACCAAGCAGTGACTTGCTGGCGTAACCCATGAACCGCCGGCGGCTCAGTTCATCGGATTTGCGGAGGAATGAATCGTCCATGGCTGATTTGAGGTGGATGGTTGCAGGTAAGTTGTCTGTTTACTGAATAAATACGAATTCCCGGCTGTTCAGAAGCGCCCAAATCACATTCTTCCAGCCATCCTTGCCCTTCTCCGCCACCGCTTCCGCCACGATCGCCTTCTCAGTCTCATTCGGCTTGCGGCCATACAAGGTCATGAAAATCGCATTCATCCGGCCCTCGTCGTTGCTCGCCCCGCTGAATCTCTGCATCAGCTGGCTCTTCTCTCCCATCACCACATTGAAAACCGGGCCATTCATCAGGTTCAACGCCTGACTCACCGACGCCTCACCACTCGCATTCTCAATCACTTCACGGTTCGACTGACCAAACTCACGCAGAAAATGCCCGCCCGGCGCAGGCGATGGCAACTCCGACGCACGGAAAAACTCATCCCCAAACCCCGACCACTGCCCCGGATCATTCGGCGTCACCGTGACCATATCCTTCCCACCCTCGCCGCTCATCCCCGGCTTCTTCACCGCCGTCGTGAAAATGCTCCGCGACTTCTCACCCGCCAGTTTGATCAACTCAGCCCGCGCCGAAGTCTCAAACCCATCCCGCTGCGCATTCAGCGCATTCAGTTCCTTCTGCGCCTCACCAGTCACCTTGGCATCACCCGCCTCCCGCGCCTTGTTCAGCTTTTCACGCGCCACCATCGCCTTCAGTTCCGCCTCCGCATCCATGTCCGCATACTTCTTCGCTACCGTGATGATGTCATCCTTCGTCGCCGCCTTGAGCTGATCCGCCTCGGTTCGCATCACTTCCAGCTTCGCCTTATACCCATTCCCACGCTTCCGCCCGTCCGGATCAGGAATCACAATCGTGCACACACTGTCCCAGATCTGCTCCGCCGTCATCCGCCGCAACACAGGCCCGGGGAAATAATAAGGTTGGTCCTCGGGCACATCCCCGCGCGTCGTCTCCCGCTGATACGTCTTCGTATTGTAAATCGCCCGCAGAAACTTCTTCGTGTCATACCGCATGTTCACCAACTGACTCGTCAGATACTTCATCAGCACCGGATTCGACGCCTCCGTCCCGTCCTTGAAATCATCCACCGGCTCAATCAGCCCCATGCCCATCACCCGCTTCCACATCCGGTTCGCCATCACCAGCGTGAACCGGGGATTCTCCGTCGATGCCATCCAGTCCGCATAATGCTTGCGCGCCTCCCGCCGACTCGACACCTTCTCACCGAAAATCGTCCGCGCTTCCACCATCTCACCCGGCTTGGCATCGTCGTACTTGTAATCGCCCGGCAGGTTCAGCTTCGATCCCTCATTCTCACCCACACCATTCTTCAATGGCTCCAGCATCCCATCAATGATACGCCGCATCGCCTGCCTCTGACGCTCGCCAGACCGCTTCGTCTTGCTCGCCAGCGCCTTCTCATCCAGCCCACGCACAAAATCCATCGGATTCAACTCCGTCGATACATTGTACGTGTACGCCGCCATCTGATAGTAATCCTTCTGCGTCCAGCGGTCGAACGGATGGTTGTGACACTGCGCACAAACCAGTCGCGTCCCGAGAAAAATCTGCGCCGTGTTCGACATGTTATCCAGCGGCATGCCCGCATCCCGCAGATAATACCCCACCGCCCCATTGTCCCACACAAATCCCTCCGCCGTAACCAGCGTCTTCACAAACTGATCGTACGGCACATTCTTCCTCAGCGAATCCTTCACCCATTCCGCATACGCCGTCCCCGCCTCGTCCCGCATCCCCGTCTGCACCCGCAGAATGTCCGCCCACCAGTTGTACCAGTGCGACACATACCCCTCGGACCCCAGCAGCGTGTCAATCAGCTTCGTCCGCTTCCCAGCTTCTCCAGACTCCAGAAAAGCCCGCGCCTCCTCCATCGATGGAATCCGGCCGACAATATCCAGATACGCGCGCCGCACAAAAACCTCATCACTCACCGGCGCGTTCGGCTGGATCTTCTTCGCCTTGTAGTTCGCCTCCACCAACTCATCGATCTTCTCGCTGACCTGATCAGCGCGAACCGGCGCGAGCACACTGGCAACAATCGCAGCCGCAGGAAAAATATAACGCAGGGTCTTCATGTAAGCAGGGGTTCGTGGGCGATTCTCTCACCTCTGAGTTAATCCGCCATGAGTTGGGTCGCAACTTTTATGAACTCAGGGATTCCCCTAATTCGCACCCCGGGGCATCCTCGGCACTCAC
>Ga0315899_10004971_pt1 | contig 14361 bp, 15 predicted proteins | sample LakEriMetagenome_2_FD_203518 | JGI IMG/M metagenome (GOLD analysis project Ga0315899, IMG submission 203518) | Freshwater fungal communities from buoy surface, Lake Erie, Ohio, United States - Buoy 4 MA112 | ecosystem: Environmental > Aquatic > Freshwater > Lake | place: USA: Lake Erie, Ohio... | reverse complement strand
GGTCGCGCTCGACGCTGGCCGGTGTGCTGCTGCCGGTGGCGCTAGCGGTGATTGTGGCAAAATCGTCGTTCCTCGCGTTCCCGCGGGCGGCGTTGGATTCGCGCTCTCCAACGGCTCTGCTACAGATGCGTCTAGAGCAGCGGGTTCGGGCGTTCGCGCGGCAGCAGGGGGGGCGCCAGAGGCTATTGAAGCTGGCAACGCACAGGGACCGGCGGCGCGCGATCGGCGCACGGCTGACGATGCTCGCTGACCCCGACGAGGCGGTTCTGCGCGCGCAGATGGGCCGCGGCTGGACGTACCGGGGGGACGCGCACGTAGGCAGCAGCGCGGGAGGCCCGGGCATGCCGTTAACGGCCTCGTACGCCATGACGGCCGACGATCTCAAGAAACAGCAGTTTAAGAAGGTGGTCCGGCAACGGCAGTTTGAGGACTTCGTGGTGGACGGGCGCACGGGCAGGCCAATCGACCTGTCCGACGAGGAGAAGAAGGAGCTCCAAGCACACATGATGGCGGACGAAGCCAAGGAGCAAGAGGACGTGGACGCATTCTCGGACCCCTTCCAGGACGCGCAAATTCCCTCGCAGTATATCTACCCGGACGGCGAGTCCGTGATTCCGAAGGAGTCAAACATAGAAATCCGCGGGCTGTCGGACAAGCACGTCATGGCCAATGGAACGATTACCGAGCACCAGGGGCCCCTGGCGGGCATTTTCCGCGAGGGATCCTTTGGCGACGGCCTAAACTCAACCCACCGTTTCGACAAGATCGGGGAGGAAATAGGTTTCACAGATCGCCCGCTTTCCATCCGCGACGTTGACTACGCAAAGATCCGCGACGACCGCCTCAAGGCCCTTGAAATGCGCGAGAACGAGACAGAGGCCTTCCGCATCGCGCGCATTAATGGCACCGAGCACAAGTTTTACTGCAGCGGCAAGGAGTGCGACGACCAGTGGGGAATCGTGGGCGATCAGGTCCTGGCTGCCCTGGCTCCCTTGCCTCTCGCTCCATGCCGCGTGCGCGCTCTGTTGGCTCTGTAGGGGTGCGTCTTGCATGCGGGGCGAGTGTGCTCTGTTGCTCTATAGGAGTGGGTCTTACTTGGGGCTCGTGTCCGTAGGGCCTGCGCACACGGGCTCTTGACAGTAGTATGTATATCAGTAGTATGTATATACATATTACTCTTGACACGAGAGAACACGATAGCGAGGGCCCTGCCTAAAGCCTAAACCCTAAACTTGGGGCTCCGAAAAACAGGTTGTGGACCTGCGGACGGGAGAAACTATTCATGAGGGGGTGGGCCCCGGGGACGAGCATTCGCCAGACCGCGAGTACTGGGTCCTGGATCGACACTTTGATCCGCGCACTGGGTTAGAGTTGAACAACTGCGTCGGTCCGCAGTGCCAGGGCTACCAGGTGCGAGCATAGAGCCCACGTTATCATGCAAATTATTATATCAATCAGCATCTTCGTTTTTAGGATATGATATTCCCTTGTTATATCCCTTGATAGCTTGTGTGCGTGCACTTGGGTGGAGGTGGTTGGTGTCTTGCTGTTGCCAAGTGTTTTAGAGTTTAGGGTTTAGGGGTTAGGTTTAGGTTAGTGCCCTGCTGTTGCCGAGTGTTGTGCGTCGTTTAGAGAGAGCGATGAGGCACGTCGATAGGGGACAGCGCATTCCTGACGCAGGCGTGCGTGAGATTTATTCGGCAACTTGTGCAAATAATAATTCGCCATTTTATATAACACGAAACACAGTGGGGAGAGTCTGAGCCGCTGGTGCAAGACAAGTATGCGGATGCAGAGTCAGGGCACGGCAACTTTGGCGGGGCCATGCCCAGTGACGGCACCACAGACCCCCAGCAAATCCGAGAGTATCAGCGGTCCGGGGCGGAGGATGGTCACCCAACGCCTGACGGACAGGACCCCAACCAGCTTACCTATGAACCCTACGACATGGATCCGCGCATGAAAGCTCGCTATGACCTGTACGAGAAGGAAAGCAGGCATGATGATATTGGGGCGGGGGGGGGGACATGGTCCAAGCAGTGGAACGCAGGTTCGTGGGTCGGCTTCATCGTTCTGGGGCCCGTGCTTACGACGGGGGTGTGCGCGTTTGTCTTCATGACGCGTGGCGTCCTCTGGGGATTTGTTGTCCTTGGGGGGCTAGTTGCCTTCGATGTCCTCATGTACTATTTTGGCTAGGCTTCGAGGCACAGGAAGCGGTAAGGAGGCACCACGTTGAGTGTCGCAGCACTCGTCGTGACAGTCGAAACAGTGACAGTCGAAACAGGCACACCGCATGTCCGCAGCACATGCCAACCTGCTCGCAGATGACAGAAAGAGGGAGTGTTGCAAACGTGTTGCTAACGTCTCTCTCGTCTTGCACTTGCACTTGCCAGTGCAAGACGAGAGAGACGTTAGCAACACGTTTGCAACACGCTAGCAACACATTAGTAAAAGAGGGATGCAAGTGCACGATGAGAGGGCGACGGCTCAGCTCTTGCCGCCGGCTGATGATTAGAAGGACACTGTACCGCTGCTGTAACCAGAAAGTGCTGCCTGTGGCCTTTGGAGAGACGTGACTCAGGGTCTGACTGTTGACCGTTGGATAAATTATAATTCATTGAAAACGTTGAGCAAGCAAATCGACCGAGCTCTGGGCATAAAAAACGGCGGGTCCGACACAAATAGGTCTCTTTCGACACGATATTAGTTCTCTTTTGCATGGGCAGGGCAAGGCTCGTTTGGATGGGCCCGTGCTCCCTCAGCCTCGCGCGTCGCCCTCCACGCACACATTGATACATGTCCACCTTCGTCGCCAGAGCCCCAGCATACAGCGTCCACCTCGTTGACTGCTGTTGCTTTGATATACCCTCCTCCTCATCATCTGCCATCAGATGAGGAGGATGCTGTCGAGAGACTCTCACAGACCGCTCTCGTCAAAGGTACCTCTCTTTTGCCTCTATAGTAGGTCTCTTTTGCCTCATGAGATGGTGTCGAGAGACTCCCACATACCACTGTTGTCAAAACTCTCCTGACCACTGTCCTGACACAGCTCACTGTCCTCCAAACCCTGCAACCCCGGCGACCCCTCGCCACCAACGCCCAAGACAGCCTCTCTCTCTCTATCTCTCTCTCTATCTCTCTCTCCATCTCTCTCTCCATCGCTGTCTCGGCAATCACCCCCCCCTCCCCCTCCCCCAACCCGTGCCCTCATCTGTACCCGACAAATATTGCCGTCCCCTGGAGCACCCTGAGCATGCCTCTCTCCGCGCACCTCCTCCTCCTCCCCCACACGGGCACTTGCGGCTTGTGCCAAGACGTCTTGCGCCTTGTGAACGTGACCCCAAGGTGCTTGCGCATCCACCTGTCTTGATCTGCCTCCTCCTCCGCCGCCGCCGCCGCCGCCTCCTTCTCCTCCTCCTCCTTCTGGCGCAGCATCTTGACGTGGCCGTGGGCTCGCGGGCGTACTGCCTGTAACACTGCCTCCCTGCCCTGCCCCCTCCTGCTCTCTCACAGCGGTTTAGGTTACTAAACTACATACATACGGCTTAGGTTACTAAACTAAACACATACCTGCTCTCCAACAGCAGCAGGCTCGGCAGCAACCGCGGAGCTGCTCGAAGATTTGACGCCCTCTCCCCCTCCATCGTCTCCTGCTTTCGTCCCCCCTCCTCCACCGCCACGGAGCGGCATCTCGGCGAAGGCTTTGCGCGAACTGGGAGACACTTTGCACGAATTGGGCGACTCTTTGCGCCAATTCGGCGACAGAGGCACGCTCGGCACACCGGGGGCGGCCGGCGCAAAATTGGGCGACTCTTTGCGCGAACTGGGTGACTCAGGCATGGCGGGGGCGGCCGGCGCGAAAGCGCTGCTTGCCTCCCGCACTAGGTGCACGGCAACCTTGCTGTAAATAATAAATTGCATGTAAATAATTTTTTCTATGTAGATAATACGCCTCCTGTATTAAATCATCCACAGTATGCCCGAGGCATCGAACATATCATCTGCTTAGATGAACGCATCCTAGTAACAGAACACATTATCTGCAGAGAACACATTAGCACACACCTGTGCTTACACAAGACAGCAAACAGAGCTAGAAAGCGTTCTCATACTAGAATGTGTTCTCTTACTAGAACGTGTTCTGTTACTAGATGCGTTCTCTTACTAGAAAGTGTTCTACAAAATGTGTTCTCTCTACACACATGTGCTTAGACAAAACAGCCTAAACCCTAAACCCTAAACCCTAAACCCTACACACCTGTGCTCAGACAACACGGCCTAAACCCTAAACCCTACATACCTGTGCTTCGACAACACAGCCAAAACCTCATCAACAGTGGCCGCCTCAGTGGCCTCGCGCCCCTCCCGCGCCTCCAGCCCCGCGCCCTCAACCTTTCCACCGCCACCCGCCTCCCGCTCCCGCTCCCGATCTCCCTTCCTCCCCCGCAAACGCACACCCCAGAGCCCGCCGCTGCTTGACGGCGGCATCTCCCCTTTCTCCCCCTTCTCGCCCACACCCGCACCAACACCAACCTGCTGACGCCCACCCTCATCCTCTTTCTCACGGCCGGCATGAGCAACCACAGCCGCCCCTGTGTGTGTGTGTGTGTGTGTGTGTGTGTGTGTGTGTGTGTGTGTGTGTGTATGTGTGTGTGTGTATGTGCGTATGTATATACATACGTACATACACACGTATATACATAATGAGGAGCGACAGCCGCCCCTAATGTGTGTGTGTTGTGTGTGTGTGCGTGTGTGTGTGTGTGTGTGTGTGGATGGATATATATATGGATGGATATATATATATCACACACACACACACACACACACACAAACACACACAAACACACACACAGCGGAACGATTGTTGCTCTCTCCACACGTCACATCTGTTGTATCACATAAGTTTTATTACCATTTAGCATTTTATAATTACAATAAAAATGTAACATATAAGGTATGTATATTATGTATTACATTAGCTTTATTATTACTATTATCTAATACACGCAACACCTGCCGACTCCAGCGCTTCAGGCACCAGAGTTGCCGCCGCCCCCAAGAGCCGCCGTCTTCCTCGCGCCGCTAAGCCTATATACATGTGTGTGTGTGTGTGTGTGTGTGTGTGTGTGTGTGTGTGCGTACATGTATGAGACTTGTATGCGGCCATTTGCCTCGCGCCACCAAAGCTCTATACATACACCCATACATCCATACATACGTATGTATACATACATACCAGCACCAGCACGGCGACTCTCCTTCGCCTTGGCCTCTTGGGCACGCAGCTTTTCTTGCGCTTTTAAGGACCGCTCCGCTTTTGCGACCTTTTCGGCCTCACGCTGTCAGTAGGAGGAGGATACATGCATGTCATATGAGGAGGAGGAGGAGGAGGATACCTTTTCGGCCTCACGCTGCAGAATGCCATTACGACAGCGCTCTAAAAGATCGCAGAAGTTGTGGAGCACGCGGAACAGCACCCCCGGCGATGCGTCGGTGCGCTCTTCGACCAGCATCGCCGCCACCTTATCGAATTCAAGCTTAGCCTTGTCCAAGGAAGCGAGCAAGGCTGCAGGCTGGTCGGCAGTTCGCGCGCGAAACGCCTCCAGTACCTATGATGTTTATCAGCAACACATTAGCAATACATTAGCAACACATTAGCAACACATTAGCAACACACAAGGGCAGTTGGCGCGCGAAACGCCTCCAGTACCCCTGTAAGCACTGAGTCTTGTTCTGCGTCTAAAATGAGGTCCGCAACATTATCCATGCCTTCCATTATGAGAGCAGTCTCGCGGTCCAGCTCCAGAAAATTCTCCTTGGCCGCGTCCGAGGAATGTGCGAGGGAAGCAGGGAGGGCGAAAGGCTGAGGGAACTCGTTATGGAAACGCTGCGCGAGATACTTGATGAGATCCGTGTCACCCTCGGCGCTTTTCACATCACCTGTTTATCAGCAACACAATAGCAACACATTAGCAGCACATTAGCACCACATTGGCAACACATGTTTAGGCGCTTTTGACCTCACCCAGTCGCAGCAACAGCTCTAGAATGTGTTCTCTTACTAGAACGTGTTGTAGCTTTTGACCTCACCCAGTCGCAGCAACAGCTCAACCTTGAAGCCCCGCGCATTCCCAGCAAACGTGCCCTCATTAAGGGTGTTTCCCACTCCCAAGACTGTAGCGAGGACGAAGCGCAGCTCCATGCTGCTAAGCACCTCCTGGCACGCGAGTTGGATGCTCTTGATGGACGAGCGGAGGGCACGAACTCGCGAGTCGAAAGAGAGCAGATAGCTAAAGGCCTCCAGGCGCCGCTGCAGGAGGGGAATGCGCATGAGGTACCAGAAGTGGAGGTCGGGCGGGGCGAGGGAGCTGGGGTCGCCTTTGTGTGCCTGGAGGAGCGCGACCTCATCATCGGTGGGCAAGTAGGAGCGTACGGCATTCACGTCGTCGAGCGTCAGGGCCCGGGCGTCCATGCGCTGTATTGCGCGTGCCACGGCATCCAAGGGCAACTTGAAGCGCGACAGCATGATCCCCACTGTCTGCGCGCGCCGCAGATCCAGGAGTGATACCTTCTGCGGCGCACCGCCGCCCGCCGCGCTGTCGGACTTGCCAGACACCTTGGTTGATTCCTTGGGCTGATCGTAGAAGACAAGCTCGAGCGCATCGCGTGCAACCAGGGGTCCCGGCGGCGCCTGCAGCCCGTCCCAGATGGACTTGGGGATTTTGTTGTTGGGTATCTTCTTCCAGTGGAGGAGCTTGAGCTTCTTTTTCGGTTTCGCGGCCATGCCCGGCGGCGGCGGCGGCGGCGGCAACCCCCCTGGCGGCGGCGGTGGCGGCGGGGGCCCACCCTTTCCCCCTGGTGGAGGAGGGGGCGGTGGGGGGAGGCCACCGCCGGGCGGCGGCGGCGGCGGCGGCGGCGGAGGCGGTTGTGAACCGCCGCCGCCCGGCGGCGGCGGGGGAGGAGGCGGGGGAGGCGGGGGCGGGCCGGGGAGTGCAGGCGGCGGCGGCTTGTCGGGCGCCGAGGGTGCGCGAGGGGACACACACGGCGATGCTGCGTACCCCACCCCTTTCTCCCCGCTGCCTCCCCAGCCCGCTCCCGCACCAGCCCCACCCACCGCGATCCCTGCGCCTCCCGTGCCCTCACACCCACTTTCCTGGCCCATGCGCAAGAGGAGGGACGGAAGCAGAAGACGGGCACCTTCCTCGAGCTTCGGCATGTGGCACACCAGCGCTTCCTCCTCCATATCCAGAAGGTACCGCAGGGTTTTCAGGAGCTGTTTGCGCTCCTCGGACCCTTGCCCCACGATGGCCTCGAGGCGAGCAGAGACAAGGGAGGCCAGACCTTCCGCGTCTTCGACCGCCGCCATCGCCGCTGCATCCTCCGCCGCGTCCGCCTCAAACGCATCTAATGCCTGGAGGAGGCTGGCTGTGTCAGATGACACCTGACACTCATGTCGCAACAGATTCTCAAAAGTCAGTACCCTACGATATTTACTATAGAAACTCACTGTATAAAGAACTTTTGAGAATCAGTCACGTGATCATCGACAAGCAACGCTTCGGCATCCAAAGCTGCTCCGTCGCGCAGTGCTGCTAATACCTCTGCGAGGCCAGCGCGAGAGAACTGTTGGCGCAGCTTATAACGGGCAGCCAAGTTCGTGGGCGCTGTGACCATGGCATGGATAAGCTGGAGATGTTTTGCCTTGAGGGACCAAGCAGACTCATTGCGGAGGGCCTCCACCAACTCCACGGCGAAACCTGCATACCCGCGCCCCCTCCTTCCCCCTTCCCCAGCCCCCGGCGCCCCAACCTCCAACGCTGACACCACATCCCCGCCACCATCACTCCCGTGCTGTCCGTCTGCGGCGACGGCAGCAAGGACCTCGAGCGCGAGCCCGCGCACGCCATCGTCATGAGCGCGCACGCACGTCGCGACGGCGCGTACCAGCGACGCGCGATCGGGCGGGAGGAGGGAGGGTGAGATGGCGTTTTGCGTAAGCGCCACTTGCATGCATTCAAGCGCCGACCTCACCATCGCGCTGCTGTCCGCCCCGCCCGCGCCTCCCTGCGCCAGCAGCAGCCGCTCCAACGCCCCCCAACCGCCGGCCTCCTGAAACTCTCGACGCCACTCCTCCCCACCCTCCTCCAGCCCGTGCAGGGCTGCGGCGACATGCTTTAGCGAGGGGTCGGCGCGGATCAACAGCGCCACCGCCTGCGGTGTCATGCCAGCATATGTCGGCGACCGCCGCCCATTAGCGTCCCCCCCTGTGCCCCCAGAGGCATCGTGGAGGGGACTACCCTCTGCTGACACGTCGCTCACGCTCCGGCCCCGGCGGTGGTGCTGGCGGCGGCGGCCAGCTGATTGGGGCACGGCGAGGGTGAGGGAGCCGACGGCAATGGCGCGATGAATCTCCTCCACTGCATCTATGCACTCCTGTAGCGTCGACATCCACTTGTCCAGGTCTCCCTGCGAGTCGCAGCGGAAGAAGAAGTTCCTCCCAGCTCCCAGCAGCCCCATGCAGTGTTTGGAAAAGTAGGGTGGGTCCGAGGGGCCGAGAGCCTTGATCACGGACACAGACGACAGGTCGATGATCCCGCGCGGCTCGTCAGACAGCGAAATTTTTTGGACCTTCTCGTTCTTGTAGTAGAAAATGGAGCTGTAGCGCACTATGTAGTGGTTAGTTTAGTTTAATTTAGTTTAGTTTAATTTAGTTTAGTTTAGCACCTGTAGCGCACTATGTAGAAGCGGCGCTGCCACCAGCGCAGGCTCTTGCCACGTTTCCACAAGTAGCCCTCATGCGTCACAGAGGGTCTGGTCGAATCGGCCGCCGGCAGCACGCGCAGGGCACTGAGCCACAGCTCCTGGCTCGCAGGGGAGAGTGCTGAGAAGATTTTGGGTTTGGTATGTTCCACCAGGAAGTGCACCAGCGCCCCCACTGTCACCGCATGTGTCACGCCCCCACCACCCTGCCCGTCCCCGCTGCCCTCGTCTGCTGACCAATCGGTGCGCGCCGCGTGGAGAATGCGGCGGAGGCGGCGGCAGAGCTGAGGTCCGCACAAGGTTGTCATGTGTCAAGTGCTACAGTGTCAGAAGAAACTTACAAACAGACCTACTAAGGAGCAAAAGAGACCTATCGAGAATGTGATACCTCAGCTTCAGCGTACCGCTGCTTCTGCAGGGTCTCAATCAATATTTTGCGCATGCGCACGGGATGGAGCTCGGCCATGAGTTCAGCCGTGACGACCTCCCCGCGCTCATGCAGCGCATCCAGCTCCTCCATATCTGACTCCGAGTCCGAGTCCTCCTCCTCGCTCGTCGCGGCAGTGGCAGCGGCGCCCGTGGCACGCGCGCGCTGCGCACCTGTCACCATCCAGCCCCCTGTGTCGCCAGCAGCGCGGGGCGGAGAGAGAGAGCGCAGCGAGCGTGGAGGGTGCGCGTAAAGCGGAGCGTCGGACTGAGGCTGCGGGCCCTTGCACCCCTGCCCCGCAGCAGGCTGCCGACAGCTGGCGCTCGCATCCGCCCTTGCCGCTCGGTCCGCCCGCTGCTCTTGCTCGGATGCGCCGCCTTGGCGCCCACTACTGCCTGCTCCACCGCCAGCTCCACCTGCACCCCCGCCCCAGGCGGCGTTGGCCGATGGCTGCGACGGAGTGCCTTTGCTCTCGCGCGTCCTGTGCGTGCGGGCAAGATCGGGGTCATCCACCGACCCAATAGCATCACCGTTACTGCCCCTTACGTCGCGCGTCTTGCGCGGCAGAGGCGCGTTATCTGGACCAAGCACGTTCTCCTCGCCTCCAGGGCATCCCGACGCTGACTTGTAAGGGCCGTTGCTCGAGCCCCCGTGCGCCTGGGCGGGGAGGGCGTCGGCCGCCGGCTGCGCCTTGGCCGCGGCGCTGAGTGTCACGTGCCGCTCTTGGCCGCCCTTTTTGACAGCGAGTCGCACCTGCGGGCTGGCGCGGCCGCGATCGAGGGCCGCGACAAGATGCTCCCGCGACATGGCACTGGTATCGACGTCGTTGATGGAAATGACGATGTCGCCCCAGGAAAAGGGAAAGGGATGCGCCTCAGCGACGCTGCCGGGCTCGACGGTGCGCACCTCTAGCCCCTTGGCGCCCATGTGCAGCTTCAGCCCGTAGATCACTAGAGGGTTGTGCAGAGCGGGTTGCGGCGACGCCGCCGGCTGCTGCTCACTGCTTGTGCGCCTGCGGTTTGGCACGGGCGCAGTTTGCTTGCTGCCAGGCGTCCCTGCCGCCGATGCCGCCGGGGGCGCGATTGCCGCGAGGGTGAACGTGCTCGGGTGGTCGCCGAAGCGGAGCGTGTCGCCGACCTTTAGCGCCGTGTACTCCTTCTTTTGGGCGGGCGCGCCATTGATGAAGGATCCGTTGGACGAAATGTCATAGAGGAATACGCTGTCGCCCTTGTGCACCAGCAGCGCGTGTCGCCGCGAGACTGTGACATGGTCGACGACCACATTGAACTCGCCCTCTTGCCGGCCCACGAGATAGCACTTGGCCTTATCGATCGGTATCTGCTTGGAAGCGCCGCGCGCCTCCGGGTGCTGCTCCTCAAGGCACGTGCCCTCCAGTGCCTCGGTCACCCATGCCGGCAGCTCCACGCCGCCGACCTTGGACCTGTCGTGCTTGCCCTCCTTCTCCGCAGACATTGCCAAATGTCTGCGGCGCTACTTCACTTCGCAGACATTGCCAAATGGACCTTGGAGATCTCCAAAACAGCCGCAGAGACCCTGCGAGTGCAGTGCTGACAAAATTACAAAAGTCCGCGGTACACGACCTTCCCTCGGATGGCGTGTAAAGCAGAGCCTAAACGGCGCTTTGACCGCACTAAGCGTCCACATTTGTGCTCTGCGAACTCGTTCGCAGCGCTCGCATTTCTGCCTCCTGGGCGTGTATGTGCAAACATAGCCCGATCGCAATCTCGCTGTGTGGACAGAGTCGTGCGCACGCACGCGGTTGAACCTCTTCTCTTCGCGGTTCCCTCACTGCGTTGCTCATATTGTCCCAAGAAGTGTGTCCCAGTTTTTAAATTAATTACAAATTCCGGGCTTGTGCAGAAAACTGGGAGGTTTGTTTATAGGTCTCTTTGATAAAGCTGTGAACTTTGAATGCGCCGCAAATTTCGTTTGGTACCAGCTTCGGTTTTCAAAAAGTTTGTTTGGTTTCAAACCGTTTTTTTCTCCTACGGGTTTCTTCATTTCCACAGGTTTGGCTGAGGATGAGCCACATGGCGAGGAGAGGGGCGATCGCGGCCTGCGTGCTGTATGGGTGCGTGGATGCCCTCGCGTTTCAGACACCGCAGGTCTTTCGTGCACGTTGACGCTGCGAGAGAGAGAGCGCGCGCGAGCGAGCGAGCGAGAGGGAGCTGGGCCACAGAGCTAAAAAATCACGAGTGAAATCGTTTCTTCTTGCCTCCCTCATTTTGTGATTTGTGATGGCTACGCAGTGTGCGGCGGCACTCAGAGTCGGTGGCAAGTCGCACACTACTGCGCTGCGTAGCTACGTGTCCGCACGAACCGTGAGAACGCATGCATTGGCGTGCCACGCCGCTCTCGATGAAGCGCGCTCCCGTCGCGAGGTGCTGGCAGCGGGCACCGCACTTCTATTAGCAGGCTCTCTTATGGGGAACGCCCAGTCCGCGTGGGCAGCGAAGGGCGAATATGCGCGGATGGAGCTGGATGGGCGCGGGGGCAGCAGCGTCAGCTCGCTCGGGGCAAACGACATTCCAGGGGCTGGGAAGATTGATCCCTACGAAAACCGAGAGGCGGCGAACGCAGAGTACGCGACCCGAATGTCTGACGAGGACATGCTCTCGTCCGTGCGCAGCAAGGCGCTAGAGATGAAGACTAAAACCTTCACCGCTGTTGCCGCGTCTATTGATAAACAGGATTGGAAAACGGCAAAGCTGCTGCTAGACAGGGATCTGGTGAATCTGCGTCGCGCCATGAATCTCGTTAGCACAAAGGGTCTGAAGGCCATCTCCGCTGCACAGAAGGGAGGGCAGCCAGACAAGGTGGTAGATGAGGCGGAGAAGATAGAGCGCACCTATCTAAATCTCCTCAACAAACTCGCCAAATCTCTCGACGGCACGCAGACGCAGCGCAAGGTCGATTTCAGCATCTCAAGAAAAATCCTTGACAGCATGGAGGTGGAATGGACCAAGTGGGAAGCCGCCACTGCGCGGTAGGTCTCTTTTGACACTGAAATAGGTCTCGTTTGACACTGAAACATGTCTCTTTTGATGGACCAAGTGGGAAGCCGCCACTGCCCAGTAGGCAGAGAAAGAGAGATGAGGGGGGGAGATGATAGGGCCGCCTGGTAAGTAACAGTGTAATGTACAGACAAGGCAAGATAAAATCAACAGTGGTAGCAGTGTGGTCTTGGCTGAATGAGTGTGACGCTGTGTGCAGTAAAACATCATCATCCAAATGAGTGCGCATTCAAACAACATCATCACCGAGTCTTCAAAATACCCCCTATGTTTCCAGTTTTCCCAACCCCCTAATGAACCCCACCCCCTCATTGTCCCCGCCCCCTCGCGGGGGCGCCGGTGCGGAGTCTTCAAGATTCCCCACCCCCTTGTTGTCCCGCCCCCTCGCGGGGGTCCCGGAGGGCCGGAGCGCAGCGGAGGGGGGACGGACCGCAGGTAGAGTAATACTTAGTACTAAGTATAGTAATACTTAGTAATAAGTATTACTTCTCCACTAAACCGCAAAGCTTGTCTGTAACAAATGCGCACGCACGCACACAGAAACACACATGGCAGCAGCCCCAGCGACGCAGCCTTTTCAGCTGATGGTGTGCAGCAGGTCCGTCCCCCCCTTCGGGGGGGACTAGGTGATTGTTTTTGGCGCGTCTTGTCCCCACGATGCAGGCAAGCTGCCCTGCAATGTGGGTGCAGATTCCATCCCTGTTTGCCGAAAACGTTGTAGCACAATCCTCCAAAAAACGCTTTCGCGCAAAAACAAAACATAGGCGACCACCCCTGAAAGCGCGCGCACAATCGCAAAAACACGCGCATCTTGTCCCCCCGCATGGGTTTTGAATCCAGACTCTGCTCGGTCGCACGATCGGCCCAGTCCGGCAAAGTGTTGATATGAAAAACCGCAGCAAAGTGCACGTGAGCGTGCACTCGTCGTCGATAGCGCACTGCAACTGACGTGGCGCGGCTCCCTGCGCGCCGATTGCGGCGAAAATTAGCTCGTTGGATGCGCCGGATAATTGCCCGCATTTTGCTGCCCGGTGCGCCCGCGTGCGCGCCCTGTGAGCCTCGCAACTGCGTATGGCGCGACCCTGCTGTTGCGTCGGCGGCGCAATTCGCCCTCCCCTGCCCCACCAACCTTCCCCCGTGCGCGCTGCGCCCGGCCTGTCTCTGGGCCCAGCCTCGACGCCTCCGACCCAGCGCCGCTGCTCTCCGCCCTCGGCGGGGCCCCCAGTGCATCGCTCGGGGCTGGCTGCCCGCGCGGGCGGGCTGCTGGTTGCCGCCGCCCCGAGCGGCAGCCGCGGGCGCCGCCGCGCGGCGGTGCGGCCGCGGCGCATGCGGCTGCGGCCTCGGCTCCAATGGTAATGTGTTCGAGTACTCGACTTTAAAGTATCCTCAATTGAGAGGCTTTCCCTATGATTCACTGTGACGCCCCTTTCCGAGCGGTGTGTCAGAAACTTAACTTCGACTCTGTAGCAGCTGGCATGTCCGTGCTCGCCACTTTCGCGCGCCCTGGCAGTAGGGCTGCGTCTTGCCCCGAGTCTCAGCCTCGAGGCTCTTCGCGCATCCGCAATTGCAGGCGACTACAGACGACGCATGACTTGTATCGTCATATCGCTACATTAAACCGCGAACAAAGACGGGAAGTACACGCGCAGTTGGTACCAAAGCAGTTGGTACCAAAGCAGTTGATACAAAAGCAGTTGGTACAAACGCAGTTGGTACAAAAGCAGTTGGTACAAAAACTTCCCCTATTCCAAACACTCCTCCTCCTCCTCCTCCTCCCCTTTCTACTCGCCCCCTCCTTCTCTTGTTCTCCCCCTCCCCACCCCCAATTGTCCGACTTTCTCATCTCCTCCTTGAACGTGCTGAATTGAGCGCTAATTCTGGCCGTGACCGCGCGCTGTGTGTCGCACTTTGTGACCGCGCGCTGTGTGTCGCACTTTGTGACAGCGCGCTGTGTGTCGCACTTGGATGCCGAGCTCTGCCGTTCCTAACAAAAGTATGTTCCTAGCAAAACTCTCTCTCTCTCTCTCTCTCTCTCTCGCTCTCTCTGTCGCACCCACATTGATGCAGAAATCTGCCGTTCCTAACAAAACGCTTTCTCTCTCTCTCTCTCTCTCCGGTGTCAAAAGAGACCAATTA
>Ga0315899_10004970_pt1 | contig 14361 bp, 10 predicted proteins | sample LakEriMetagenome_2_FD_203518 | JGI IMG/M metagenome (GOLD analysis project Ga0315899, IMG submission 203518) | Freshwater fungal communities from buoy surface, Lake Erie, Ohio, United States - Buoy 4 MA112 | ecosystem: Environmental > Aquatic > Freshwater > Lake | place: USA: Lake Erie, Ohio... | reverse complement strand
TGATTTACAGGTTTTTTGTTTTACGTTGACTTCATGAACAACATCCAAAACACATGCCTTCAAACCTTAACAGAAACTCAATTATCAAATAGCATAATCTAGATCTTTAATCGTAGTATAATTATTAGTAAGCTAAAACAAAATCATACTTGATTTGTTATGAAGAAGCGTAATGAAAATATACGTACACCCTATTACATGTCGAAGCAAGAAATTGTGATTGTTTGGTTTAAAAGAGATTTGCGGTTTACTGACCACGAACCACTTTTTTATGCACAAAAAACAAATTTACCTATCCTACTAATTTATTGCTTTGAGCCTTCTTTGATGCGGTATCACGATAGTGATGTCAGACATTGGCGTTTCGTTTATCAATCACTGCAAGACATGCAAAGCAAGCTTATAGAACAGCAAACGCAAATAGTTATTTTTCATCAGGAAGCGCTATATGTTTTTAAAGAATTACAAAAAAAATATAGCATTAAAAGTTTATTTTCTCATCAAGAAATAGGCAATCATATCAGCTTTCAAAGAGACCTTGCTATAAAAGAATTCTGTACCCATCACCAAATTAAATGGAAGGAGTATCAACATAATGGCGTAATAAGAAAGTTGAAATCTCGAAAGGATTGGGAAAAGAGATGGAAAGAAAAAATGGAAGAGGCTCCAAAAATAATCGATGAAAATCATGGACATTTTCTAACTATTGATCAATCATGGTATAAAAATTTAAAAGGGAAAGAATTGCCAAGTAGTATCACTCAAGCACATAAATCATTTCAAAGGGGTGGAGAAACTTTAGCTTGGAAATACTTGGACAGTTTTTTAAAAGGACGCTATACTACCTATTCTAAGCATATTTCAAAACCAGCTTTAAGTAGGCGATCTTGCAGTCGTATTTCCCCCTATTTAAGCTATGGCAACATAAGTATGCGTATGGTGTACCAATACACTATGCAGCATTACAAAACAGCAAGTAATAAAAGAGCCTTAACTAATTTTATATCACGCTTGCACTGGCATTGTCATTTTATGCAAAAATTTGAAGATGAATGCCGAATGGAATTTGAACCTGTAAACAAAGCTTTTAATACACTCAGCAAACAAAAAAATGATGCCTATATCTTAGCATGGCAAACGGGTAAAACTGGTGTACCTATAGTAGATGCTTGCATGCGTTGTGTTACAGAGACAGGATATCTTAATTTCAGAATGCGCGCAATGGTAGTGTCGTTTTTTGTATTTAACCTCTGGCAAGATTGGCGTGAATTGCGTTATCTAGCAAAACAGTTTTTAGATTATGAACCAGGTATTCACTATCCTCAATTACAAATGCAATCTGGGATAACAGGAATTAATACAATCAGAATTTATAATCCCATAAAAAATTCAATGGAGCTTGATGAAGATGCTGGATTCATTAAAACTTGGATACCCGAATTAAGTTTAGTTCCTTCAAAACTCATTCATGAACCATGGAAAATGAGTAATCTGGAACAAGAAATGTATCAGGTGATTATAGGCAAAGATTATCCTTATCCTATTGTTGACATTGAAGAAAGCAGAAAAAATGCAAGTGAAATAATGTGGTCGTTCAGAAAAAATAAAGCCGTAAAGGATGAAGGCATTCGTATTCTCCAAAAACATGTAAATAATAAAAATAAAAAAGATTTATTTAATAATAACACACCTTAAGTCAAATGTCAACGGATAAAAATTCATTAAAAGTAGGACTTGTTTTTCCTCATCAATTATTCGAAAATAGTTGGCTTCTAACAGCATGTCATACTATATACCTCGTTGAAGAATGGCTCTACTTTAAACAATACAATTTCCAAAAATCTAAACTTATATTCCATAGGGCTAGTATGAAATACTATGCATCTTATCTTCAATCTCATCATATTAAAGTCAAATACATTGAATCTAATGATGACCATTCTGATATAAGAAAATTAATACCCTATTTGAAATCTATTGGCATTGAAGAATTAGCATACATAACTACTACCGACAATTGGTTGGATCACCGTATAAGCAGAGCATGCGATAAAGTAAATATGGCTTTCCAAAAAATGGAAACACCTATGTTTTTAAACACAACGGAATTCAATTTTGATTTTTTCAAAAACCGAAAAAGGATGTTTCAAACAGATTACTATAAACATCAACGAGTATTGAGAAAAATATTGGTAGAGAATGACAATAGTCCTGTTGGAGGGAAATGGACTTTTGACGATCAAAACCGAATGAAATATCCAAAGGGCAAGGTGCCACCTCAAATAGCAATGCAGAATAAAAATGAATATTACGAGGAAGCTGAAGCTTATATTGAAAAGTACTTCCCCAATAATTATGGGAAAGCCCATTCTCCCCTTATTTATCCAACAACATTTGAAGAAAGTAAAGCATGGCTTCATCATTTTTTTGAAACACGATTTACAGATTTTGGATCCTTTGAAGACGCTATTGTAAGTGAGGAATCTATTCTTCATCATAGTGTACTAAGTCCAATGATGAATGTAGGATTATTGACACCAGATTTTATTCTAAACGAAACCATTGCCTATGCTAAAAAGCACAACATAACTTTGAATTCTATTGAAGGTTTTGTTAGACAAATTATGGGCTGGAGAGAATTTATAAGAGCAGTATATGAATTGAGAGGCATTGAAGAACGTACTAAGAACTTTTGGAAGTTTAAACGAAAAATTCCAAAGTCATTCTGGAATGGTACCACAGGAATTATACCTATTGATGCTACTATCAAAAAAACTTTGGAAACTGGATATTGCCATCATATAGAACGATTGATGGTATTAGGTAATTTTATGCTACTCTGCGAGTTCGATCCTAATGAGGTATATGTTTGGTTTATGGAAATGTTTGTAGATGCATACGACTGGGTAATGGTTCCAAATGTATATGGCATGAGTCAATTTGCCGATGGAGGAATTATGGCAACTAAACCCTATATCAGCGGTAGTAATTATTTAATGAAAATGAGTAATTACCCTAAAGGGGATTGGCAACAAATATGGGATAGTTTGTTTTGGAGATTTATGCATATTCATCGTGATTTTTTTCTTCAAAATCCTAGATTAGGTATGCTTATAAAAAGCTTCGACAAAATGCCCAAAGAAAAGCAAGATAAGTATATAAAAACTGCAGAAGACTATCTGCTAGAGCTTCATGATTAAAAGCAAAAGATTACTTATTAATAAATAAAATATTGAACTTATCAAAATATTTAAAATTGGTTTTAGCTAAAAGTAAATTTATTTTGTTTTCAAGCTGTTTCTTTTTTCGAGCAGAAGAAAACTTAAGCTCTAATAAATAGCGTTGTATAAGAAAATAATCGTGCTGAATAAAAATAATATCATGCGCTTGCAATCTTTTTAAAATCCTATTAGCAGCATCTTCCCTATCTAAATTACCTAAGCATATGGCTTTCATCAAATCTAAAGCCTCAAAATAGCCACTTGCTATCTTCCCTACAGCAATTCTATTATAATCTAAATCGCAGATTTGAATCATTTTATATGCAGCTTCATAATCTTGAATTAGATTAAAAGCATCGGCCATGATATATTGAAAATAAGGAAATATAACTCCTGGATCCTTTCCTCTACTTTGTGCTTTTTCAACTTCAAAAGCAAGATTTTTAAAATGGATCAAATTTCTTGATTGTTTTTCAATATGAGCCTGTAATAAATTGGCCATGATAAAACGAGCTTGCAAAAATGGATGAAAATGGTCCTTCAAACCTATTTTGTTTATTTGGAGCAGAAATGATTTTGAGGATTTAAAATCTAGACTAAGCACCGAACCTAAATGCAATAAACAAAGACCAAAAAGCTGAGCAGCTGTATCTTTTTTTTCCTGCAAATATAATTTGATAAGTTTTCTATAAACAAAGGAAGATACTGCATCTATATATGGGAAGCGCTCGAAAAAATAAATTTGAGAAATATTATTCTTAGAAATAAAATGCTGCAAGTCATCAATTAATGTGGGAGAATGTAATATGACTTTAGCAATATTACCAGCTGCAGTATGATAATTAATGTCCTGCTCATTGAGGAGTTCAATTTGATAAAACAATTTAATAATTTTAGAAGAACTGATGTCAGACGACATGGAACCATTGCTTGAAAGCGTTTCCAATTCAGCTAAATCAGCATAACCACAGTATTGCGAAAGCAAATTAAGTGTTCTAAGCGAAGGATTTACTCCATCATTAATAAAATTAAAAATTCTACGAAGCGTTTGAGGACTTATTCTAATTGATATATTTTGAAAAATATGATCAGACAAATCAATACAGTCATTATAAAATAGGATCTTTCGACCAAAACGATGTTGCAACTTTTCCTTTAAAATGACCATGATATAAAATTAATAGTAAATGTATGAGAGCATGCTAGAATTCATTAAAATTTTTAAAATGGATTAAAATGGATATTTGAATCAATCAATATGAGTTTAAATTTGTAGAAATATTAATTGTTTGTAAACAGAATCAATAACAAAGATATATTTCTTTAAAACATAAAATTTAATTAATTATGAAAACAGTTTTAACATGTCTATTTATTGTAGTGAGCATTTCAAATATTTATGCACAAAAAATTGCTAATGTGTCAAATGGAAAGCTACAAATCTGCGATTTAAATAGTGATAATCGTACAACAAATTGCTTTACTACATCTGAGAGCAACGTTGTATCTGCTACAATTGGTACAAATAAAATTGCTATAGTATTTTCTAATGGTAAATTAGCAATTTCAAATATTGATAAAAGCAGCAATCGATTTTCGAATTATTTTACAACATCAGAAAATAATGTAGTCTCAGCACAAATGGGTGGCGATAATAAAGTGATTATAACTTATTCAAATGGAAAAAAGTATGCAGCTCCTATAAATGAATCAAATAGACTAGGGAATGGCAATTGGATTTATTAATCAATCAACAAAATTGTATTTAATTAAATAAAAATTATTAAAAAAATATCAAGAAATAAATGAAACAAATTCTATTAAAAATATTTTTTCTAATTTCTGCAACAGCTTATGGACAATCTCATCTATACGATATAGATAGAGAATTTAAAAATTGGTTAGTAAAGGGAGAATTTGAAAAGACAGTGGATTTTCAAAACAGGATAACAAATAATGCGGCAAATGTGTTTGATAGCATTTGTTATAAAATATGTAACGAATATATCGAAAAAGAAAGAAATGATATTAGAAATGGTTATAATGTTTATTTTAGTTTAAAAGGATATAATGCAGATTCAGAAAAATTTGGATTATCTATATCTTATGTAGGATCTAGTCGTTTTATAGATAGTATAAGCATACAAATAAAAGATGCACCAATATTCAAAACAAAATTTGTTTGTGGTCGACCTGGAAATGACGGGAATTGGAGAATTTACAATAAAACACACTTTTTGCCCTCTGAAATTACATACTTTTATAGTTATAATAATCAGGTTTTTAATAAAACTATTGATATTAATAAATTTATAAGCAATTATGAAGCTGAAACAATTGAGATAAACTATAAAGATATAAGTAGAAATTTCAATTTGCATTTTGATTATAATAAATATTTTAATGAGAATATTTTTTTGGTTAAAAATGTAGAAGCAATTAACTCACTTGCATGGAGTTGTCTTTTAAAACAAGATTTCACCCGCGCATTACAAGTTCTTGAAAGAGGATTAACTATCGTTGATAAAAACAATAGAATTTATCCATATTTTTTGTCAAATCTAGCTCACGCTTATCTTTTCAACAATCAATTTGAAAAAGCACAAATGCTTTATTTTTCAAACTCAACACTCAAATTGGATAATTGGTCATGGAAAGATGCTGTATTAAATGATTTTAAAGAATTTAATAATCGTGGAATAACATCATCAGATATGGATAAGATTAAAGAAGATTTGTTGAAGCGTAAATAATAAATGAAAAAAGGATTAAAAATATAAAACCAATTAAAATAAATAGGACAGAAATAGTTAATACTATTTAAAAACTTACAAATTATATCATATAGTATATAATTAAATTCAATTAGTTTAATTTTTCAATAAATAGGTATTAAGGCTATTATTGAAAATCTTATAAATAACTTAAACATCTATTTTTTATTATCATTGATTCGAAATCCATTACTATCTAGCTTTACTTGAGATCCTGTAGAATAAATAATAACACAAGCTGCCCAATCTTTATCCATAGTTAAACTATATCCAAATCTAACGGTATCTCGTTCACTCATTGCCCTAGTCATTATATCCCAGTGCTTATCACTGATTTTAAAATGCATAATAGCATCTTTTGGTGTGTTGGGTAAGTTTTTATATTTCATTGTACCGGACCAACACACTTCATAAACACCCAATCCATAGTCGCCAAATTTCTCAGCTCTACGCATAGGTGTCTTTGTACTAGGAGAATCTACTTGTAGGTGACCAATAGCTTTATGCAACACTAAATACTCAGCATGAAATTTTGCTGCTGCATCTAAATTTTGTGTTCTCGCCACATGAACTTTACTATGAATGAGATTCCGAATTATAAAAAAAACGGAATCTATTTGGACCTGGGATAGAGCAATATGGGAAAAGCTCATATAAAATACAATCAATAAAATTATTCTAAGCATATTAAGATAATTAATAAAAATCGAGTACTGCTATATGAGCTGATGTTTTATGAGGTAGAATAGAAACGCCGATTTTTTTATAATAACTATCTAATAATGCATGACGATGTCCTAAACTAGGAACTCCCCAATCAACAAGCAAACTAAGAACAACTTCTATAGCTGAGAATCTATTGAAAGAAATACATTCCGCTGCATAATTATACTTACAGTTTATCCGTTGATGGCTTTTAATTCCATTCACACCTGCTTCAATAGCCCAACAATTTGCAGTTATATACAAATTGGAATCTGGATAAATCAGCTGAATTGGCGACAAACTCAATAATTCATTTTTCAACGAAGAAATATAACTACTATCATAATAATGAGGTATTAATTTGTCTATATATATTTTACAAAATAATGATGGATATACCCTTGCTAAATTTATTAATTGTATGACTTCCTTTTCATTTTTTGTAAGATACTTGACATTGTTAGCTGTATTACATATATCTAATTGATTGGAAGTAAACATTTCTTGTGCAATAACAACTTTATTGATCAACAATATGAAAGAGAATAAAATAAAATAACCATACTTAAACATTTATGAATTTAACTTAAATCTTAGTTCAAATTAAAAATGTATACAAATGGATTTTATAAATATTAGCATTCTTATTTGATGTAAAAAAGCATTAATTACATAAAACAAATTTAAAATGAATCATCTCTTCTATACATTTAATTCAATAAATGTAACTGCTCTATCTGTATAATCAAAAACTATATAAACATTGTAAATAACAATTTACAATAACCAATATCTATAGGTATGTTTGGTAAAAATAATGTCTATGAAACAATTTTTATCAATCGGATTATTGGCGCTATCCACATACGCAATAGCGCAAAATCAAGAAAAAAAGATGGGGCTTTGTCCCTTCAATCCTTCTAGCACGCCAAGCAAACTAGATGTTGTAGGCAAGAGCAATAAGGAATGGTGGCCTAACGCACTTAACCTAGCTATTCTCAAACAGCAGGATAAAAAATCAAATCCAATGGATGAGCAATTTTCTTACAAAAGTGCTTTCGCTAAACTAGATTATTTCGCCTTAAAAAAAGATATCAACGAACTCCTTACGCAAAGTCAAGATTGGTGGCCCGCAGATTTTGGCAATTATGGCCCATTCTTTATTCGCATGGCATGGCATAGCGCAGGTACGTATAGAACTGGCGATGGAAGAGGCGGTACCAGATCTGGCATGGAACGTTTTGCGCCACAAAATTCATGGCCGGATAATGCTAACCTAGACAAAGCAAGAAGATTACTATGGCCTATCAAACAGAAATATGGTAATGCTATCTCATGGGCAGATTTAATGATTTTAACAGGTAACGTGGCCTTAGAAAACATGGGCTTCAAAACTTTTGGTTTTGCTGGAGGTAGAGAAGATGTTTGGGAACCAGAACAGTTTATATACTGGGGACCTGAATCTACTTGGTTAGACGATAAACGCTATACAAAAGATAGACAATTAGAAAAACCATTAGCAGCTGTACAAATGGGATTAATTTATGTAAATCCGGAAGGTCCTAATGGAAACCCCGACCCTATTGCTTCAGCAAAAGATATAAGAGAAACGTTTGGCCGTATGAGCATGAATGATGAAGAGACGGTTGCCTTAATTGCTGGTGGACATACTTTTGGCAAAACACATGGAGCAGCTAGCGCTTCTCATGTAGGTAAAGAGCCAGAAGCAGCGCCAATTGAAAATCAAGGATTGGGTTGGTTAAGCGATTACAAAACAGGTAAAGGCAAAGATGCTATAACTTCTGGTTTAGAAGTTACATGGACTTCAACACCTACGCAGTGGAGTAATAAATTTTTCAATACCCTTATCAATAATGAATGGGAATTAACAACAAGCCCTGCAGGAGCTAAACAATGGGTAGCTAAAAACGCATTAGCAAATGTACCTGATGCATTTGATCCTAATAAAAAACAATTACCAATGATGCTAACAAGTGATCTTGCTTTAAAATTTGATCCTAGTTATGCAAAAATTAGCAAACGTTTTTTAGAGCATCCGGAAGAATTTGCAAGTGCTTTTGCTAAGGCATGGTTTAAATTAACCCACAGAGATATGGGTCCTAAAACTACCTATTTAGGCCCTGAAGTACCTAAAGAAGAGTTAATCTGGCAAGACCCTATTCCTAAAGTAAATCATGAGCTAGTTACAGAAAAAGATATCGTACAATTAAAAAATAAAATTAGTACTGCTGGTCTTTCCATTAGCGAAATGGCTACTACAGCTTGGGCATCTGCATCTACATACAGAAACTCTGATCGAAGAGGTGGCGCTAATGGTGCTAGAATTAGATTAGCTCCTCAAAAAAACTGGGAAGTCAACAACCCTAAGCAATTAGAAAAAGTTCTAGCGGTTTATGAAAAAATACAAAAAGAGTTTAACGCACAACAAAAAAATAATAAACGTGTATCAATAGCTGATATCATTGTATTGGCTGGCAATGTAGCAGTAGAACAAGCTGCTAAAAACGCTAATATTGAGATTGCTGTTCCTTTTACGCCAGGCAGAATGGATGCTACTCAAGAACAAACCGACACTAATTCATTTGCAGTATTAGAACCCATGGCTGATGGATTTAGAAACTATTTAAAAACCAAATACACCGTTGCAACTGAAGCATTGTTAGTAGATAAAGCCCATTTACTAACCTTAAGCATACCAGAAATGACGGTGCTATTAGGTGGTATGCGCGCATTGCAAGCAAACTTCGATAATTCTAAAAATGGTTTATTTAAAACTAATAATCCAATCCAACTTAATAATGAATATTATAGTTCTTTACTAAATATGGATACCGAATGGCGTGCAGTAAACGACGATCAAGAGCTTTTTGAAGGAAGAGATCGTAAAACAAACACCGTAAAATACACAGCTACACGTGCAGATTTAATTTTTGGATCTAATTCAGAATTAAGAGCAATAGCAGAGGTTTATGCAAGTAATGATGCTAAGGAGAAATTTGTAAAAGACTTTGTAAAAGCATGGACAAAAGTGATGAACTTAGACCGCTTTGATGTGCAATAACAAAACCACTTTTAATAAATAATAATCCCGGCATCAGCCGGGATTATTATTTTATGCTTAATTTCAAATAAAAAAGATATTGTTTATGAACAATATAAAAATAAACGTCCTCTCTATACTCTTTATTTGTTTTTGTAGCATAGGTTGTTTTGCTCAGCCGACATTTACAAAAGAACAATTAGCAAAGTGCAATACAGCAAAAAATGTTAAATACTTAAATGAAAAAGAAAAAGAACTTATTCAGTTAATAAATCTTGTACGCCAATATCCTAAGCAATTTTCAAAAATATACTTAGAAAATGAAGCTGCTGAAACAGTTGTAGGTTGGAGAAATATTATACCCGATTGGGATATAAATTATTACGTAAGCACGCTAAAAAAAAGGCTCCAAACTATGGAACCTATGGACTTAATGTATCCAAATGATACGTTACATCAAATAGCAAAATGCTGGGCAATAGAATCAAGTACAAATCATAAAACAGGCCATGAACGTATTAATTGCAGCTACGGATATATGGCAGAATGCTGTGCTTATGGACCTTCTTTGCCCATTGATATTCTATTATGTTTATTAATCGATCATAAAGTACCCAGCCTAGGACATCGATTTATAATTCTAAAAGGGTATTATACAAATATAGGTCCAGCCATATATTGCGATAACCCTAAAGAACCCTTCTATAGAAATTATACAAGCGTATTAGATTTTTATTAGTAAAATCTTAGGGGTCAATTATCCCCCTAACAGCTTTTAGCAAGGATTCATCAGGTTTATGATAGAAAATACCAGTTGAACTATTTGTTCTTACTCCTCTTACAAATAAATAAATAACACCACCAAAATCTCTTTGGTAATTAAAATCAGGTTTTCTTAAAGCTAAATAACGGCATACTGCAATGGTATAAATCAAGTACTGAAGATGATAATTATTTTCTTCCATGGCTACGCGTACCTGTTCTGATTGATAATCGTCTAACTGAGCACCTAAAAAATTAGATTTCCAATCGAGAATGTAGAACTTTTGATTATGTTCAAAAAACAGATCTATCTTCCCATTCATAATCCCTTCTAATTCTTGAATAGATTTGATATTAAAAGGCAATTCAGGACTCGATAATTGCGCTAGTTGCTTCGTAGCAAATGGCTTAAATGGAAAATCAAATTCTAGTTCATTAATTCGTTTTTCATTTTTCACTTGCTGCAAACAAAAGGTATCTTCAGCTACGAGAGAAGTACTCACTAATTCCTGGAGTAGTAAACGAAACTGCGAAACTAATTGCTCATTCCCTTTCACACCCATTCGCTTCAAACTTTTTTCTATCAGATAATTCCAATTAGCATCCTCAGCGAAATTGATATGCTCTAATAAATAGTGAATTAGATTTCCTGTTTGTGCACCTTTTTTCAACTCTTTAAAAACAAATTGATCGTACGCATCATTTGATAGCAATGCAGTATATGAATTAGAATTTGTAGTATGCTCAGGATTTAAAGCGCTATAACTCGATCTCGTCCAATGTAATTGTTGCAGCTCTAATTTGTGAACCTCTTTATATACAGGCAATTGTTGATTGGGTTGAACATAGCTAAAATTGAAATCCACATCGGGTATATCCCAAAAGAATTGGTCAATCAAATCTTGGCGCTCACGCAATGCGGTTTTAAATTTCTTTAATGAAGAATCGTTATAATATTTACCTGAATTATCTGTTAAAAAACACTGATATCGGGCACGTGTAATCGCCACATAGATTAAGCGCCTATTTTCTTGTTCTGCTTGTTGTTTCGATAATACTTTTTGTGCATCGGTGCGAAGGTTTTTATCTACTACACAATAGGTACCTGTTTCTGGATCACGAAAGCTGCTCGTTTTGAAATGGGGTGGTTCTGCTAATAAATCTAAATGAGGCGCAAGTACAATATTATATTCTAAGCCTTTACTTTTATGAATGGTTACAATTTGTACCGCATCTTGATCACTCTCTATGCGCTGTTCATATTCATCACCTTCTCTCGCCTCACCTTCCATGCCTTTTTTAAACCATTGTAATAATTCTTCAGGATTGAGTTTTTTCTTGAATGCAATTTTATGAAGTATTTCTACTAGCTGATGGATATTAACCACTCTTCGTTCTGGTTGTTCTGCAGATGGATCATACAATTTCTGATTCAGCTCATAATCGGCAATAAACTGGTGCAACATTACATATACACCCTTGTCTTTCCACGAATCCTGATAGCGCTTAAATTGCATAAGCAAGGCTTCCTCATCTGTATGCAAAATTGATGTATCCGTATAGCCACCTAAAGGCGTAAGAAGTGCTTTGTTTATGGCACTTCTACTGCAGTCAAAAACCGCATTTAATATATAAAATAAATGAAGGGCATCATCAGAAGCCAATAATTTAGATTCATCAATGGTTACGGAGGGTATTCTTAATTGCGCCAAAATCATCTTGATGACTTTAGCTTCTTTTTTTGATCGTACTAAAATACCCAAATCTGAAGGACGTAACGCTCTTGCTCCTTTGTCTTTTTCCACTAATTCAAAATTGCCCGGTGTAAACAGATGAATTAAAATCTGTCTTATAGCTTGTTGTAGTTCTTTCTTATTGGCATGAGAGGATAATTGTAAAGGATATGTTTCAGCACCCTTATATAAGAGCATCCCTTTACTTGCGCCACTTGGAGCTTCTACTTGGATATAGCTAATCGCATCTTTTAACGCAGCATCTTCTTTAAAGGCAAACGTATCGAAATCTTTTTGAGGAAGAAAGAATGCATTCATCGCGTCTATATAAGCAACTGATGACCTATAATTGACATTCATTTGATGCAATACCGTCACATCTTGCTTAGCCTTAAAATAAGTATTGATATCTGCTTTTCTAAAAGCATAAATAGACTGCTTAGGATCGCCTATATAAAATAGAATCGTATTCTTTTTAAATAGACGCTCAAAAATGGCATACTGCTCGCTGTCCGTATCTTGAAACTCATCTATAAAAACAGCCTCATATTTTGCTTGTAGAGCTTGAACCAATGCTGCCGACTGATCGCCATCTTGTAAAGCATTATATAGCAAAGAAATCATATCATCATAGGTAATAACTCCACGGCGCATTTTTTCAAATTGTATAGCTCTTTTAACAGCTTTAATTGCAGCTATATTAATTTGGTATGCAATGTTCTTAAATAAGGATTTTTGTTGTGCTATAATCGAACAAAGAGTGTTAATCTCTTCTAATAGATCAGCAAATATATCCTTGATGTAGTTTTTATCCGCCTTTTCTACTAGAGAAGCTACAACCTGATCCCAATCTTCTAATTCAAAAGGAACTAAAAGCAAATTTGCAGCAGTTTTATTTTTTCTTATAGCAGTTAAATAAGCTAGTTTTTGAGTTATAATCGCTGTTACTATAGTATCATAATTTATTTGCTTATTTTCTTCTAAAGTATTGTAATCGCTTAATACTTGATTTTGAAAATCAGTACTTAAAAAATTACTCGGCAAGGGAGCAAAATTAACAAGCCGCTTGCCAGCAAGTGCTTCTTTAACTATGTCAAATGTATTTTGATGCGATACTTTAAACGCATATAAATGTTCTAATAAAGGAACTTGTATAGTAGTAATGTGTTTTCTCCAAAACTCATTAAAAACATCTTCAGCAATTTGATTATATTCATCTGGTGTAAGTGTAGTAGCACCAAATAGTTGTTTAGTTTCAAAAGAAAACTCAGATAAAGTACGCTGGCAAAAACTATGTATAGTTAATACCGATGTTTCATCTAAGAAAAGTTGTGCAATATGTAATTGTTGTGTTACTAATGCAGAACCCTGTGCAGAACATTGCTTATGGATATACTTATAAATAGTTTTATCATCAATAGCTTCTCCCCTACTTGCCTTCAATGCCAGACGAACAAAGGACCTTACCCTGGTTTCCAATTCAGCTACTGCAGCTTTGGTAAACGTCACCATTAATATTTTCTGAATAGGAATATGTTTCTCTACAATCAAACGTAAACAAAGTAATGCAATGGAATAGGTCTTACCTGTTCCAGCACTAGCCTCTATAAGGTTGCTACCCTCTAGGGCAACCTCTTCTGGATTAAAATTATCGTTGATTATAGTAGGCATGACTATTTTTTATTTCTTAATTTCTTTGAACAAATCAGGTAAACGCTCACTAATAGGCTTAAAAATACCTGTGGTGTTTGACTTCAAAAAGGGATAATTTGCTTCTGAAAAGAAACCAAATTCAATAGCTTTTTCTAAATAAACATCGCTGAAGGTATAATCTTGTTCTTTATCTTTTATTTCTTCATAAGCACTCCAAAAATCGGCATAATCATCAGACAAAATACCCAGATTGTTAAGACCTAGAGCTGGATAGAAATAGAAATAAGCATCATGACCTTGCTTAAAACTATCACAAAAAAAACTTAGTAGGTCTTTGGCATTATTTTCTGAAAGCTCTCCAGCAGCTATATATACATTCTCTTTTATCTTTTTAGCAATAAAAACCATATCTAAATGATGGCCATTGGCCACCAAAAAAAGATAGCGTACAT
>Ga0315899_10004968_pt1 | contig 14363 bp, 9 predicted proteins | sample LakEriMetagenome_2_FD_203518 | JGI IMG/M metagenome (GOLD analysis project Ga0315899, IMG submission 203518) | Freshwater fungal communities from buoy surface, Lake Erie, Ohio, United States - Buoy 4 MA112 | ecosystem: Environmental > Aquatic > Freshwater > Lake | place: USA: Lake Erie, Ohio... | reverse complement strand
CGTCAGCAATGGCGGGGTTTTCGCTTTCTCTCCCCATGTCACACCCCACCCATAGATTCCCCACATGGACTTCGCACTCGAACGCGCCCGCACCCTTACACCCGACTCCGATAGCGAGGAATACCTCCTTGAAATCGCTTGGCTCTATAACCGCGTAGTCCTCACCGGTTCACAGATCCCCGTTATCGACCTCGCCTACGAACTCGTCCTCCCCGAAGAATTCATCGGAGAATGCGTGAGCACTGCAATGGATATCGGCTTTCTCACTGCACCAAAGCGCGGAACTTTCGGTGGCAAGATCACGCCGAAAGCGCTGCGGAAGTTAAAGCAGGTTGGGAAAAAGTGACTATGAAGTTCCGTTAACTTATAGCCTTTACGCATGACCGAGTTAAGTCGTCCAGATGAGGGCGAAATAGTTTCTCACCCCACATATGGTAAAGGTCAGATAAAAGAAGTTGCTCAAGGGTCAATATATGTATCTTTTTATGATTGGCCAGGGATGATGTACGTATTCACCATCGATGACTATCGAAGACGCTTTCAAGGTACATCCAAGCCTAAGCCGAAAACGGAATTAAAATCATTCATAGAACTTCCAGATCGAGCCTGGATTAAATCTATAATTTCCAACAATTACTTGGAATCCAAAGAAATTATTCTGGATAGGTATGACAAATTAATTTCTGAAAATGAGATAACCGAACTTCAGCAAAAGTGGGTTACCAGTAAATTTGATGAGATTGATACCGCCAGTCCTGATGAAGATCAATTGAAAGCAATCGGGGCAACAGAGAAGCGAGTACTTGTTACTGCTCGCGCTGGGAGCGGTAAAACTCGAACAATCGTTAATCGCGCAATCTTTCTGACTGAATTTTGTAATGTGGATCCTAGTGAAATACTTATTTTGGCATTCAATAGGGCGGCGGCAACTGAGGTACTAAGTCGCCTTACGTCCTTTTCGTCAAAATTCGAAAAATGCCACGTAATGACTTTTCATGCTCTGGCTTATGGAATCGTTCATCCCGAAGAGGCACTCCTGATTGATAACACCGAACAACAAGGTACGAAGATTCTTGCGGTCGAATCTATCGTGAAGAATTTGCTCGAGGATAAGGAATTTACAGAAGACATTATGAGCGTCATGCTCAGTTTTTTTCGTACTGATTGGCACACCGTAAAAAGTGGTGGATGGCATCTACTAAATGATAAAGAGCAATTCCTGAACTTTCGACGGGGTCTCTCAAACGAATCAATGAGAGGAGAGACAATCAAATCGCTCGGCGAGAAAATAATCGCAGACTTTCTTTTTCAGCATAATTTTGACTACAAGTATGAGAAGTACTTCAAATGGGATCGACCATATAGACCCGATTTCACAATTGAACTTGGCGACGACCATGGTGTAATAATTGAATACTTTGGTATGAAAGGTAACTCTCAATACGACTCGGAGATACGTGAGAAAAAGGACTTTTGGGCAAACAAGCCTGGATGGAAATTGCTCTCTTATTATCCTGAAGACCTTAATTTAGATTCACCTGAAAATCTAGAAAATCGAATTACCAATGATCTAACTGAGCTTGGGTTGATCGTTAATAGGTTATCTGAAGAAGAAATTTGGAAAAGAATTGAGAACAGAGGTACCTATCAATTCACGAGTACCGTAAGCAATTCAATAAGTAAAATTAGAAAAAGAAATCTAAGCGCAGACCAATTTAGAGATTTTGTTAATGGTTATTCGCCTCAAGATAATTCAGAAGCAAAATTTTTAAAACTTCTAGTCAAGATATTCTCCAGATATATGCAGTTCTTAGAGCAAAGCGAAAATGACGACTTTGATGGTTTAGTGAATCGAAGCGTACAAAAAATCGAAAAAGATATGTTGGGTTTTGTCAGAAAGAAGACCCAGGGCAATCTTGGAAAGATTCGCTTCATATTCGTTGATGAATTTCAAGACTTTAGCGAACAGTTCTTTAGAATAATCGATTCAATCCTTAAGAAGAATAGTGCGGCCTCACTTTTCTGTGTCGGCGATGATTGGCAGGCAATTAATTCATTTGCTGGCTCAGATCTTAAGTATTTCAAGTCTTATTCTGATTATTTTGGCGATACTAAGCAATATTCTCTTTTGAAGAATTATCGCTCCGGTGAGTCAATTGTTAAATTATCAAATAAAGTTATGAAAGGGCTAGGCGTCCCATCTCTGACAGAGTCGGGGGCTCCCGGATCAATACGACTTGCCGAGTTGAAACGACGGAATATTTCATCTAGCGAAGACCGCATTTATAAGGGCGACCGATTAACGCCCGCACTCACCAAAATGTTGATTCAACTTGCAGGAAAGTACTCTGTGGCAGTACTTGGTCACAACCGAGTCAGCATCCCGTATTACGTAAGAATTGGCGAACAAAGGGGTAGCAGTCTCCTAGATAGATTTGGAGAAAAGGTTAAGTCGATGCTTCCTCCGGAACCTTCCAGGAAAGTACTTTTCTCCACAATCCATGGATTTAAGGGGAACGAAGCAGACGTAGTGATTCTCTTGGACCCTATAGAAAGATCATTTCCTTCGATTCACCACACATGGCGACTCCAAAGAATTTTTGGAGTAACGCATGAGGCACTTGAAGAGGAAGAGCATCGTCTTCTCTATGTAGCGCTTACGAGAGCTGCTAAGCATCTTGTCTTGATTTGCAATGAGAGCACGGAAATAACTCAATTTCTGTCCAAGAATTCGAATATCGCGAATCTCCAGCCCATCGACTGGTCCAGAATCGACGAGATTGGTATCGACGAAATTGTTGTGACTATACGTAGTAACGGCTTTGGAACTAGAAATATCAGTTCAGAGCTTAAAGAGGCCAAGTTTTTTTACAGAGTCGAAAGTAAGTCATGGACTAAATATATAAGAGCCGAAAGTTTCAACTTGGAAGGTCTTCAAGCGAGTAACTGGGGAACCACAGCAGATGATGTGACTGTGATCGTTGATTACCCCGATGGTCTTACTTCGACAACTTGGACAATTTCCAAGGGGATTTGGATCCAAGAGCTAATTCATTAGGAAGAATAGACAATGGAAATCCAGGACCTTTGTCAGTTCCTTGTCCTACTCTGAGGTTATGACCACAAAGCGGCGTAAAGGCATTAAATCCTTGATGTGTCCTAACTGTTCAGCGATTGGGGCAATGCGTCAGATTCTGTATGGAATGCCAGATCCCGAAGTATTCGACTTCGAGAAATATGCAGTTGGTGGATGTTGCGTTTCACCTGAAGGGATGGATCCTGATATCAAGTGCAAAACTTGCGACTGGAAAGGTTTCAGAAAGGATCTGAGCTGATCTACCGGCTTTGTCAAACCCTCCCCTTAAGGTCATCTCTATGACTAACTCCGCCTCCAATAAGTTCGTTGCCACACTAGCCATCATCGCTACCCCTTTTGCCCTGGGTGCATTTATGTTGGCTTGGTCTCCATCTGATCAGTTTCATCAATCGAATCCGAAGAGCGATGGGTACGTGCAGCCAAGAAACGTTGGTGAACTTGTAGAGAGAACGCAGGAATCAACGGTTAGCGTCTTTTGTGTAGTCCGTGATGATGACTGGGGTCTGGGTACTGCATGGGCAATTGAGTTAGAAAATGGAATGGGTGAAAAGTACCCAACGACTTTAATTACAAATCACCACGTGATTGAAGAATGCATAGGCGGTAAAGGTAAGTTGACTGTTGCTGAGCTATACAAGGAGCCAGTGCCAGCAAAGATCGTTAAGTGGGATAAAGAAAATGACTTGGCGGTATTGGCAACAGGGTTGAAGTTAAAGCCGCTGGGATTGTCGCAAGCAGAGCCATGGCCTGGGTATTGGGTAATGGTCTTGGGCAGCGCAGATGGTTACCAAGGATCTGTTTCCTTTGGTTCAGTTTTAAATTCAACCGATCGTGAAATATTTATAACCGCCAATACTTCAAATGGCAATAGCGGTGGACCACTGATTGATAACGAAGGTTTGGTAATTGGCGTAACCAGTTGGGGATATCAGAAAGAGCAATACAACGGCGCCAAGTCGCTAAATGCGATGTGTGCGAAAATCTTGAAGTGTGGTGGAGAGTGGTACTGGAAGAGAGACTAGTGACGCGAGTTGATCCCACGATTGAGGTTTACAACGTCTCAATACAAGCAGGGTCCCATATACCCAATAACTAGCCTGCCTACGAACTCGTCCTCCCCGAAGAATTCATCGGAGAATGCGTGAGCACTGCAATGGATATCGGCTTTCTCACTGCACCAAAGCGCGGAACTTTCGGTGGCAAGATCACGCCGAAAGCGCTGCGGAAGTTAAAGCAGGTTGGGAAGTGGTGAGTTTGAAAAGATTTCCACCGCAGTAACCTTAAATACCAGCGCCAAAATAGGGCTGGAGATTGACGGACTAATTGCGAAACTTGTTTCAAAATTGTCTAATTATGAAGCTCTTACGTCTCCGGCTGATTTCACTACTTCGTAACTGACACCCAACTCTTTGAAGTGTGCCGCCCCACTTAACACTTTTGTTTTTTCCATCTCGAATGGGAGTTTGTCTAGATTAGTTGTTCCTTTCGTTTCTCGAACAATATAGACAATTTCTCCACCCTTCAGTGCGATTGCCCAGTCAGGGTTGTATTTGCCAACTGGAGTATCAATTTTGTACCACCAGGGCAGTTTGACGAACAGAAGCACATCGGTGCGCTTATCCAATTCAAGAGCAAAATTACGCTCAATTGTTGAATCAAAAATAACTCGTTCATAAATTGACTTATTAATCGCAACGGATGATTCAATATCTACTTGTTCCTCAGGAGAAAATTCAGACGTTTCCCAACGCAATTCTTTGCCACCCGAAAATATCTTGGAATACTTAATTCCCTTAGCACCTAAGGATGCACCGCCTTGTTCGACAATTAACTTGCCCATTTCTGAGCGAATTACCTCGGTCACTTGATCAAGAAATACCTGAGGATTCACAAAAAAATCCTTAAGACGTTTAGACCCGGTTAGGATTTTTAAGAGGGAAACACGGGTTAGGTCTGTCTCCGCTTGCAAGTAAGCCAAAATATCTTGACAGGCACGCATACGCATGTCGATCTCTATGTCTTCGCTTTCTGCGATGTTGCCACCGACCCCCAGGTTACTAAGGACGGCGTCGCCAGTTCGAATCGTAACTTTAGGAGCTGAAATGGGATTCATTGTCTTAACGTGATAAATGACTTGGCTAACAAAATCCTCAGTATCAAAAGTCAATGTGTATGTTGTTCGCGGCGAAATCTCCTCCCAGAGAGCCTTAAACTCTGGAGTCATTAAAACTTCTGGTTTTAGCTTATTTGGAACCAAGTTTCTGGCGCGCTTAACAATCGCATTGATCTGAGAACCATTGCATAAGTCTTGGATTGCTGGTCTGAGCTCTTCTAATCCTTCTGGCAATTTTACTGTGGCAAACAATGCAACTGGATCTGCTGTTGGGCGAATTAGGTCACTTTCATCGATCACTCCCGCCTGTAGCAGAGCATTCTTTATCTCTTGCGCCAACTTGGTTGCGGCATCTGGGGTTATCAAAGGGTCACCCCCATCGGCCGTGCGCAGCATATGAACAATCGCTTGCATGGATATCTTCCCGAAAACAACACCGGCGTCATCCTGATACTCAGTTTGAAGTTTTAGACAAAACTCCTCATACGTCTCATTCACGACGACGGTTAGTTTGTTGATTGATTCGTCAAATACACGATTTCCATCAAAGTCAACCGGGATACGTAAGCCTCGACCAATTTCCTGCCGTTTTTTTACCACACTAGTTGTTTCATTAAGTGTGCAAATCTGGAAAACGTTCGGATTATCCCAACCTTCACGCAATGCCGAGTGGCTGAAGATGAATTGTAATGGCACTTCTGCGGAAAGAAGGCGCTCTTTGTCTTTCATAATCAGGTTGTAGATATCTTCGTCAGCGGCAGTTTCACCTTTAGTGTCTTTAAAGCCTTTTCGATCCGAAGAGAAATACCCTTCATGAACATCTTCTGGAGCCAGTTTTGCAAGTGGCAAATCCTTATACCGATCGTCCGCAGCCCATTTCTTGAAGGATTCCTCGAATACTTGTCCGAATTTCCCGAGCTTGCTCCGATCGGATGGGTCGATTCGATAATGGGCGACTTTATCGATGAAAAAAAGCGATAGAACTTTGAGATTGGCATGCTGACATTGAAGTACTTTCTCAAAGTGATGCTTGACAGTCTGATCAATCTGCTGCTCCCACACCGAGTCACGAACGCCACCAATTTGTTCGCCTAAGCGAACCTGCCGACCACTAGAAAGTTTGATATATGAATTTTCAGGATTGGCATTAATTTCCGTAATATCAAACCCATTTTGGTAGACAGGGAGCTTGTTCGACTTCTCATAAAGGTTGTCACCAACTTCTACCCAGGCATCCTTCTCTTTAACGCCACCTTGCTGTCGTACATTTATCGCGACCTTTGCTCGAATAACTTTCTTTGAATCAATTGCCTCCACTCGGACTAAGGAATCATTACCCTCATCTGCGCCGGTTACCTCTCCAACGACAATCTGTTTGACGAGTTTGAGCTGAAAAGCACGAATTGGGTCCAATACATACATTAAGTTGAATCGGTCTTTGTGTGTAGCTGAATATCGAAGGGTGCATAGGGGGTTCAATTGCATGATCGCCTCTTTTGCCTTTGCGGTGCTATCAACGCTTTGAGGCTCGTCAATAATCACAATCGGTCGAGCTGCATGAACAAAATCAATTGGACGTTTTCCAGACAACTTGTCACTTCTTCGGTAAATGACATTACCGATATCTTCACCATCGTTATCGGGATTCTGTGAATACCCCTTAACGAATGCCTGGATGTTAATCACCATAATTTCAACAGAATTACTTGATGCGAATTGACGCAGCCGATTAACATTCTTTGAGTCATACACGAATGAATCTACAGTTTCGTTGTAGAGCGTGAGTAAATGATCCTTAGTTTGTTCAATACTCTTGAGCGTTCCTTCGCGAACGGCAACACTCGGAACCACAATTACAAATTTACGATATCCGTAATTCTTAGCCAATTCCATGATTGTGCGCAAATAGACGTAGGTCTTGCCAGTTCCGGTTTCCATCTCAACTGTGAAATGTGGACAGGCACGAGGAAGTCCATTTATCGGATCATCAATTAACCAATGTGCTAATTCTGTTTCCACCTCTGAATCTGCAATTTGATTCCTTGCCTGAATCTCCCGCACGTTTGAACGAATTTCTGCCTCTGTAATTCCAAGAACATTCCCAAGATTTCCACCAAACTCGCTAAATCCTGGAATCGTGCCAACATCTTCTCCACCCACCATGACGGAGTACTGAACTGACTTTCGTTGCTGGCCCTTAAAAATGTCAACAACCGAAGCGACGGCATCCAACTGGTACTGCTGAGTAGCATCAAACTGAAATTTCAACATTGTTAGATCTACACCGTCTTCAAATCAACTTTGGCGTTCTCAAAGATCTTTCTAGCATTTGCCTTCAACGAATCGTCGCCTGCGAAACATCTATCCAAGATCACAACTGATATAGGTTTCCAGGCCGCAATCTCACGAATAACTTCAACTGTGAGGCCAGTATCAATTACAGCAACCATCTCTCCACCGGCTACTTTCCAGACCTCACACTTTCCAACTATCAGTGATTCAACAGAGGTAGTTAGCTCGTATCGAGACTTCAGTACTAACTCAAATAACACATCCTGGCTGGTTCGCCCTGGCAAAACGTGTTCAACTTGTGCGAATAATTGCTGCTCTAAAATTTTTTCATCGCCTGCAATAGCGCCAGCATTCCAAACGGCAAAATTAGAAGTGGATAATTTGAATGAACGAAATCCGCCACCAACCTCCGTGGACACTCTTCTGATTCGCTCTTTCAAAATTTCAGAGATATTCGCTGGATGGTTTAGTGAAGTTAGAAACGAGACTGCCTCCAATGCACGCTTCTTTTCGCGGGGACTTCGAGACTTCGCTGGATCAATGATTTCAGGAAGTTGCACTGAGATCGTTTTTATCTTTGTGCGCTTTTCAGCATTTTTACGGAGACAAACATCTGCCAGCGAACCCGATCCAGCGAAGAAATCCAAGATAAGTGTCTCTTCGTTGGAATCTGCTTCCGTCACAAGTTCAACAAGTAAATTAAGAAGTTCCGAAGGTTTCGGATTTGGAAAAATAGATACTTCAGTTCCAAATAGTTGCTTTAAATATTGTGTAGTTTTTCGACTTTGAATTTTCTGAAAGGCACGTAAAGGTTCGCGCCGCGAGCTAGTTGCATATGTTTTTTTGGCTGGCAGCTGTTCATCATTGTCAGGAAACCAAATCAAGTCATCTGACATCCACCGATTCCACGTTTCCAGGTTACAACTCCATCCTCTATTTGGAGTCTTGCATTTCTTTCCTGTTATAGGATTTAGGCGATCGTCCTTAGAACCCGATCCTTGTGGATCATCTATAGGACCCGTGCGAAAAATGCCTCGTTTATCGAAAAACTTATAATTTTGAATATTAGAGAATTCTTCCGGAAGGTTCGCAAGAAATAACTCTAACTCGGACGCTAATTTTTTTTCGTTATCTTTGTTTGATTCAAAAATGGCCTGGAGAAGTCCGAAATATTCATTTTCTACGCCATAGCCAACGTCTCCGGCAATTCGCAGATCTTTTGCGTAGCAAACGGCGTATTCATGCGCGGTGGATAAGATCTTTGGGTCATTTTTGGGAGTACCTTCGATAATCATGATTCCCACAAAATTTTCTTCTCCGTAAATTTCATTCAGAATAGTGATCAGTCTTGGAAGTTCTGAATCGTCAATACTAACAAAAAGAATTCCATCGTCACGGAGAAGGCTACGAGATATTGCTATTCGTGGGTACATCATGTTGAGCCATTTCGTGTGAAAACGTCCATTTGATTCTGTATTTGTTGAAAAACTTCTTCCCTCGGAATCTAGTTGCCCCGTGTATTGTAAATACGCACTTAAACTTTCTGTATAGTTATCAGGATAAATGAAGTCATTACCTGTGTTGTATGGCGGATCAATATAAATCATTTTTACTTTACCGAGATAAGCTTTTTGCAGGACTTTTAAAACTTCTAGGTTGTCGCCTTCAATGATGACATTCTGTGAAGTCTCCCAGTTGACGCTCTCTTCGACTGAGGGACGAAGCGTTGCGAGACTTTGTCGCTGCATAACCTTTACGCAATCCGTTTTGCCCGGCCATGACATTCCAAACCCTTCAGGTCCGGAATGTACAACGTCGCCAAGAGACGACCGGAGTAGATCAAAATTAATCTCACCCGATTCGGTGTGAGTTTCTGGAAATAGCCGCAATATTTCCTGGCGGCGGTTTTCTAGAATATCTACGCTTTGTAGGTCAAATTTCGCTATTTCTTCTTCTGGCTTGATCACGGAAAATGCCTCCAAAATTGCCTATATAGAAATATCTAGGAACCTCAATAAAACTACACTATGGTTCTGACTTCTAGGCATTACTAGGGTGGTGAGAGCGCGATGAACGAAGCCCCTTTGCTTGAGGGCCAATCACGCAAAGCCGTTGAACACCGAGGATCCCACGTTCAGATTATTGCCTCGGCAGGTTCTGGCAAGACAGAAGTTGTTTCCCAGCGAGTAGTCGGCTTATTGGCCGATGGAGTTTCTGCCCGTGAGATTGTTGCCTTTACCTTTACCGAGAGAGCCGCAAATGAGCTTAAGTCTCGAATTGCCGCTCGCTTGGAGCAAAGATTGGGACCAGAGGCGGTAGACCAACTTTCAGGCCTTTATGTTGGGACCATTCATGGATACTGTTTTCAGTTCTTGCAGCAATATGTGCCTCGGTATGAAACATTCGATGTTCTCGATGAGAGTCAACATGTGGCTTTTTTGTGTCGAGAAGCATCCCATTTGAATATTAAGTCTGTTGTAGCAAGTAACAAACTTTTCGAGGCTATAAATATTTTCAATAAAAGCGTGCAGGTATTGGAAAATGAACTTCTTGATCCAAATTCAATGCCAGAGCCATTCAGGACCGTTCTTGAAGGCTATCTTGAATCGCTGGATAAGTACCGACTGCTTACCTTCGGTCAGCAAATTGTTCGTTCAGTCACGGCGCTAGATGATCCAGCGGTTGCCGCGGAGATACACAATTCCTTGAAGCACTTAATTGTCGACGAGTACCAGGATGTGAATCCTGCTCAAGAAGAATTGATTCGCAAGCTGGTCGCGGGAGGTGCATACCTCACTGTTGTTGGTGATGACGACCAAGCAATCTACCAGTGGCGTGGATCAACTGTTCGCAACATAATTTCTTTCAACGAGCGGTATGAAGATGTTAAAACGTTTGTTTTGGATTTAAATAGAAGAAGCCTGCCAGACATAATCGGAACTGCTGCCCGCTTTTCCAGAACAATTATTGATCGCCTCGATAAGGAGATGAAACCGTGGCGTTCTACTGAGGACGGACACGGTGTCGAACAAATTGTGTCTTGGGTTCATGAAACAGAACAAGAAGAGGCAAGTGAAATTGCTAGGCTTATTGCGAATCTAAATGCCGCTGGCTTGCCATTTAGTGACATTGCAATTTTGGCGAGGAGCCGCGCTGCATACCCAAAGATTCTTGAAGAGTTAGAAAATCTCGGTATCCCAGTTCAGCCAGGTGGCCGCTCGGGACTCTTTGAGCAACCAGAAGCACGCTCTTTCGGAAGATTGATGTGCTGGTTGGTGGACTACGACTGGCGTGACCAGCGCGGCCCGTCTGCTGCCATAAATCTGGATGTTCTGGTGAATGAGTTCGTCACAATATTTCATTTGAGCGCGAGACAGAAGCTAGATTTTGAGACTTGGTTAGATGAGATGAAGGTCGTTGTTCCTGCGACTGATCGGGTAGCGGATCTCATAGGTGAGTTCTATCAACTTCTAGAGATATTCAACGTCCGGGATTGGGATATGAACGATCCAATGGTCGTCAATCGATTAGGCACTCTTGCAAGAATTACTAATCTTTTCGTTGATTACGAACTCGTCTACAAGCGAGCTCGCCCGGATGTGGCTATTGAGGGTGAACAAGTCGGTGGTCAAGATCGTGGAGAGTGGTATTACAGAAATTTGGCAACTTTCATTTTGAACTACGCAAATGGTGAATTCGACGGATTCGAGGGGGAAGACGATCTACTCATCGATGCGGTTGATCTGACAACTGTGCATTCTTCCAAAGGGCTTGAGTGGCCAGCGGTATTTATCCCATCATTAACAGCAAATCGCTTTCCATCCATGTATAGCGGTCGTTCTCAAGATTGGTTAGTGCCTCGAGAAATGTTTGACGCTCCTCGCTACGAGGGTGGTAGCGATGATGAGAGGCGCCTGTTTTATGTTGCAATGACCAGAGCCCGCGATTGGCTCTCCATCTCTCGCCACAACAAGGTCACCAAAGCAAAGGTTGCTGAGAGTCCTTACTTCCCGAATGTTGGCCAGTTCTTCGTGGCTCCATCTCACATTGTAGTTCCATCGCTCAAGGGATCCAGGCCAGAAGATGTAGAACTAACAATCTCCTATAGTGATCTAGCTTCGTTTATGGAATGTGGTTTGGCCTACCGATTGCGCCAACGACTTGGCTTCAAACCACAGCTGGCACCAGCAATTGGGTATGGAAAATCGATTCACCATGTGATGCGCGTAGTGGCAAACTTCACGCAAGCAACTGGCGCAGTCCCAGATTCAACTTTCTTGAATGAGATTCTGGACAGGGAATTCTTTCTACCAAATGCCAATAAAGTTGCTCATCGCCAACTAAAGGATGCGGCGCGCAAACTCGTGAGTAAGTACATAGACGAATATGGAAGTGACCTGCATCGCGTGTGGCAGACCGAGTACCCGTTTGAACTTCACTTGCCGGGAGTCACGGTCAGCGGTCGAGCGGATGTAATCATTGATAAAGGAGTTAGCGGTGAAACTTCACTGACTCTCATCGATTACAAAACTCGCACTAGCGAAGAATCCGAACATGATATTCAGTTGCAAGTTTATGCCAGTGCTGGACGCCGAGAAGGACTTGATGTAGCGGACGCCTTCGTGCATGACATGGTTGCGTCCGACCGAATTCCAGTTGATGTAGAGCAGGTTGCGGTCACTCAGGCGGAGCTAGTAGTCGTTGAGATGGCAGGAAAGATAAAAAGAAGAGAATTCGATGCCTCGCCAGAAAAATCCAAGTGCGGTCGATGTGATGTTCGCGCGATTTGTTCAAAGTCGGCTACCCGTACAACCAAGTAGCGACCCTGGCATTCCCTTTCAATGCAGGTTGTAGCTACCCACTTCTGCAGGTATCCACCATTCTTTGCCCTTCCAGTAGTGATTTTCCCCCAAGAGCTCGTAAAACCCACGCCTCTTTCCCACAAGATATTGAGTCCCATCCCAGAAATGCAAAAGGCCATCTTCAATCCACCCCAGCTTCCGACTCAAATTCGCTGCCTTGCGGCGACATCTTCAACTTCATGCATCACAGACCATACCTGGTTAAGCGGTTTTGCAAAACCGTAGCCGCGAGTATCAGCGATCTCTGATTTGAAATTCTTATAGTTAACTGAGAGCGCAACCTGCGAAACCCAAGAGGCGAATTGCTCAGTAGTGATGGCAATTCGGTAAGGGTAATCAGCAAACGGGGTGGCAATAATTTCCGCCCCAGTTTGCTTAGCAAGTGGTTCTAAAGACTTTCTATCCCGTGCACGCACTTGTAACGCCCCGTCTTTGTAGACAGCGCTGATAAAACCTGTTGTCGTGAACATCCACATATCTATCGTTCCTCTCTAATGATTAACGCATTTGCAAATTTGGACCAAATTTCAGGAGTGATGGAGTCCGGGAGATATCCCCCAGCCCCACCCATGAGTATGGGTGTCGAAGGAAACTTCTCGCGAAGCGCTTTTGCAGCTTCGACATAACCTTCGATGGAGTATTCGAGAGAAGTTAAGGGATCTTTTAAATGTGCATCTGCACCGCAGGCAACAAATATTAGATCTGGCTTGAACTGTTCGGCCTTCTCGAAAAACTGCTTCATACCGTAATCAAGCGCTTCGTCACCTTTACCCAGGTGAAGATGCGTTTCCAATGAAACAAGCGGCAGGTTGTAAATATTCCTCTCCGGAAAGCTCTCATTCCCGGTTCCCGGAAAGATCCATTTCTCATGAATTGAATACGTAAGTACATCTGGATTATCAGCCGTTAGATTTTCCGTACCGTCACCATGATGGCCATCGATATCAAGAATGGCGACACGTTTACCGAAGTCTCGTGTGGCAATTTCAGCTGCGAGTGCGAAGTCGGCGAAGATGCAGAACCCGGATGAGTGATCGTATTGGGCGTGATGTTTCGCGCCAGGAAAATGGATTGCTGTCTTTGCCTGCCCGCTAAGGAGCAATTCAAGTGCGGTCAGAGTGCCGCCAGCAAACAATTTTGCCAGCTCTGCAAGATCAGGACGCGCGCCGTTCCACTGACTCGTTTCGTTTTGAATGAGAACTTCATCGAGGTACTTGGGGGCATGGACTCTTTCGAGTTCGGCCCTAGTTGCTAAACGTGGCTTTATTTCAGCCACTTCGATGCCACTTCCCGAAGCTAAATCGAGAAACAGGTTTCGAGCGTTAATAAAGCGTCGCCCCTGTGTTGGATGGCTAGGGTCAAAGACCCAGTTGGCATAACTATCTGAGTGAATTAAGTATGTTGTTTTTGCGGTGTTCTCCTTAGTTGATTGAGCGTTCAAAGTGTTTGTGTAACTTTTCGATTACTCCAGGTAGAGACTCCTTAGATATGTGGTGCCCCGGAAAAGTACGACTCCAACCTAGTACCGGTGATCCATTTTGTGATTGACCTTGATAAAAAGTAACGGGACGGGTTTTTCCAGATGTCGTTAAATATGTAACAGTTTCTACTGATACCGCTTTAACGATCTTGTTGTCCGTTAATTGCTCATAAACTTGTTTTCCGTTCATGAAAATCACTTCATATTTCTTCTGATTGATCTGAAAGCGAAGGAAATCGGCATCACTTTGGAGAAGTTCCTCTCTAACGCCGTAATCCTTTATCTTTCCCCAGACTGGGTCAGTAGCCCACTGGACTAGATCCAAATGAGCTGCCGTTCCATTTCTGTAATCGCAGTCGAAGTAATCATTAACATTTTCATTGAGGTGCTTAAACCATGTCATATATGGTTTCGAAGTCTTATCGAAGTAGCTATAGCAACCATTTATGACCTTGATCGCAGTCTCGCGATTCAGGGCCTTTGGATTTGAGACACCTAGCATTTCAAGATCTACCAGAC